>Ga0111147_1017_pt1 | contig 155941 bp, 156 predicted proteins | sample DeeMarSeWOR28_12_FD_80394 | JGI IMG/M metagenome (GOLD analysis project Ga0111147, IMG submission 80394) | Deltaproteobacteria bacterium SG8_13
ACTTCCAGACCGCCCAAAATTAGTATTGCATCATAAGTAATACTCGGCGGTGTGAAACTTGGGCAATTTTCACATACACCTGGGTCACCCTGGTCACCTTTTGGCCCCTGAGGTCCCTCCGGCCCGGGTATTAGTTCAATATTATCGATTTGTTGTTGGAGGTAATCGTCAGCCGCTTTCCTTGCTGCAGCTTCGGCGGGCAATCCACCCTTCATACTTTCAATTTCTGCTGCGTTTTTGTCTGCTTTTGATTTCGTGGTAGAAACATCTGTCTGAAGATCTTGGATAGCGGTATCATCAACGGCCCATACATTGCCACACAGAAACACAGATAACAGAACCACTACCAGCATGAGTCCTCGATTCATTCTCAACCTCCTTTCATCACAAGTAAAAAGGCCAAACTACCCCATTGGGCATTTTGGCCTGAGTTAGAATCGGCAAACGCACTCTCACTATCTCCCCTTGATAGTTGAGGCTGCCTGACTGATTACAGAGATTTTTTCAGTAATATGCAAAAACCGTACAAAATCTGCAGGTTGTAATGACTAAATAAGCCGAGAAAATACAAGCGTTTGAGGTTGCTACCACTGTGTGGCAAAGGTAACTTGTGAAAACAGTTCGTTGATTTTGTGGCATGAACTTCATGAACGGAGGGGATTCAACAGGTCAGCTTGGTGGGTAAAACTGGCGATTTCTTGCCAAAAAGCCAAACAATCAGGATTAACGCCAGTGATGAAGATATGCTTCGGCTATCACAGAATTTTAAGTGGTCTTATAGGTTCGGGACCATAGCAGTTACCCGTAATTTAGGATCGTTTGAGAAAGGTAGTAGATGTAAGAGTTCCCGATAAGAATCCCTTCATCTGTTACATTCTACTTTCTGTTCAGCCAGTTCTGGTACTGATTCCAGTCTGAACGGATAATTCTTTCCTTTTCTTCGTCGGCAAGCCGCGAAGAAGGTGATACTTTCTGCATGTACTCAGGATACTCCGCATACGCCAAGACATCGCGGTAGTCTCTTTTTGCGGCCTCGATTTCGCGGCGCAACGCTTCGAGATCTCCGTTGGCAAGCTTCAGGACGGCGAGTCTGACACGGCTTACGCTACGCTGCCAACCTTCCGTTCCGTATTCATTTAGAATTGAAATGACTTCGTCGAATTGCGTCTTTGGCAAATCGCGTCGGACGATACGGATAACATCTTTATCGGTGACCTCTGGAATCGGTTGATTCATATTCGTTCCAATCGAACAATTGGTCTGTGTTGCCATATGTCATGTATATCTAGTTCACCTGGCTTTGATCCTTTGCACTGCCAACGGCCTCGAATAGATCAGAGGGCCAGTTCAAATCGCCAGCGGCAGTGCATATCGGGCGGATGGTCATCGGGAGGGGCAAACAGGCAGGTTACCCGGATCCGGCCGTCGATTTCGCGGGCGAAATTTTCAAACTCTCCGCGGTGCATTTCCTTGCAGGCATACTCGGGCAGACCGCGTCGGGTTCGCGCCAGCTGCGTGGGACAGGACGGCACCTCGATGAGCACCTCTCCGGGTTTCTCCACAATCCGGTAGCCGACCAGGATACACCAGGGGAAAAGGCGCAGGGCCTTTACAAATCCTTCCAAGCCGGTCTCTTGAATCTGAAAACGCTTTGCCAGGTCCCGGGCCGCCATGGGCGCCACCCGGCCCCAGACCCGCTCGTTGAGCCTGTTGGCGGTGGCATCGTCGAACTGCTCCACGGTGTACAGATACCAGAAAGCATCCACCACGCGATAGTGCCACAGTAAAAATTCGATATACCTGCGAAGCTCGGGCGCTTCCATCTCTTCAAATAGTGACAGGTCCATGGGCTGCTCCCAGAGGGTTGGGTGACCAGGCAGTGAAGACCGGCAAGCAGGCCGTTTACGGCGGGCCGCCGGTTGACCGCCGCCAATTCTCCATCAACGATATGACCGTTTCAACCTGCGTCGAAAGGGTGACCGAAGCGCTTTCATCAACCGGCTGTACCCGGCCCAGCCATTCGATTCGAATGGTGTTGGCCGTGCAGGTGTTGAACAGAAATTTGCCGGGTGTGAATATGGACTGGGAACCTTCGATGCCGACGACATCGAGAGGGGCCTTGAAGCGGTCGGCTATCTTGAAGGCACCGTATTTGAGCTTCCCGATGCGTCCATCCCGGCTGCGGGTGCCTTCCGGAAAGATGAACAGTATGCCGCCGTCGGCAAAAAAATCACCCAGGCGTTCGATTCTCTCGGCCATCAGTCCGGTTTGCATGCCACCGGTCACAGCCGGGATGTAACCGGATAGCTGCAAGATCCATCCGAATATCGGTACCCGAAAAAAATCGCTTTTAACGATGGTCTTCTGACGCTCGAACAGGGAAATCATCAGCAGTGGATCGAGATAGGAAAGGTGATTGCTTACAACCACCGCCGACTGCAATCGTCGCACTTCCGCAGAGGCGTCCACTGTCAACTGCGGTATTAGCAGCTGCATCAGTCGGAAGAAACTGCGGCAGTAGAGATTCAGCAACCGCTGATAGGTCTTTTCGCGATCGGCGGCCAGAAAGAAAGCGCCGATAAAAAGGGGAGCGAAGAAAACCAGATATCCGAAAACGAAGTAGACCCAGAGCACCAGTGTGACGAAAAGGTCGCAAGCCGGTTTGATGAGGCGAGTGAAAGCAGCCATCTTTAATCGAATCGCTTGATGAACAGCGTTGTGTTCACCCCACCGAAGGCGAAGTTCTGCACAACCGCGGTTGAAAACGGTGACTCGATGAGCTCGGTGACATGCCGCAGACCGCCGCAGCGCGGATCAATTTCTTCCAGGTTCAGCGTGGGTGCAATGATACCGGCCTGCATCATGAAAAGAACCAGAACGGTTTCAATGGCTCCGCAGGCTGCCATTGTGTGTCCCATGTAGCCCTTGAGCCCGACTACCCGGGGGGCGTCACCAAAGGTCTTGCGGATGGCCTGGGCTTCGACCACATCTCCCATCTTTGTGGCGGTGGCGTGGGCGCTGACCAGGTCGACACTGCCAGCCGGCACCTTTGCACTGTCGATGCCCAGCCGAATGGCATCCGTGACACCCTGGGCATTTGGCAGGATCATGTCGCCGCCGTTATTGTTGCACGAAAACCCGATGACCTCTCCCAGAATCTCTGCGCCACGTTTGCGCGCAAATTCATACTCTTCGAGCATGACGGCACCGGCACCTTCGCCGACCACCAGCCCGTCGCGACGATCGTCGAAAGGGCGGGGAGTCAAATGCGGCGTGTCGTTGAAATCCGTCGAGCAGGCCAGCAGGTTGTCGAACACCGCCACCGTGGTAGTGTCGTATTCGTCAGCTCCCCCGCAAAGCATGGCATCCTGCAGGCCGAACTTGATGGTCTCGTAGCCGAAACCGACACACTGGCTGCTGGTGGTACAGGCCGTGGATGAAGCAATCACCCGACCGGTAATGCCGAACATCTTGGTGATGTTAACTGCAGTAGTGTGTACCATCGACTTGAGATAATCGACGGCGTTGATGCTGGTATAGGTCTCATCGGAATCGCTGAAAAAGCACTCGTAGATTCCCCTTTGAACGGTCGGGCTGCCGTGGATCGATCCGAAGGAAACGCCAAGCCGCCCGGAGGTGACAAAGTCTGTCGGCAGGCCGGACTGCTCGATGACTTCCTTGGCAACCTGGCAGGCGTAGTAGGCCACCGGTCCCATAGTCTTGCGGTACTTGCGCTTGAAATCGAAGGGGATGTCGTAATCAACCGTACCGAAAACTTTTGAGTGGAGGTGACCGGAAAGCAACTTGTCTTCGCGCAGGGGTTTGACCCCCGACACCCCGTTGGTCAGGCTGTCAAGGATGTCATCTTTACGATGGCCGATGGGGGTGATGGCGGCGGCAGCGGTGATGACGACTCTTCTGTTCATAATCGGGACACTGTTATCAGGTATGTCGGCAGGGCGGTATGCTGTCCGCACATCGTTGCGGATGGCTGCTGATTGTCATACAGGCCGAAGGTCAAGCCGGCTTCAGGCGAACGGCAGCCAGGGACTCCACATAGTCGCAGATCTGGTTGATGGTGCGGATCCCCATGGCCTGTTTCTTTTCGTCCTGCGTCAATTCCGATTTCAACAGCTTTTCGATCTCCGCCAACAGCTCAATTGCATCGATACTGTCAAATTCGTGAACTTCACGCAGGTCGTCGTCCAGTTCGGGATTTTCTATTTCGAACGCTTCTGCAAAAACGGCCAGGATGCTGGCCTGGATCTCTTCCCGGGTCATTGTTTGTTTATCGCTTTCTATATATCGCTTGTACCGCACTCCAGCCGAGGATGTGGTCAAAGCTTTTCTTAATACAATATTTGATACCAAATTTCAAAATAAACTTTCATCCGTCTATCCGGCGGCCTAAGAAGGGACCGAAATGAAACCACTCCAAAGGATACCGGCGCAGCATCCGCTCCAGCTGGTCGGCATAATGCTGGGCCGATCGGCGGATCGCTTCCTTTCGCTCTGAGCGGTGATCGGCGGTAACCCGATACGGTTCCATAACGGCCATATGATATTGCCTGGGACCGGTACGAAACGAAAAGAAAATGAGAATCGGCGCCCCCGACAACAGGGCCAGCATGTGGGGTGCCTCCAGGACCCTTGCTTCGCGTTCGAACATTCTCACAGGCACGGTGCGCTCCTTACCGCTCCAGGTGCGATCGCCGGTCAGAGATACCAACCCGCCCTCCCGCAGGAACTGGACCCCTTCGATGATGTTCAGGGGCGATCCTCCGTCCGGGTCGGTGGTCACGATACGGATCCCGGATTGGGCGAGTCCGTCCTTTATTACTGCGCCGATCTTCTCCTTGTGCTTTTCGCCCATGTATAGCATCAGCGGCAGGTGGGGCCGTTTTTGACGGATCAGTCCGGCAGCCATTTCCCACGTGCCCATGTGGGACATCAACACGACGCCGCCGGTACCCTTGTCAAGGGTCTCCTCGAGATATTCCCAACCCTCGGAGGCGGTGTGCACCTGTATCCCCTCGTGAAGGTAAAACCGGTCGACGAACAGCCGGGAAAACCGGTGATACTGCCGCCAGACGCACAGGAGGTGAAAGATGCGGGATCTGTCCGGGTAGACGCTGCGGTACAGATCCAGGCCGACTGCCACGCGGCCGGGAAAGAGCAGGAAAAAGGCGGCTGTTACCGGCCAGATACATATCGGCATGATCCAGACCCCCCATTTTCTGGAAAGACTGATCAACAGCTGATAGTAGGGTTTTCGCAGTGAAGACGCTCTCCAGCCGATTGGCTCCCGGCGGTTTTGAAAAACGCCCGCTGGTTGTCGCGTCCGTTGGCTGGGGTCCTCCCCGTCGGTCGTTTGAGACGATGCGGCCGGCGAATAAATGCGCTGCAACAGTGTCGGCAGGATCAGAAAAGCGCCCAGAAAAGCGTATCCCACGCCGAGTACGCATGTCAGACCGGCGCTTTGCAGAAGGCGGTGCTGGGCGAAGTTCAGACTCCCGAACCCGATCAGGGTGGAAACCGCCGCTAAACATACCGCTGTCTGGATCAAAACCATGGAAGGGTCGGTGGCTTCGCGGTAGCGCTGGTACCCCCTGACCAGATATAACGTGTAATCGATGCCCATCCCCATGACGACGATCGATAGCATCAAACCGGGAATGTCCAATGGGTGGCCGATAATCCGCAGGGTTCCGAGGGTGCAGCTGAGCGCGAATGCGATCGGCAGCATGGCTGTTCCGGCCAACTGCCAGTTGAAAAAAAAGATCCACACCAGAAGCACCACGCTGATGCCCACAATGGCCGCCATCCGCAGAAATGTATCCGCCAGATACTCGCCGAGTTTCACCGAGAAATGGGCCGGGTCGAACACCCGGATCCCCTGTTGTCGGGTAACCTTCTCCACCAGTTCCGCCGCGCGGTATGCCTGTCCGGGGCGCAGCGTGGCAAACTGTGTCCAATTGCCGTCCCCGTCTGCTGCAGGCCCCTGAATGCCAAGCAGGTCGAAATACGGTGCAGGGATCTGGTGGGGCTCATAGCCGGACTGCTCGACATGCCGGAGGAAGGGGTCGAATGCCGACGGCGCGAATCCCCACTTTTGCGACACCTGTGCCAGGGCGCTGCGCAGTGCATCTTTGCGCTCCTTTGTCCAGAATGTCTGCCATTCGGCCAGATTTTCCTTCGCCCGCCTTTCTCCCGGAAACAACAGGGCCGGGGTGAATGCGGAGGCCAAAGCGCCGGTGGACACTTCCTGCTCCAACAGATCGCTCAGACGGTCGATCCGCTGCTGCAGCTGCTGCAGGCTGCCGGCTTCGGTCATGACGAAAACCTGTGAGCGGACATTGCCCCAGATGCCGGCAACCTTGTTTTCCGCCGCCGCGGTCTGCGGATCGATCGTGTTCATGGCCCGGAAATCCGCGTTGAACTCGGGACGGGCAAAAGCGGCCATCAGCAGGCCGACACCAAGGGCGGCCCATGCCTTGTACTTCCCCCCGACGAGAAACAGTTTCGGCACCAGGCGGTGAAGGGTAAGGGTCTTTTTCTTTGCGGTCGGCGGCAGCTGTGGGATCACCTTCGGGAAAACCAGGTGCACGAAAAGAAAAGAGGCGGCAATCCCGATGGCGGCAAATTGGCCGATCTCGGCCAGGACCGGAAAACCACTGAATTGTAGAGACGCAAAAGCACCGATCGTGGTCAAGGCCGCCAGCAGTCCCACCGCCCAGACTTCTTTTGCAGCCTGCCGGCCGGAGCCGCCTTCGGGTCGATCCAGAAAGAGAAGATAGGCGATGCCATGGTCGACGGTAATGGAGATGATGGCTCCGCCGAAACCGATGGTCAGGATCGAAATCGATGGATGCCAGAGGGAAAAAAAGAAAAAGGAAGCCAGGGTACCGGCAACCGCCGGCACCAGCGCCAGCAGGCCGACAGCCGGCCGGGGGAAGGCCAGCAGCAGCAGGACGGCGATTCCCAGGGCGGCGAACAGAATGAGTCGCTGCACATCGTTGCGGACAATGTTCTCATTGTCCAATGCCGCACGCCAGGCGCCCACCGGTGTCAGCGTAAAGCGCAGATCCTTCGCCGTCGCTCTGCGATTGATTTCACCTTCGAGATTTTGGAAAAGAACGGCCAGCTGCCTGGCCGATGCCGTGTCGGTTCCGGGTGCAGCCGGCCTGGCAAGCAGGAGAAGGTGCTGGCCGTCCGAAGAAATGAGGTGCCCCCGGTGCATGCTGCCGCGTGCGGGGGAAAGATGGGCGAGGCGGGCCAGCACCAGATTCCGCAGACCCAGCGGATCGGCGGCTATCCGACCGGCCTGCCCCACTCCGCCCAGCTCCATCAGCTGCAGGACCTGTTGCTCCAGGTGCTGCCGCAGCCGATCGGGCTGCAGCAGGGGAGCAATCCCGCTGTTGAGATCCCTTTCGGTAAACAGGACCGGAAGCCTGGGGGTGACATCGTCGATCAGCAGCGGTATCAGTTCCTGATACCGCCTGGTCCCGATCTGCCGGAACAACCCGCTGTCTGCGAACCGTTGTTCGACAAAGGCAGCCGCATCTGCCAGCGGTTCAGGGGTCGGGACTTCCGGGCGTGGCGTATCCCTGTGAATCTGCAGGTCGATGACCACCAGATCCTGCATGGGATGGGTTTTTGCAATGGTAGCCGCATCGGAAAGTACCGGGTCGTCCAGCGGCAGCGTGCCGACGATGTCGGTGTCGATCCTGAGCCGGTGCCAGCCAATCCAGAACAAAATCAGGGCGACCGTAACGGTGAGCAGCAGCGGGGTCCATTTGCTGAAGAATGTGTCTTTCCCCATAGTCGATGGCTTCTTGGCTTCAGGCCTCTGCCGCGCCGTCGTCCCGCGGTGCAATCATGCGGCGGCGGAATGCCGGCGGCAGGAAAAGTCGTTGCACGATCAGCCGGCTGAATGTCGTCGAATTGCGCATGAAATCAACAAACGGCCGGAAATGGGACACCCGCTCTCCCGGCGGATACCGGACGCTCACCGGCGCTTCGACCAGCGGCAGCTTCTTCCACCGGGCCTTTACAATGACTTCCACTTCGAACTGGTAGCGGTCGGCAACAACGCCCAGTTGCAGAGTTTCCGGCAGGGGATAGATTCTGAACCCGCTCTGTGAGTCACGGGATCGGTGGCCACCCGCGGCCCACACCCAGAAATTGGAGAACTTGCGTCCGAATCGGCTGGTCCAGTGCACACCGACCGCATCCATACCCTGCCGGACGCCGACAACGATCGGCCGACTTTCTTCCGGTATCGATCGGATCAGGATCCGCGCGTCCAGCGGGTTGTGCTGGCCGTCGGCGTCCAAGGTAATCGCCCAGCGGGAAATTCGCGATGCGGCCCGCATGCCGGTCTTTATGGCGGCGCCCTTTCCCCGATTGCCATCGTGACGCAGCAGCGTTACCCCTTCTATCTGACCTGCCCTCTCAGCAGAATCATCTGCCGAACCGTCATCCACCACAAATACCGGAAATCCCAGTTGCAATGCATCCCGTGCGACATCGCCCACTGTCTCGGCGTGGTTGAAGACCGGTATCACAACGGAAAACCCTGATTGTATCTGTGTGGGCGCATTCACGTCATCTGTTCTCATCCAAGATTCAGGGCATGATCCGGCAGGTACGCCACCGCCCATGTCCCCGGTCCCATATGAACACCAGCGGTCAGCGACATGGGCCGCAGCAGGCACTCGGCTTCGGGGAAGGCCCTGCGAATCATCGGCAGCACGGTATCCGATACCCATTGCCGGTTGTCGGTGTATTCGACCATAATCAGGTGCGGCGCATCGGCAACGCACTGTTCGGTCAGCCGCTGCAGGGCGAAACGGATCTGTCCCGTCCGGTTGCGTGCAACCCCCACCTTTACGGCCCCTTCCGCCGTCGGGCTGACGATCGGCTTGAGATGCAGTAGCTCGCCGAAGAAGGCGCTTTTTTTGGATAAACGACCGCCCGCTGCCAGATATTTCAACCGATCCAGAAAGATCAGTTCCTCGCAGGCCGGAATCATCCGGTTGATGTATTCGACCGCCAGCTGCACCTCGGTGGTTTGGGCTGCCATGCGAGCCGCTGCAATGGCGATCGTTCCCAGGCGCCCTGAGGCGGCCGTTGTATCGATCAGGGTAAACCGGTTTTGCGGATCGTTCTCCCGTTTCCAGGCTGCCGCCGTTGCATAGTTGCCCGTATAGACCGACCCGACGCACAAATAGATAACCCGCTCATGCAGTTGAAGCACCTTGTGGTAATGCTGGTGACGCTCATAGTCCGACGCCTGGGATGTCGATATTTTTTTCCCGTCACGCAGAAGCTGGTAGAGCTTTTCAGGGGAAACCCGGGTTTCGGGTACCGCTCCGTCTTCAGACACCACATAACTGTCCAGCAGGGTCATGCCCAGCTGCCGTGCCTCTTCCCGGTTGATCGATCCGGCCGCATCGGTCATGATGTGAACATCGCTTCGAACCGCCCCTTTGTTAAACAGCCGCACCTGCGACTGCAGATCATCTTCCTCCCAGCGCACCACATCGCCGATCGAGTCAAACTGTTCTCTGACCCCTGACAAATCCGTGGTGTGCAGGTGGACCTTGTAAAACTGTTGGTGCGGAATCACGACCAGGCTGTCGGAAATCTCGGACAAGCGGTCGATGCATTCATCAACTCCGTCTGCCACCCGAATCACCGTGTCGATGCAATACTCCTTTTCAGCCAGTTCCTGGAAATGTCTGCCGATCCGCAGCCCGTCCGGAAACCGTTCCGTAAGGGGATGCAATTTGCCTTGCCCGCCTCCAAGGCGGTGAAAGAAACCTTCGAAATAGATAAACATGCCCAGGGCACCGGCATCGACCACCCCGGCACTGCGCAGACGGGGGAGCAGGTGGGTCGTCGACCGGGTGGCATCGGCAAGATGGGCGATCATACCGTCGATATAATCCGGGCCGGCCGAGGGCGAGGTGTCCGATAGGTATTTCGCCAGGGCATCGAACACGGTCAGCATGGTTCCGGGGACCGGGTCGCGGACCGCTTTCCAGGCCCGCTCACTGCCGATCCGTGCCGCATCGGCCAGGGTGCCGAAAGACCGGGCCATCAAAAGGCCGGAAAAAAACTGTGCAGCGATATTGCCGGAGTTTCCGCGCGCAGCCATCAGCAGGGCGTGAATGGTGGCTTCCGGGTCGTCGTTCGGGTGTCTGAGCGGAGCGAGGCTGATGATCAGGTTGCGGCCCGTATCACCGTCGGCCACTGGAAACACATTGATGTCATCCAACAGATCCGACCAGACCGCCACCCGCTCGGTCCCGGCTGTAAAAGCGTCTGTAAAGCTGGGTTTCACGTTTGTAACCTATCTCGATTTCAGGTCGTTGAGAGGCAGGTTGAAGCCGTACGTGAACTGGCAAATTCCGGTTTAAAATCCGAGGGCAGAGCGGATATCCTCCGGTATTTCGAATTCCATCTCCATGTCCGGCGGCTTGAGCGCCACTTGCTCCCCCCTGCCCCTGGCACAGATCTCACCGTCTTCTGCCCTGCGAAGGACGAAATCGGTTACGATCTTGATGCTGGCTTCCCGCACGGTCGCCCGGCAGCGGAAAAGATCGCCGTACTTCAGGGGAACGATATACTTGGTGGAGGTCTTGATGACCGGAAACAGATACCCGGTTCTCTGGTAATATGCATACAGATCGATGCCGGCATTTTCAAACAGTGCGAAGCGGGCAATGTCAAAATATTTCAAATAATTTCCATGCCATACAATATGAAGCGGATCGAGATCGTGAAAGGGTACGCGAAGCTCCACTTCAAAACTCCGGTTAGTGCTGTTGTCGTTTGCCATGGCCTGTACTCGCTGCAATTTGGATTCGTGATGGGCCAAACAACCCTATCAATTTGAATTTTCTACAATAATGGAATCGCACGGCAAATTCAACCTCTTTATCCGGTTGCAATTTGTCGGCAATTGATCTAATTTTAATAGTTTGTAAGCGTTTCTTGACCGGCTGGCAAACATCGCGCCAAAGTGCCTGCAACGAACGCACACGTCCGGTCAGATCCGCGCAACACTTCACCTCCCGGCCCGGAAGGCAGAATGAAAATCAGTGAAGTCCCCCAGCAACCCGGTATGATCACGGACGGTCGACGGGAAATCTGCTACGCAGTCGATGACGATGGAAACTACGTGCTGGCCGGCAGCGCCGGGTGGGAACCGAAAAATATCGCCAATGACCAGGCCTGGGAAATCATTCGCGACCAGATGCAAGACACCGTTCGGAAAATCCGCTCCGGCAAACTGAGCCCCCTGGCCTTTTTGATGGTCAGCAACCAGATGACGCCCGCACTGCTGGCCCAGTATGTCGGGTTCAGCCGCTGGCGCGTCCGTCGGCATCTCAAGCCTTCCGTGTTTAAAAAGCTGAAACCGGAAATCTTGAAACGATACGCCGATCTGTTTGATGTGCCGGTTGATACTCTAAGCAAAGTGCCGAAAGACATCGAGACGATGCTTTCGAAGACGGATACTCCATGAAGATCGATTTTGAACACCGGCAGTCGGCGCATTGTGAAAGCGGTGTGACTGCCAACCTGCTGCATCATTACGGCATTGACATCAGCGAAGCCATGGCGTTCGGCATCGGTGCCGGGCTGTTCTTCGGCTACCTGCCGTTTATCAAGATCAACAAGCTGCCGCTGACCACCTTTCGTTGCGAAGTCGGCGGCATTTTCAAACGCCTCACCCGGTGGTTCGGGCTTCAGGTTCGGTGGCAAAAATTCCGGAATCCGGAAAAAGCCATGGATGCCCTGGATCGAAAAATCGAGGAGGGCATTCCGGTCGGCTGCCGGACCGGCGGATACTGGCTGCCCTACTTTCCCCCGGCGTTTCGGTTCCACTTCAATATGCACAACCTGGTGGTGATCGGCAGGGAAAACGACCATTACATCATCAGCGATCCGGTTTTCCCCGACCTGGAACGCTGTCACCGCAAGGACCTCATGAAAGCACGTTTTGCCAAAGGTGCGATGGCTCCCAGGGGCACCATGTATTATCTAACCCACGTGCCGGAGACGGTTCCTTTTGACCAGTCCGTAAAAAACGGCATCCGTATCGTCTGCCGCCGCATGCTGCACACGCCCGGTCCGCTGATCGGCGTTAAGGGAATCCGCTACCTGGCAAGGCAGGTGAAAAAATGGCCCGAAAAACTCGGTCAGCGAAAAGCATCTTTGTATGTGACCCAGTTGATCCGGATGCAGGAAGAACTCGGGACCGGCGGCGGCGGTTTTCGATTCATGTACGCGGCATTTCTGCAGGAGGCCGCCCAACGGCTGCAGGCACCCGGCCTCCAGGACCTGTCCGACAAAATGACGGCCGCAGGGGACCTTTGGCGGGAATTTGCGGTGATCGGTGCCAGAAATTGTAAAGGCCGCGCCGGCGAAAACGACAGCTATGCGGCAATGACCCGCATCCTCATGGAATGTGCGGACCGCGAAGAAGAAATTTACCGTAAACTGCTTCCGACTGTCAGATAAGCCGGCCCTGCAGGGCCGATCATGCCTTGCGCCGGCCTGCGGAAATGGGCAATTTACCTGATTCTGCCTCTCTGAAAACAGCACAGGTGAACGTTAATGGATCTGAAAGATCGACTCAAGCGCATGATCGTAGAAGAGCTGAACATCGAAGATATTGCGCCCGATCAAATCGAAGACGACGAACCCCTGTTCGGTAAAAAGCTGGGACTCGATTCCATTGACGCGGTAGAGATCGTCTTCCAGGTTGAAAAGACCTTCGGCGTGGCCATCAGGGACATGCAGGAAGGGCGACCCGCCCTGCAGTCCATTAACTCGCTAGCAGCCTATATCGAGCAACGACTCACGCAATGAAACCTGCAACTCCCGTACCCATCGTCGGAATTGGATGCATCTGTTCAGCAGGAACGACCCTGGCGCAATGCATGCAGTCGCTTTACCGGGGGGAGCGTTATCCGGCTCCTCCGACCCGCTTCTCTTTTTCGGGAACATCCGCTTTTCCGGTTTTCGAGGTTCTCGATAACTTTTTCACACCGGACCGATGGAAGCAAACAGAAGTGCTGCGCACCAGCCAGCTGGCGCTGACTGCCGCCCTCGAGGCACTGGAAGATGCCGGATTGGACCCGAGAGAATTGCAGCACCGGCGAATCGGTGTTTGTCTGGGCACCAATGTCGGCAGCTCGATGAACAACGAGTCTTTTTACAGGGACAACGTGGAAGGCTGCGATCCCTATATCCCCCCGGTCGAGCGTTTTCTGCTCAGCAACCCGGTCTGCGGCATCGTCTCCGAATTCGAGTTGAACGGACCGGCGCAGACCGTCGTCAATGCCTGCTCGGCCGGCAGCGACGCCATCGGCATCGCCGCATCGTGGATCCGCTCCGGGCTCTGTGATGCGGTCATCACCGGCGGAGCCGATGAAATGTACCGGGTGACCTACGCAGGGTTCAAATCCCTGTTCATCAACGACGATTCTCCCTGCAAGCCTTTCGATGCCCACCGCAAGGGCCTGAACCTCGGGGAGGGAGCGGCAATTCTTCTGCTGGTTTCACAAGCGCTCGCGCAGGAGCTGCGACTTGGACCCCGGGGATACGTTCTGGGGTATGGCTCCGCTTCCGATGCCTATCATTTCACGAAGCCGCGGCCCGACGGCAAAGGATTGCGGCGGGCTATCGAAGAGGCGCTGGCCGCCGCCGAAGTGAATTCCGGCGATGTGGCGTTTATCAACGCGCACGGCACCGGCACAATTGACAATGACCTGGCAGAGAGCATCGTGCTGAGCGAAATGCTGCCGGGAGTCCCCTTTCTTTCCACCAAGGGATACACCGGCCACACTCTCGGCGCTTCGGGAGCGATCGAGGCCGCGTTTACCATCGCCTGCCTGGAAACCGGCCGGATACCGGCCAGCGCCGGTTTTTCCGTACCGGACCCGCAATTGCCAGGCTTGCCCGTTGCACAAAACACCCCTGTCAGCGGATCGGTTGCCATCTCCGAGACGCTGGCATTCGGCGGCAATAACGCCGTGCTGGTACTGGGAAAAGGAATACCTACCATTGAACATAACGATTAAGGGCATCGGCACCGTCGGCGGGTTCGGTGCCGGCATATCCGCCTTGCAGCAGTCGCTGGCCACCCGCCAGACCAGCGCCCAGATGGTTTCCCTGGATACCTCCAAGGGCCCGATTCGAATTCCCGCGCTGCTGGCCGACACGACATCGGTTCAAGCATATGTCGACAAACGGGCGTTGCGCCGAATCGATCACTACATTCGCATGGCCCTGCTGGGATCTTTTCTCGCCCTGGAAGATGCCGAACTGCTCGATTCGAAACCGGAGCGGATGGGAATCATTGTTGCCACCGGTTATGGGGCCACCTGCAACACGTTCGACTTCCAGCACTCGGTAATCACCGCCGGAGATCCCAGCGGTTCACCCACAAAGTTCTCCAATTCGGTCCATAATGCAGCAGCGGCGCACATCTCCATTATTCTGAGGGAGCTGGGCCCTAACCTGTCGATCAGCCATTATGATATGTCCATGCCGTCGGCACTGCTCAATGCCATCCAGTGGCTCAAGGAAGAGCGTGTCGATTGGGTCCTGGTGGGCGGGGTGGATGAATTCTGCAAAGTGCTGGGATATTACTGGCACTGCCACTACGGCAATACCGGCTCTTCGACACAGGCCACCGGCCGGGCGGCATCGGTGAACCGGCACGCGGTCGTTGGCGAGGGATCCTGTTTCTTCGTGCTCACCAGGGAAGATGAGTGCACATCCGCATATGGCTGTATCGAGGATGTACAGCTGGGCAACTTCGAGCGCGGCAGGGTCGATTTGCCGGATAACAGCCCGTTCGTGCTGGGAGCAGACGGTTTCAGCCCGGGCGACACCCGTTACGCCGAGCTGCTGCCCCGCGATTGCCGGCCTGCGGTCTACACACCGCTTTACGGTTCACTGCCGGTAGGCATGGCCTTCGATATGGCCATCGCAGCGCTGGCCCTCCGGTCCGGGACGATGGCCCCGTCGCCGGACGATCTGCTGCCGGCATTGCCGGGCCTGCCGCTGCTCCGGAAGATGCAGATGCCGGCCGGCAAGCGAATCAGCTGCCTGAAGCTCGGAGCCGGCAACGCATTTGGGCTGGTGACACTGCAGCGCAATTAAATCTGCCTCGCAAAAAAGGGTTGGGTCGGAAGCCATGACTGCAGACGCCACCGAAGCAAACGACAACTCGAAGCGTGCGCTGGAAGCCAAGCCCCCGCTGACCGTCATGAATCTGGTGAAAGTCTATCCGAAGTCTTCCCTTCCGGCGCTTCAGGACCTGAACCTGGTTGTCGGAAACGGAGAAATCTACGGCCTCCTTGGGCCGAACGGGGCCGGCAAAACCACCGCAATATCGATCATGACCGCCGGTCTGCTGCCAACCGAAGGACGGGTGGAAATTTACGGCTTGGATGTGGTGCGCCATCGCAGCCGTGTGAAGCAGTTGATCGGACTGGTGCCGCAGGACATTGCCCTCTATCCGGATCTGACAGCCAGGGAAAACCTTTCGTATTTTGGAAAACTCTACGGTCTCAGCGGCTCCGAACTGGCGGATCGCATAGCGGAGACCCTGGAGCTGGTCGGCCTGACCGGTAAAGCCGACCAGGTTGTGAAAACCTATTCCGGAGGCATGAAGCGCAGGGTGAACCTGGCCGCGGGTATCCTGCATACCCCCCGGTTGGTCTTCCTCGATGAACCGACCGTCGGCATTGACGCGCAGTCTCGCAATTTGATTCTGGAAAAGCTGTCGTCTTTGAAATCCAGCGGCACGACGATGATTTACACCACCCATTACATGGAAGAGGCCCAGCAGTTGTGCACCCGTGCTGCTGTTATGGATGAGGGCCGGGTCATTGAAGAAGGCCCCCCTGCCTCGCTTATCCAAAAACACCCGGATTGCGGCAATCTCGGGGATCTGTTTCTAAAGTTGACCGGAAAAAATCTGAGAGATTAAACGCCAGCGGGGACCACCAGTCTATGACCAAACTGCTTGCCACTGTTACCAAGGAGCTGCTGCTGCTGCGCAGGGACCGGGGTGGATTGCTGGTGCTGTTCGTGATGCCGGCTGTTCTGGTCCTGGTCATCACACTGGTGCAGGAAAACGTTTTGAAGACCGTGGGGGAGAGCGAAACGCGTATATTGCTGGTCAATTCGGATGACGGCGAACTCGGCGAACTGATCGAACGGAAGCTGCAGGATAGCGGCAAACTTACCGTGCACAAACATATCGAGGAGGGTGATATCGACGAGCGGCAGGCCGCCGCAGCGATTGCCAGGGGCGATTTTCAGTTCTGCGTGGTGTTACCGCAGGGATTGACGCAGGCCGTTCGACGCAAGGCACGCCAAACAGTCAGAGAGTCTTTGTCCCTGGCGCCGGAAACCGGGGAGCAACCGGTGGCAGCGCCGGTGATACGGATCTATTTCGATCCGGCGGTACTTGGCGGGTATCGCTCCGCGGTTCGCAACTCCCTGCAATTGATGGTGTATGGAATCGAAGTGAACGAAAAAATGGTGGCGCTGGAGGAGTTGCTGCCGAAAAAAATCAGCGCAACGCTGCAAAAGGAAATGGGCGATTTCATGCCGGAGGCGTTTACACTGCCGCCGGCCGAATTCCAGATGGACTGGAGCGACTCGCCACTCCTGGCTTTCGAAGAGGCCGCTGCTTCCACCGGACGAGACGGCCCGACGCCGACCTCCGTGCAGCAAAACGTACCGGCCTGGACGCTGTTCGGCATTTTTTTCATCGTGCTTCCTCTGGCCGGTTCGTTGATAAAAGAACGGCGGGACGGAACCTTCTTTCGCCTGCTCTCCATGCCCGTGCCGATCTTCACATTGATCGTCGGCAAGATCTTCGCCTACGTGCTGGTCTGCCTGGTGCAAATTATCGTTATTTTTTGCATCGGCCGGTTTGGGCTGCCCTTGCTGGGCACTCCGAGCCTGGATATGGGACCGCAGCTGGCGGCGATCGTCATCGTGGCGCTCAGCGCCGTCCTGGCAGCCACCGGTTACGGGACCATGCTGGGAACGGTTCTGCGAACCTATGAGCAGGCTTCCGTGGTCGGACCCATTTCAGTGGTCATCGCAGCGGCCCTCGGAGGGGTGATGGTGCCGGTGTACGCCATGCCGACGATGATGCAGAAAATCAGCGTTCTTTCTCCCCTGTCATGGGGACTCGACGCCTTTCTCGATCTGTTCGTCCGCGGGGGCAACCTGCAGACGGTATGGCCGGAAATCGCCGCCCTGCTGTCTTTTTTTATCGCCAACCTGGCAGTGGCCCGAATTTATTTCTTGCGCCGGACACAGTACAAAGGGTAAAATGGATGGACATCAGGCGGGAAAAGGGTATGGAAAAACTACTATGGAACTATTACAAAACAAGCTGGTCAAACTGATCGTGGAAACCTGCAATGTAACTGTCACCGTACCGAAACCGCTGCTGGCGGAATCCCCGCTGTTCGGACCGGATTCGGTATTTGGGCTCGATTCTCTGGATGCCGTGGAAGTTGCCGTCGCCATCCAGCAGCACTTCGGCCTGCGCATCACCGACCGCAATGTATTCCAATCACTGAAATCGCTTGCCACTTACATCTGCGACCATCTCGAAGAAGCCCCGGTTGATCACTGCGCGTAACTCGTAACGCAGATCGCGCGTCACACAACGCTGAGCATCATGTAGCAGTGGGAAAAACGGCCGCTCTCGGGAATAAAGCAGAGCAGTTTCTGCCCTTCTTTCAGATCCCCGGATTTGAAAAGCTCTTCGATGATGATGTAGATGGCCGCACTGCCGGTGTTGCCTTTCTGGTAGAGATTGGTGAACCACTTTTCGTAAGGGATGTGAAATCCGATCTCTTTCATCCGGTCGTGGAATTTGTCCCGGAAATAACCGGAAGAGTAATGCGGCAAAAACCAGTCGATGTCCCCGGGCTTTACCCCGCGTTTTTCGATCACCCGCACCAAGGCGCGATCAATGGCGGTTCGCACGATTTCTTTGTCGAGCAGCTTGATGTCCTGCTTGACCGCAAAGATCTGCTTGCGGGACTTGGGGTCGAGGCGCTCCACTTCCCGCCAGCCGACAACCCTGCCGTCCTCGGTCTTCACCCCGCCGCCGAACTGACAGGTCTCCAGCTCGCCGGCGTAGGAGACGTTCTCGATCCAGTCCACTCGCAGTGAAATTCGACCCGCGTTTTTTTGATTGGAGAGAAAGGCGGCACCGGCGCCGTCGGAGAGCATCCACCGCAGAAAATCGGCATCGAAAGCCAGGATCGGTCTTTTGGCGACATCGGTGTCCGGGTTGTCGTGGGCGGTAAAGAATTTCGCCCGCATGAAGGAAGACGCCAGCTCGGATGCAGCGGCCACTGCATTGTTGGAATAACCGGTAGCCACGTTCATCGCTGCATATTTAAAAGCCGTCATCCCGGAAATGCAGATTCCATGCGTCGTCACCGCCTCGCACGCCGGTATGCACAGCTCACCGAGCACCATCAGCGTGTGCCCCGGAAAGAGCAGATCACCGCATGTGGTGCCGCAGCTCAAGCACTCGATATCATTGACGCTGAAATCGGCATGCGGCCGCAACCTTCGCACCGCCTCGGCTGTCAGCTGGGCATTGGTATGCGTCAGTTGGCCGGTCTGGGGGTCGATGGCGTAGTGGCGGGTTTCGATCTGGTTGTTTTTCAGAACGATCCGCTTCACCCGGGAAGGGATGTTGTGTATCTTTCCCAGGACCTCTTCAATGGCATCGTTGTCGACAGGGTCGTTGGGTAAAAATGATGCTAAATCGTTGATATATACATCCATCGTTGCCGATCCGCTAACCTGCTTCCTTTTTGAAATACACCGCAAACAGCCGGAAGGTGTGGTTCCAGCTGCACCAGCTTAATATTTATACCATTTACGCATCATTACCTCAACGCGTTTTGTGAAAAGTATTCGACTTCAGCGCGAATTTTTTCCCTTTTCAGCACCTTCAATACTGCGGCCGCAACCGACGCCAGCGGCGCCAGCAGCACCACCGCAGCGATCAGGTAGACCATGAAAGCGCGGACTCTTTTGCGCCGGCTCGCTGCGCCCGGCCCGCCCTTGAGTCGGATGAAGCGCGACCAGATGTCGAAAACTTTGGAAACCCGCTTTTCCATGATCAGCAGGGACGGCTTTACCCGCAGCGCACCCAGGTCGTTGAGCAAGCCTTGATCCAGCGCGAAGGCTTCTCCGGCCAAAGACGACGCAAGGGGCGTACCGAAACGCTGCGCTGCCTCGATATCCTCCTCGGATATACCCGGCAGCGGAAACACCTTTAAAAAGCGCTCTTTGCGGCCTGTGAGCATCCATGCAGCTATGGTAAGCACGCCGATGAGATTGTTGGTGCGATCGGTGAAAACGATGTTTCCGGTCAGGCGCCCGCCCAGATCGGCAATGATTCGTTTCACCCGCTCCTGGGCCAGCAGCCACATGTTTCTGCAACCGATAACGGTTACCACCGGCCGGTTCCGGAACAGCCGGCCGGCTTCCGGGGTATGCAGGAAAGCGTTCACCGGAATCGAAGGCGCCAGGTACCAGACGGTGTAGGCCAGTATGATCAGGTCGTAATCATCATCGAGGTCACACACCGGTGGGCGAAGTTTGCACGGTGTGCCGGCAACCGATTCCGGGAAGACATCACAGAACCGATACGCAGACCACGGGAAGGGATATGGCGGCTCGGGCTGCAACTCTTCCAGCACGACCGAGACCTCGGGGATGCGGCGCACCGGTTTCAGCAGGTTGTCGATGATGCGGGTAAGCTGCCCGGTCTGGGAGTAATATAACACCAGGATCTTTTTCATGAATCCTCAATCTGTTCAATGCCGCCGGAGTGTTCGGTCACAAGGATCGACCGGCTGGAGGCTGGCGAGATGTTGCGGCTGCCTGATGTTCCGGCAGGATATGGCGCTTGGAAAGCACGGGCAAGCTGGCCGGCCAAAGCCTTTCCATCCTGAGATATTCCGGCATTTACGGATAGGGGTCGGGAAATTAACCATATCTGCCGATAAAAATCAAACGAAAACAAAAATCCCGCCCGAAGGCGGGACAGTGCGGCTTTACGGTTGTGCCGGCAAGCAGGCTAATACTGGCTGTGCCGAACGATCTCCCCTTCGATCAAATAGATCACACTCTCGGCGATATTGGTGGCGTGATCGGCCAGTCGCTCCAGATGGCGGGATATCAGCAGCAGGTTGATCAGGTATCCCATCTTCTCGGGCTGGCTTTTCATGGCATTTTTGATCTGGTCGTAGGCATCTTCTTGGATCTTGTCGACTTCGTCATCGAGCATCAACACCTTGAAGGCGAGATCGTTGTCCAGATTTACCAGCGCATCGAGGCTCATTCGCAGCATGGACTCCGCCTTTTCAGCCATGGGAGAATAGTCGTACTCGAAGGAAGGCTCTGACTGTCTGGCAAGCACCCCTACCCGCTGGGCGATGTTCACGGCCTGATCCCCGATGCGTTCCAATTCGCCGTTGATCTTGATCACGGTGACCAGAAAGCGCAGATCGACCGCAACCGGCTGGTGCAGGGCGAGCACTTTCAGGCACTCTTCCTCGATCTCCACCTCCATCTCGTCGATTTCATAGTCGTTCTGGATGATCCTTTCAGCCCCCTCGGCGTCTTTGTTTTCCACCGCGGTGACTGCCATTCGAACCCTTTCCTCCACCAGTGAACCCAGAGAAAGGATCCGCTTTTTAACCTGGTTGAGTTCCTTTATAAACCGCTTTGCCATGTCGCTCCCTCTACATTTTGCATTGTCCGCATCGTGATTCAAACCTGTATGCCGGATGCCATGTGCCGCATAACCTGCAGGTTGTCACGCTCGCCGCCTCTGCTATTCCGGGCAATATTGCCTTTATAGCTTACCGTATCACATTACCCGGGTCAACCGGCCGGCATACCGACAACCCACGCCCGACCACGTACTAATAAAGACCGTTTGTTAGGGCTGTGTTCAGGAAAGGTTAAACATCGATGAGGTCCTGGTGTCCACCGATTCTGCCGTCCTGCTGAAGACGTCAACTGCGCGCCGCTTCGGTCTAACCATTTCTTAGACATCCGCTAATACCCGTTTAACAGCCGGTGGCCAAAGTGTTTCAGGCCGTAAGCCTCCATCCAATCATTTTTCACGGTTTGTGGGAGGAAAAATATGAACCAAAACACTACGCGTATCGACCTGCATGTACATTCCAAGTATTCAACACGCCCCTCTCAATGGATACTGCAGAAGATCGGTTGCCCGGAAAGTTTTACCGATCCGCTTCAAATTTATCGCATTGCCAAAAGCCGTGGCATGTCCCTGGTCACCATCACCGATCATAACCGCATAGAAGGTGCCCTGGAAATCGCCCACCTGCCGGGCACATTCATCAGCGAGGAGATCACCTCATATTTTCCGGAAGATCGCTGCAAGGTTCATGTTTTGGCATTAAACATCTCAGAAAAGCAGCACACCGATATCCAGAAAGTGCGTGAAAACCTATACGAACTGGTTACATTTCTCAGAGGCGAGGGCATCATTCACATCGTCGCGCATCCGCTTTACAGCGTCAACGACCGCCTGACGCTGTCACACGTCGAGCGGTTGTTGCTATTGTTCAAGAACTTCGAGATGAACGGAGCCAGGGGTGACGAATCCAACAGCTGCCTTCACCGGATTCTCAGCGGTCTGACCGAGGCAGACATCAACCGCCTCGCCGGCAAATACGGAATTGAGCCGGCATTCGCCAAACCCTGGGAGAAAACCATGACCGGCGGCTCGGACGACCACAGTTCCCTGTACATCGCCCGAACCTATACGGAAATTCAGGGCGGCAATTCGGTGTTTGACGCCCTGGCAGGGATCGCAAAAGGCGACACCCGTGTGATCAGGCGCCCTTCCACCCCGCTGACTCTCTCTCACAATCTCTATGGTATCGCCTACCAGTTTTATCGCACCAAGTTTCGCCTGGAGCGATACACCGGTAAGGACATGTTGATGAATTTTCTCGACCGTTCCCTCCGTCCCAATGGCGGCGAGAACACACCGGGCCTGATGGCAAAATTATACCACTACTGGCAATTCCGGAAACGCCCTAAATTCGAGCTCCACCTGCCCGAATCGATCGCAGCCCTGATCCGTTACGATGCCGGCAAGCTGCTGCGCAACAATCCCGACCTGATGCCCATTGCCGATGGTGATGAAAAAGTCGGTGAAGAACTCGAAAAAAACTGGTTTCGATTTGCCAATCACATATCGAACCGCATCATGGTGAATTTCGCCAGCCATTTACTGAATCATCTCTCCGGTGGCAACGTCTTCGACATCTTTCACACCATCGGCTCCGGCGGCGGACTGTCAGCCATGCTGGCCCCCTATTTCATCTCGTTTGCCTCTTTTGCCCAGGACCGGACATTCAATGCACAAGCACTAAGGCATTTTGGCGTCGTAAGCGCTGATGAACGGGATACCGCTCCAAAAATCGCCCATTTTGCCGATCCTTTCTACCAGCTCGAAAGCATTCTGCAGGCGGTAAACCAATACCGGTCTTCAGGATCAGGTAACGGCTGTCGCTTCGTACTGCTGACCTGTGGAACCGAAGAAACCGGCGAAGCGAGTCAAATGCGTTGTTTCCGTCCGGTCGGGACCTATGAACATCCGGACTTCCCGGAAGCCAGGGTCCACTTTCCGCCGCTGCTGGAGATGCTGGACTATTGCTACTCTAATAACATTACCCGCATCCATTCGGCGACTCCGGGACCGGTCGGCCTGGCCGCTCTTGCAGTCGCCCGTATCCTCAAATTGCCGGTCTATGGCGCCTACCACCCGTATCTGCACCATTTCATGCCGTTTCTGGCCGGAGACGAATCGGCGGACGAACTGCTCTCGCGGTATCTGGAATGGTACTATGATCAGCTGAAGGTCATCTATGTATTCTCCACGCGAGATGAGGCCGAATTGACCGCAAGGGGAATCAAGCCGGATCGTATTAAACACGTACCGCTTGAGACCGGCTTTCCCGGATACTCCCCCCGACAGGCCAATGGCAGCGATCCGGTGGATGCGATTGCCTTTCAGACTCTTCACAGCGATGCCAGCGCGATGGTTTCTCCTCTCGCCCGGGCCGTCTAAGGCAGAATTATCCCTAAAACATGCCGAACTTTACGGGCGCCTTATCCAGAAAACCGCCATACAGCCCACCGAATCACCGTATCGGACTCCACCGACTTGGTGCTAACGGATGCGGCAAAGTGGGAAGCCACCATTTTATTGTGTTCAAGCATGATCGTTTATGCTATATGTTGTGTATGATCCAGTTCGCAGTTCGGATGAAGTTGTCGGACTGACCCCTAGTGGCACCATCGTTCTTTAACAATTCTGATCAGGGAGTAGATGCTACATGGAAATTCAAAAAAACTACATCGTCGACACGAATGTACTGCTCGAAGATCCGAATGCTCTATTCAAACTGAGAAATGGAAATGAAAATGCCGTCTACATACCGTATCATGTATTGCTTGAGCTAAACCGATTCAAAAAAGACCCCCGTCTGGGCCACATCGCCTCCCAGGCGATCCGCAACATATCAAAATACCCCGACCAATTCGGACTGCTGAAAACCACCAGCGTTGCCAAAATCTTCTCCAGCCAGGTCGACAGCCACATTCTGGAGGAAATTCGGGAAAGCGGTCTTCCCGAACCGATCCTGGTTACCAACGACAAGGTTTTCCAACTGCAGGCCGGCACGCATGGAATCCGCAGCGAGGCATACAAAGAATCGGTTCCAGCCGAGTCCGAAGCAAAGCGTTATAACGGATTCGTAGATAACCCGGCACTGCGCATCCCCAACTGCTTTATGTGGAATGACTCCGGCAAACCGGTTTTCTACGGTGCCACCGAAGAAAAGGTGGTCGATTATCAACACAAGACCTGGAATGTTATACCCCGCAGTATCTATCAGAACCTGGCCCTGGAACTGATGAACCATCCCGACATTCACATCGTAACCATCCAAAGCGCTGCCGGTTATGGCAAAAGCTTTCTGGCGCTGGCCTCAGCGCTGTATCAGACCCTTGAGAGAAAGACCCACGAGAAGATCTATGTGGTCAAGCCGATGATCGAAATCGGACAGAAACTCGGCTATCTGCCCGGTAAAATAGATGAAAAGATGGAACCCTACACCCGCTACATCTCCGACTTGCTGTTGAAGCTGCACAAACTGAGACCTGCCAACCGAATCTTCACCTCCACCAGTGAAGTGCCGCCGGCATACGACTCGAAACGATTCGAACTTCTGCCGCTGGCGTACATTCGCGGCATGAACATCGAAAACGCGGTGGTAATCATCGATGAGATGCAAAACATGTCCCGCAGTGAATGCCGGTCGCTGCTTTCCCGTATGGGAGAAGGAGTCAAATGCTTTTGTCTGGGAGATATCCACCAGGTCGACAATCCGTACCTGAATATCGACAACAATGGAATGAACTGGGTGGTTAACAAGTTCAAGGGTAGCCGCATCTATGCCCACCTGGGACTGCGGGGAGACAAATCGAGAGGGCCGATCACGGACCTGGTCATCCGTTCCGGTCTGTAACGATTTAAATCCGATGGGTGAAATATCCGATTGAACGTATCGGTATTTATAGTGAAAATTTAATACAAAGCTAACGAACCTTTAACCGATGCTGTTTACCATTGGCGGGAAGCGAGGACTTCTGCCATGCGAACATTGGTAAACAGTGTCACCCGGTGGGATATCATCTTCTTCACCCGGATATTCCGACTGGACGGTAAGCGGCTGCTAAGCTCCGGTATTCCCTGGATATCCCACAGCGGCAATGGTTATTACTACCCCCTTTTGCCGTTGCTGATCTACCTCACCGTTCCCGAAAAGGCCCTGCCCTTTTTACTTGCCGGACTTGTCGCCTACGGCTTCGAGCTGCCCCTTTACAAGTTGCTAAAATCTCTGATAAAAAGAGATCGGCCGTGTGAATCGCTGGAAAACGTCCACAAACGGATCACCCCCAGTGATCGATTCAGCTTTCCCTCCGGCCACACAGCTGCAGCTTTTGTTATCGTTGTACTGCTGGGGCATTTCTTCCCCTGGCTTACCCTGCCAGCCATTCTGTGGGCATCGCTGGTAGGATTCTCCCGCATATATCTGGGGGTTCACTACCCGACGGATATCCTGGCCGGTATGGCAGTCGGTGTGCTGTGCGGATTGAGCAGCCTGGCAATCATTGTTTAGCCCGACATGGTTTTGAATGAATATTTTGTATGGCGTGCAGGCCACCGGCAACGGCCACATCAGCCGCTCCCGGGAGGTGGTCTCCAAACTCAAAAAGCTGGGTCACAATGTACGGGTGGTATTCAGCGGCAGGGCAGCGGACGAGCTGACAGAGGTCGATGAGTTCGAGCCTTACACGGTGTATGCCGGCCTGACCTTTCAGACCCGGAAAGGAAAAATCCGGGTTCTTCGCACCGCTGCTCGACTGAACCTGCCGGGCTTTTACCGCGATATCTTCTCTTTTGATACTTCAGACATCGATCTGGTTGTCACCGACTTTGAACCGATCTCCGCCCGTGTCGCCCGCCGCAGCAAAATTCCTTCCATTGGTATCGGTCACCAGTACGCGTTTGTGCATCGCATACCCATGGCTGGCGCCAATCCGGTTTCCCGCTGGGTTCTGACGAATTTTGCCCCGGTGGACATTCCGATCGGACTTCATTGGCATCACTTCGGCTTCCCGATTCTGCCGCCCATCATTCCCGACCACCTGCGTGTCGATCGAGCGGTTGACGAGAAAAAAATACTGGTCTACCTGCCTTTTGAAAGCCTTTCAGACGTGACAGATACCCTGGAGGCTATCCCTACCCACCATTTTTATATATACGGCAGCGGCAAAATCGATCAGGCGACCGACCGCGGTCACCTCCACTTGCGTCCGTTTTCGCGACAGGGGTTCTTGAACGACCTGGAGGAGTGCAGCGGGGTGGTTTGCAATGCAGGCTTCGAGCTGGCCAGTGAAGCGCTGCACATCGGGAAAAAGTTGCTGGTAAAACCACTCAAGGGTCAACCGGAGCAGCTGTCAAATGCCCTGGCCATATCGAAGCTCGGACTGGGCGGTGTTATGAATCACCTGGACGCGCAGCACATTGGCCGGTGGCTGCAGCGCCCTGCCGATCCTCCGGTTACCTATCCGGATGTGGCAAGGATCCTGGCCAACTGGCTGGCAGAAGGTAGATGGGAAGACCTGGATGGTCTGGCCCGAATTGTCTGGCAGCAGACCGGCCGGCAGGTCGGGTAGGTTCGCCAGGCCTCGCGCAGCGATTTTACTCTTCCAGGCGCACGATACCCAGTCCCCCGTCGATGCTGATCAGCGCTCCGTCCTTTATCCTGCGGGTCGCCTGCCGGATCCCCACGATTGCCGGCACATTCAGTTCGCGGGCCACGATGGAGCAGTGATTCAGCAAACCGCCTTCTTCTACCACCATCCCGCCGACCATGCTTAAGATGGGTGTCCAACCCGGATCGGTATTCTCTGCAACGAGGATCTCGCCCTCGTTCAGATTCGCAGTGGTCGGGTCGTGCACAATCCTGGCCCGACCGACTGCCCGCCCGGCACTGGTGCCGATGCCCCGAAGAACTCGTGTGTTTTCCGCAAACTCACCCGTCGGCCTTCCATCCACATAGCAGGGATGTACTTCCACCGGTTGATGGTACTGCCGGTAGCGTTCATCGGAGATGGTCCTCGCCTTTGCCAGCGAAAGGTCACCCTCGACCAGCGCCTCGAGCTCATCAGCATACAGAAACAGCACCCGCTTCCCCAGTCCGGTGCGTTTCCCGAGCGTAAGAAGCGATAGGCGGACCTCATACAGCGCCTCGTCCAGAAGAAACCGCAGTTCTTCCCGCAGGTCCAGGAACCGGCTCGTCAAACGGACCGCTACCGGAAGCATGCCTCGCAGGCATAGCCCTCCGAATCCCCTCCTGGGAATTGCATCTTTTAAAACATTTTTGCCGTCCCGGCTGTGATTAGCATCCGCATGCACGGGGTCCCTGCCGAGGGCTGCCGGATACCGGCGTTTTCCGCCGGCCGGGTAATCTTTGCTCTTGCGAACCAGCGCCTGAAGGATGGCGATCACCTCTTCGGGGGCCTCGGCCCAGCGTTTGACATAAAGGGTGCGGTGCCGGCTGCGGCACCCGTACCGGGCCAGAAATCGGTCAAAGACCTGCTGAAACGCCGGTGGCATGTCGGCCAGCAGCTTTTCGGGCGGTTCGGTTATCAAGCGTTGCGAAAACGCCTGATCCTGCCGCAGGGCCTCCGCCATGCGGCGAAATTGGCGTTCAATGGATATGGTGATGTTCCGACCGTGCTTGGCCAGAAGGCTCAGGAATTTCGAATGGCTGAAGCCGGCCAGATCGACACTCAGCCATCGAAGGAGCCAGGTGAAAAAGGTGGCATGTGAATACGGCCACTGGTTTTTCTCCTGTATGGCGGTTATGGTTTCGAGGGCAGAAAGTGATTTGCGCAATGCCTGATTGGCCGTTTGATCCGGCATCACGCGGGTCTTCGCCAGCAGCGCACGCAGCTTTTTATGATGACGGGACTGCGACGCGAGGCAGATCAGCGGATTGACCTGCGGTTCGGCTACGAACAATATCGGTGTGCGCAGGGCGATCCACACGCGTGACAGTATCGGCGAGTCGGGGATGTGATCGAATTCTGCGCCGGCCGGAAACAGGGCTTTCACATCCGCAGTGCGAAAGCGGCGCGGAATCAGCGAAACCACCTGGCGGATGCTTTCGCAGTTAATGTAAAGGTATCCGTTGATCACCGCCAGTGCGGGCCAGATCACAGGGACACCCAGAATTCTGCAGGTCCGGGTAAGGCTGAATCGTGCCTGATTGTCCACCATCGCACGGCCTAAAAAAGGTGTCAGGCGGTCCGCCCACAGGTCATCGGCGATTTTGCGGGTCCAGGTACCGGGAGGCACCGCGCTGGCATCTTCGGTTAGCGTGGTGATGCGGCGGGACTGCAGAAGCCAGAGCTTTCCGTCATCTTCGTACGCCCATTCGATGTCCAGGTGACCGGGTCCGAAAGCGTTTTCGAGCTTTCTGAGCATGCCGGCGATCTGCTGCCACTGGTCTGTGTTCAGCGGGTCCCCGTCAGCGTTGGCATCAAGCTCGGGTCGCTCCACGCGGATCCGACCGGAAGGATCCACAAAGGCGCGAAAGGGTGACAATCGACCGCTGACCAACGGTTCGGCCAATCCGTGCACCGCTTCGATGACCAGCTCACCCCGCACGGGGTTGACCGGATGGCACCCGAAGGCCACGCCGGCCGATGCGGCCTTCACCATCCGCTGGAGAATCACCCCCATCAACGGCTGCTGATCGCTTGCCGGTTCCCTTGCACTGGCCCGATCGTAGCTCTGGACGCTCTTCGTGTCAGCACTCTGCCAGCATTGGACGATTTTGCTGCGCAGGTCCTCCTCGCTGACGACCTGTAAGAAAGATCGATATTGACCGGCAAAACTCTGATTTTCGAGATCCTCCCGAACCGCCGATGAACGAATCGACAATCCCCGGGCAAGGTCCAGCAACACTGCAAACCGCATTACCTCGGCATAAAGGCCCTCTGGCCAGCGTTGATGCTGCGCAAAATGCCGGTGGGCATCCGTGCTGATGGCGGCAGCGGGTGGAACGTCAAACCCGGCCCGCCGTGCCCTGGCCAGAGAGGCAAACTTTTCACCGACAACTTCCGGAAGCAGCGCCCGATCGTCGTCGAAAGGTATGAGGTATTTCATGGCGATTCAGGGTAAAGATTTCCAGGAAGAGCTGCCCGGGGCAGCCGGAGGCGACCCTTTCATCACAAAGCGACCGGCATTTCGGACGGCCTGGCCTTCACCAGGTTCTTTATAAAATATTTTGCACTGTTCGGCCAGGAAAACTGGAGGGCATACTCCCGGCAGCGATTCGGATCCAGCTCCAGGGCCTGCAGCGCTGCTTTTTGCAGATCTTCATCCAGAAAACCGGTTTCACCGTTTTGGACGATGTCGATCGGCCCCCTGACCGGATAAGCCGCCACCGGCACGCCGCTGGCCATCGCCTCCAGCATGACGACGCCGAAGGTGTCGGTTCTGCTGGGAAAAACAAATACATCGGCTGCCGCATAATGTCGAGCGAGCGCCATTCCGGTTTTGGCTCCGACAAACTGCACATCCGGATAGTCTGCGCGCAGCCGGTTCAGTTCCGGTCCGTCTCCTACGACGAATTTGGTGCCGGGAAGTTCGAGCTTCAGGAAATCCTCGATGCTCTTCTCGACCGCCACCCGTCCGACATACATGAATACCGGTCGGGGGGCGGATAGAAACGTTTTGCCATGCATCCGAAATCGCTCCGCGTCTACGCCCCGGGGCCACAGGACGGTACGGGCAAATCCCCTGCTCTCCAGTTCTTCCCGCAGGGGGACAGAGGAAATCAACACTTTGCTGGCAGCGGAATGAAACCATCTGAGCATGGCAAAACTCCAGCGGCTGGGTATGCGAAATCGCAGCTGGACGTACTCGTCGAACCGGGTCGTAAAGGAAGTGGTAAAGTTCAGCCGGTTGTGAACGCAGTATCGGCGCCCCGACAGCCCGACGGGCCCTTCGGTTACGATGTGAATGGCATCCGGCCGGAAGTTCTCCAGCTGTTTTCGCAATCGTATCCCGGGAGCCATTGCCAGACGGATCTGCGGATAGGTTGGACAGGGGATGGAAGGGGGGAAACAGTCCGGGTGAAGAACCAGCACCTGATGACCGAAGTGGTTGAGCTGGCGAATCGTTTCGGTGAGGGTGGTCACGACACCGCTGATTTGCGGGTGCCAGGCGTCTGTTACAATCGCAATTTTCATGTTCGCGTACCGATTGGTGTAATTCTATTCGGGAGACCAGGCTTGGGTCCCGGCTGCCGATACTGGCGGTTTATTAAATCGATATAAGTACCCGACAATTATTGAGAAAAGGTTAGTTGCCGGTTAAATTTCAGTTACGGCCGGATGTAGGCACCACTGGCCACCCGGTTGCAGCGGCTGAGAACGGACACGGGTTTTTCACGAAACCTTAATGCCGCGCTAACTTCTGACCGCTACCTTGTCGGTGCGATTGATTTCGACGATCAAGTAAGTGATCCGCAATAAAAGCCCCATGTCCTCTTTACATTTTCGCAAAGATCTGCTGCCGATTCTGAGAAACCGAATTCCCGGCCAGCTTGTCGTTCAAGTCACCGACCGCTGCAACGCGCGATGTCCCCAGTGCGGGATGCGGGTTACCGAACGATACCGGCGCTCTTCGTTGAGCATGGAAAAAACCAGGGCAATCATCGACAGTGCGGCGGCCCGTGGGATTCGGGCGATCTCCTTTACCGGTGGAGAACCCCTGCTGCTTTTCTCAGACCTTGTAGAAATGATCGAATACGCTGCCGGTGCCGGTATCGATTACATCCGCACCGGTACCAACGGCTATCTGTTCTGCGACAGTGATGCTGCGGGATTTGACACCAGGGTTCACCGGATTGCCGAACGGCTTTCGCGCACCTCGCTGCGCAATTTCTGGATCAGTATCGACTCGGCCGTACCGGCGGTGCATGAAAACATGCGGGGATTTCCCGGCGTGATCAAAGGCATCTCAAAGGCCGTACCGATCTTCCACGAGCACGGCATCTATCCTTCCGCCAACCTGGGAATCAATCGACTGGTCGGCGGCCCTGGCATACCCGTGGCGACAGATTCGCAGCTCGCGGCCGAACCGACCTGGCAACGATCCCTGCTTACATATAAAAATGCGTTTCGACGGTTTTATCGGTTCGTTTCAAACCTCGGCTTTTCGATCGTAAATGCCTGCTATCCGATGAGCATTGCAGCCGATCGGTCTGAAGGAGGCCTGGAAGTGGTCTATGGGGCCAATTCGCAAGAGCAGATCGTCAGGTTCTCGCGCCTGGAAAAAGGACTGCTTTTCAAAGCGCTGCAGGAAACGATAATTGAATACCGCGAACGAATACGCATATTTTCGCCCCTTTCATCGCTGTATGCGCTTCATCGACAACACAGCAGCGGGGATGGCCAGCCACTGTATCCCTGCCGGGGCGGCATCGACTTTTTCTTTATCGATGCCCGGGATGCCAACACCTATCCCTGCGGATATCGTGGGAGTGAAAACCTGGGGAAATACTGGCAGCTGAAGAAAGTGTCCGGGGCCGTTGCCGCCACATGCACTCGATGCGACTGGGAGTGCTTCCGGGATCCATCCGAGCTCTTCGGCCCTCTCTTGGCTGCTTTTTCTCAACCCGGTCAATTGCTTCGAGATTGCATCCGCGATTGGAACCGTTACCGCCTCTGGCTTTCGGACATACGCTATTACAAGGCCTGTGACTATTTCGACGGCCGACGGCCGCTCGACAGCAGGCGGTTGTCGAAATTCAAACGCTGCAGTGATCCGTACGTACCGTCACCACGCCAGTGGACTGACTGTATCGATGGGATGGTTCCACGAGACGGTGCCTGAACACCCACCCTGAATAAATCTCTCAAGGAGCAGTATTAACAATGAATACCAATCCATGCCTGTGTTGCGAAATGATTGATGAAGACAAAAACAATGCAATCTGCATCCGCTGCGACAAACGAATTAAATACGTTGCGCACCTGGAGCGATCGCTCGTCTACTGTCCGTCGGTGTCGGAGGAGTGTGAAAGCGGTGTGCTGACGGGCTGAATCGGCACACAGCCTCAGGAAGGGGATATCTTCTGGATGGCAGTGGGGCAGTGGAGCAACAACAGAACCTTTACCTTGCAACCATGGCCCGCATCATATCGCCGGCATTTTCAGCGTGATCGGCAATGGAACCGATCGTCTCCGCCAACCGAACCATGTGGAAAACGGTTACCGGATCGATCTTCATGTTGAGCGCCTTCTCCTTGATGATGTCCTCGAACTTGTCGGCATTGTGCTCCTGCTGGCGCAGGGATCGAATGATCTCCTTTACCACTGCGCGCTGTCCTTCCGAGTAGTTCTGGAAATACTTGCGCGCTTCGATTACCATCCGGCTCAACTCGTCGATGGGATCAATCACCGCATCCACGAACAGCAGAAAATCATTGTGCAGCTCTTTCGGAATACCTGGATCGCTGCGGTAGGAGATCCAGTCCAGGGCATCTTCCACGGAGTCGATCACCGCGTCCTGTTCTCTCAGGTATCGAAAAATTTGAAACTTGTCCACCGGCAGCATGGTCCCTTTGGGCAGATGGCCGCGAATGCGCCTTTTGATGGCATCGGCCTCATGTTCCAACCGAATGATCTCTTTGCGCAGCTCCTCGAACCGTTGGCAGCGTTCAGACATGTGGCACTCGACGGCCTGCTGGAAAGTCCAGGCGCACTCTTTGACCTTCTCGGCGTGTTCCTCCAGTCCGTCGAACGGGGATGTCATAAACATCGACAAAAACGGCAACCGCATGGCAGTCTCCTTTGGTAAACTAATAAAGCGCTTGGATCAGTTTGAAAATGATCATGCTGGTCACGGCAGCTGCGGGTAGGGTCAGGATCCAGTATATCACGATCTGGAAGATAATTCGAAAATTGACGGCTTCCAGCCCGCGGGCAAGTCCCACCCCCATCACGCCGCCCACGGCGGCGTGGGTGGTGGAAACCGGCAGGCCCATTTTCGAAGCGATCAATACAGTCGTGGCCGCAGCAAAATCGACCGAAAAACCCCGGGTATTGGTCAGCGTGGTGATCTTTCGGCCAATGGTGTCCATGACCCGATGGCCGGCCATGGCGATACCGCAGGCAATGCCGATCCCGCCGAACAGCAGCAAAAAGAACGGCACCGGCACCTTGGTGCCCACCTCGCCGGTCTTCACCAGGAAATAAATCACCGCCAGCGGGCCGATGGCATTGGCGACGTCATTGGCGCCCTGGGCCAAAGCGACATAGCAGGACGTGCCGATCTGGATGCGTCGGAAAATTCCCTCTTCTCCTTCAACGGCCGGGTCTCCTGCAAATCTCACCAAGGCCAGCTTGCCCAACCACCCCAGCAAGGCTGCCGCCACAAGAGCGATCAACAGGGCGCTGGGCATTTGCACCGACAGTTTTTTCCCCAGCGGCGTTTTGAAAAGAAATGACAACACCACCACAAATATCGCAAGACCGATAAAAACCGGCGCCAGCTTTATCGCCCGGGTAAAAGGCTTTTCCACCGAAAGGATCAGCCGGATGATGACCTTGAACATAAAAAAGGCGATCAGCATGCTGAATACCGGCGATATGACCCAGCTCAGCACTACGGCGCCGAGCTTGTCCCAGTTGATCACGGAAAATCCGCCGGTCATGATACCGAAGCCGACCATCGCTCCGACAATCGAGTGCGTCGTCGATACCGGCAGGGCCCGCCAGGTGGCGAAGCTGACCCACAACGCGGCGGCCAGAAGCGCCGACAGGGCACCGATGAGCGCCTGGTGTGGATCGGTCAACACTTCTGTTGAAACAATCCCCTTGCGGATGGTGTCGGTGACGTGCGAGCCGATGAATGCCGCCCCCACAAGGTTCAGTATGCCGGCGATAAAAATGGCCTGCCGGATGGTGATGGCCTTTGCGCCGACCGCAGAAGCCATGGAGTTGGCAACGTCGTTGGCGCCGATGTTCCAGGCCATGTAAAAACCGAACACGTAACCGACAATCAGTACGATCAGCTCTGATGTCATTGTGCGATACGTCCCGGTGGGCAGACTCTCTGCAAGGCAAATCGGCGGCTGCTCAAAGGGTATACAGTTATTGAACTGATCATCTGGCGCGAATATCCGTTCACGTTATAACGTCACGGTCATTCTCGAAATCTGGAGAGAATATTGCGTTAGGATTTTGTTAGGGTCAAGGGGGCATACCACGCAGACGGCGGCAAAATCAACCCAAATCGATGGTCACCTGGATGCCAAGCACGAAAAAGGACAGCGGATGTCGAACCGAGCGGCATGATGTCGGTGGAGACCGATACGTGTTTGTCAGGCGGGAAGATGAATGGTAAAGGTGCTGCCCTTGCCGAGGGTGCTGTCGACCGACACGTGGCCGCCGTGCGCCTGGACGATGTGCTTGACGATGGCCAAGCCCAGGCCGGTTCCTCCCAGCTTGCGGCTGCGGGCCTTGTCGATGCGATAGAACCTCTCGAATAGACGCGGCAGGTGCCGACTGTGTATCCCGGGTCCTTGATCGGTGATGTCGATGATCACTTCGGAATCCTTTCGGTCGGCCCGGACCTGAACGGTGCTGCCTTGCTCGCTGTAATTGATGGCGTTGTCGATCAGGTTGACCAGGGCCTGCTCCAGCAATGTGGCGTCGATTCGGGTGGCGATTTCAGCCGGGCAATCCAGTCTCACCTCGATGTTTTTTTCCGCTGCCTTCGGCTGGCACACCTGAACGGCGGTCTGGACGACCTTTTTAATGGAGCCGTTTTCCAGCTGGATTTCATTCTGATCGTTTTCCTGTTCGATTCGCGAAAGAGACAGCAGATCCTCCAGGATGGCATGTAGCCGGTTGACGTGCTTGAGAACAATGTCCAGAAATCTTTCCTGCTCCTCGCGCCTGTCGACGGAACCCTGCTGAAGCGTTTCCACGAACCCCTTGATGGCGGTCAGCGGGGTTTTGATTTCGTGGGAAACGTTGGCGACAAAATCGCTGCGAACGTTCTCCAGGTGCCGCAGCTGGGTGACGTCGCTGATCACCAGCAGGGTGCCGATCTGCCGATTGGACGCATCGAACAACGGTGAGCAGCGAACGTTCAATACCCTCTCGCCGCCTCGATATACGATAAAGTCGTCTTCAACCGCCTTTCCACTGGAAAGGGCACCCAGGACGAAACGCTGCAGCGCCAGATTGCGAATCACTTCCTGGATGTGACGGCCGGTGGCATCCGAGGGATCGCAGTCGAACATCCGGCCGGCCGCCTGGTTCATTCGGATAATCAACTCGTTTTGATCCACTGCTGCCACCCCCTCCAGCATGCTCGACAGCACGGCTTCGAGTTCGTTTCGCTGGCGAACGACCGTTTTGAGGCGGTCATCCAGCTGAACCGCCATGCGGTTCAATGCTTCCGCGAGACCGGCCATTTCTTCCACCCCGACTGCCGGGAGCCGGTGGGCCAGGTTGCCGGAGGAAAAGTGTTGCGCCCCTTCCCGGATCCGTTCAATCGGCTGGCTGATGCGCCGGGAGATATAAAAGCTCACCCCTGCCGCCAGCAGCGCGATCACCAGCACTCCCAGGGCAATTTTCAGCCGGATCGAATTCATGGCCTCATCCAGGGAGCTGACGGAAACCGATGTCCGCACAACGACCACCACCCGGTCGGCTTTCATCAGGGGGACCGCCACGTACATCATGCGCTGTTGGAGCGTGTTGCTGTACCGCATCGATTTGCCGATGCCGCCGCCGAGGGCAGCCACAACCTCTTCGCGGTTGGCGTGGTTGTCCATAAAGCGGGGGGTGTCGCGAGAGTCGCCGATCACAGCCCCGTCGGGCAGTATGACCGTGATGCGGGTGGCCGACAATTGCCCAAGTTCCTTGCAGATCGCATCCACCACTTCCGCATCCAGGGGGGAGAGCAGGCTGATAATCTGCTTTTCGAGAAGATGGGCCCGTGCCTGCAGATCCTGCTGGGTCTGGTTGAGGTAAAACCGCTGCAGTGCCTCTGTTGCATACCAGGTGACGGCCACAAGGGAAAAGATGGTAATCAGCAGATAGGATGGGAACAGATGCCAGACCAGTCGTCTTTTTTTTCTCATGGGCTTTCCCTGAAGCGATAGCCGACGCCACGCACGGTTTCGATGTATTGCCCGTAGGGTCCCAGTTTTTTGCGCAAACCGACGATCTGGACATCCACGCTACGGTCGGTAACCGGGTAGTCGTCACCGCGCACCGCATCGACTATCTGCGTGCGGGTAAACACCCATCCGGGCCTTCGTGCCAGAAGGGACAATACCTGAAACTCCGTGTAGGTGAGTTCGATCGGCTTTCCATTGGCTGAAACACTGCGACGGCCCGGATGAATATCGAGTTCATGAATCTTGATCGCTTTCTGGCTGTCATACGGCTCGAGCGTTTTTCGGCGTAAAACCGCGCGCACCCTGGCAACCAGGATCCGGGGACTGAAGGGTTTGGTGATGTAATCATCCGCACCGAGTTCCAGGCCGGCGACCACATCTGGTTCCTCGCCCTTGGCGGTGAGCATAACGATCGGTACGCCGCGGGTGTCGGCGTCGTCTTTCAGCTTGCGGGCCACCTCCAGACCGTCGATGCCGGGAAGCATCAAATCAAGAATGATCAAATCGAACAGCTCGCGTCGCGCTTTCACAAGGGCATCTTCACCGGAGGCCGAGCAGACCAGCTTATAACCCTCTTTGTCGAGGTTGAAGCGCACCAGCTCCAGGATGTCTTCCTCGTCGTCGACAATCAGTATTTTTTCTTTTGCCATCGTGGCTCCCGTCTTGGGGTGTTGGGATGTAATTCAACCAGATGGGGCAAGATGTAAGACGATACGGTTAGAATTTGGTTAGAAACCTGCTAGAATACGGTCAATCCCTTTTCATATCACATGGCAGTGCAATCGGGTAGGCTTTCCGCACTCCCACAAGCACACAACGCTTACGGGTGGGAAGCCTCATCGGCGTGCGAACTGGGCATCGGCGGCAGATGGGTGCGGCACGCGGCGGCAAAATCTTCCGGGTAATGCCCGCTGATATAGCGCAGCTGCGCTTCACTGAAAGCCCCCGGAGATTGGGGCATTCGGGGAAGGACTGCATAAAGCAGCCGCTGATCGGAATCACCGGAGACAAACCGCTTGGCATATTCAATAACGGTAACCATCCTGGCCCCCATGAGCTCCAGGGTCTGCATGGCCGCCAGTATCGCCCGGTCGACCGACCGGCGGGTGAGCGGATCCGCTTCCAGGATATTGCCGACCGGCTTCAACGTAATCAGCTGCAGTTCCCACTGGGAAGTCTGCGCTTTCGGAACATAGAGCATCACCTGCTCGTCTTCGTGGATGACCAGGCTCTGGCCGTCGCCCACGCTGCCATCCATCCGCCGGTTGTTTCTCAGCGCGGCGATCAGTGCCGGGAAAAAGCTGCTGCCGGTCTGTTTGCGGTAGCGCTGGATGAAATCGGCGATCAGATCTCCGCAGCAGTAAGCCGAACCGGCTCCCGCCTGCCTGTCCGCACCCTCCTGCAGAAAACCGGTGTTTGGCACCAGCGCATACTGGGTGTGAATCTGCTGGTGGGAGGCATGCAGGCGGTATCCGCTGGGAGAAAAATCAAAACCGAAGTTCCAGCCCCAGAGGGTGCTGCTGAAAGGCAGTCGGGCGCTGCTTGCGTCCCGGTGCAGCTCGTCTATGATTTTCAGACGCAACGACTCCAGCTCGCTCGGGGTCAGCGGCCTTCTGGAGGCCTGCACCTCGATGCCGAGGGCTTCGGCCAGACGGACGTAGGTTCGTTGATAATACAGATGCCGCATTCCGCACATGTCGCTGTGGGTCAGGTCGCCAACGTGATAGCGAACGGCATCGTTGGCCATGTTGGCCGCATAATGTCCCCACGGAATGTAGCTGTTGCGCCGAAGATATTCGAACACGTGGCTGCTGTCTTCCCTCCACTCGCCCACGATTTCACTGCCGCCCTGAATGCCGGGTTTCAGCACCATCGTGTTCTTGTATTCGTCCGGAAGGTGCGGATTGTTGGCCACGGCTTCGAACAGAAGATGATCATAAATCACCGCCTTTCCCTCTCCGCCCGTTTGGCGGATATGCGCAAGACCCACCGGTTGCCGGCCGGTCTCATCTTGCACCAGCCTGCAGCTGATTTCGGCGAGCTGAATCAGATCCTCCGGGTCGGTGGAATTGACCGCCAGGGCCATTTTCAGCGCATCCGGCAGTTGCCTAAATAGTTTTTCCATCCGGTCATCATCGGTATCCGGCCCGAGCAGGTGGTTTCGGACCAGATCGGTAAAAGAAAAAGGGGGGGATTCGGCAAGGATAAACCCTTTGGAGTCCTGCGCCCTGGCATCTGCCCAGCTTTTCAGGATATAGGTGGCCCCGCGGAAGGGAAAGGCATTGGGAATTTCATAGATCCATTCGCCATCGGGTTCTTCAACGTCTCCGTCCGGGAAATTGGCATCGTTTCGCTTCGGCTTCCCATCTTCGAAAGGACCCAGGCTGTCGGAAAATGTCGACTGACGCAGATTCCTGACGATATACCGGGACCGGTGGACACTGAATATAAAGCGCCCCTCCGGCGATACGCAGGTTCGAAGGTTATCGTACAACGGATTCCTCCATCAGCGACAGTTCCTGCCGGCCCAGGTTTCGCCTCCGGTGAGTCAGGGGCCATTGGGTATCGCTCTGCAGGTCACTGCTGTCATACCGGCTGCCCGCAGAAAGCCGGTGGTCGATGACGCTTTTTCGGGCGCATGCACCAATTGATTGAAAACATTCATGAAACAGGTTTAATAGCTCCTTTATCCTGCATCATGGTACCACAAAAACAGCGCATTTACGATAGAGGGACGTCGAGCCGGAAAGGATTCGCATGTTTCCGGGGCAGTGGAAGGAAGCGTTGCGGGAGGGGGATGCGGATATGTTGCGGGTCTACCTGACGAAGGTTCACATACTGGCAGCGTACTGCAGCCCACGGTAGCGCGGACACCTCAAACGGCTGCCGGCATCCGGCCGCCGTGCTGCGCTCGTCCGCAGGTGTAAACGGGTCATTCACTCTTGTAGAGGGTTTTGTAGGCGTCTCTTCTTTCCAGTCCCTTGCGAATCCGCAATAGCCGTGCCGTGCGCCGATCGGTTCCACTTCTGCGATGGCGCAGCCACCTGCGCTCCGGGAACCGGTACGACGATGTCCGCTGCCTGCGGTCTGCCAGGCGTCTCCTTCCTCCATTGTCGGCTAAATCATTGTTGTCCATGAGCGATCCTCCTGAAATCCGTTTCCCGTTGCTGCCTGCGGCCGCCCATGGGCAGCTCCGGTTACACAGGCGTTCAACCAAGCGGATGCAAAAAGCGTGCAGAAATATTGTCGGTCCGATTGGTATTGATTCAAACAGGTTATAACACCGATGCTCAAATGCCGGCAGGCAATGTGAACCCCAATACCCAGATACAGGGTAATGGAAGCCACAGTGGCTCCGTTCAGCGCAATGTCCTGCCGCCGCCCGTCGATCCGATGCGGCAAGCGCCGGCAATTGGCCGCAGCCGGTTCACCATCGTCGCCGCGGCCCCGCTGATGATCATCCGGATCCGCCGAGCAGCTTTACATCGTCTGCACCCGCATCACCCGCTTGCGGGGGTCTTTGAAAAATTCGACGCCGAAGCCTTCCCGATTTCGCCAGACCACCTGTCCCTTGCGCTTGTCGTTTTTGTCTTTGGAATACGGCAGAGCCACAATGATGACCTCCCCGACCGGCGGGATATCCGGAGACTGAATAAAAATGCCGCCGAGGCTGTAGTTGACCAGGTCTCCTTCATAGAGTCGCGCCGGTGTGGCAAAAAATACGTAGCGGGAGAAGGGATGACGGGGGTCCTTTCGCCGCTCGAGGTCAGCACTCTGGTTCGGTTGCAGCATTCACAACTCCTTTCATGGTCGATTGTCATCACAAAATGGCAGGGTTTGACCGGAAACCCGTAAATCACTGACATCCAAAGAACGGTCGAAAATCCCTTTTCGGCGGAAAACCGGGCGTCTTTCCATTCAACAGGGGGTTCCGGGACCGGTTCTTTTTTGTAATAGCAAAGATCGTGCAAAACTGAAAAATTTTTTTTACGTGTTATATCAAGCGGCAGCCTATTTGACTACGAAATATAGACTAATAAAATGAATTCTTTTGCCTAATAATTATATATTATAATACCCAAATTATGTCTTTTATTACCTAATACTATATTGTTACTTCAAAGTGCTGCCCGGCCTCTGCCGGTTGATGGAATGCGAATGCTTTTCGCGCCCGGACGTCGACTCCGCTTCGTTTCGATTGACTTCTGCCGGCAAATCGTTTACATCACCGGAAATGCGCAAAAAAGTGAAACGTCGCTTCACATTTCTGCTGTTGCTGACCACCAAATATCTCTCGCGGCTGTTTTACCGCTTTGAGGTGGAGTGGATTGGCCGCCTGCCGAAAGATCCCTGGAAAAACATCCGCCTGGTGCTGCTGCTGAACCACACGAGCCTCTTCGAGCCGCTGTTTGCCGGTTGGGTACCCAATCGCTTCTTGAAACTGGTCGCCCGAAACGGCCTGGTGCCGGTCGCCGACAAGACCATGCTCAGACCCGTAGTCGGTCGTTTTTTTCGGCTGGTGGCCAACAATGTCGTCCCGATTTCCCGCAAACGAGACCACAGCTGGATCCGTTTCATCGAAACGATTCAGACAGGCTCCATGGTGGTCATCGCACCCGAGGGGCGCATGAAACGCGATACCGGCCTGGATCTCAGCGGCCGCCCGATGACGGTTCGCGGAGGTGTGGCCGACCTGTTGCAGCAGATAAAGGCAGGTCGCATGCTGATTGCATACAGCGGCGGACTTCACCACGTACAAGCGCCCGGGCAACGCATACCCCGTCTGTTCAAAACGCTGCGCATGCGGGTGCAAAGCCTCGACATCTCTGCATACCGCCGGATGATCTCTTCGAAATCCTATGAAGATTTCAAGCAGGCGGTCATAGAGGACCTGCAGATCCGCCGCGACAGCTACTGCCCGGAGATTCAGGGTCGGCCCTCGCCGGTGTACGTACCCTATATCTCAAATTACCGCCTTCCCCGATAAAGCCGGACTTGCGGCGCGCGGTTCGTCGGCGCTGCCGCTGATTTGCGGAAAAGCCCTGGCGACAGCAGCAATGGATCCCCCTGAAGACCCGTGGAAGAACCGGAAGGGATTGCCTGCAAACAAGGTCCCGTCACCCGGAGATGGAAGGCGGGAGCCCCGGCCCATGGGTTGAACCTGTTGCCGGTCGATGAGCCTACGGGCGGGAAAACCGTCAACGACGGACCTGGGGGAATTCCGTGACGTTGTCGGTGCATATCGGCCGGGTGGTTCGAAGGGATGTTTCCGCAGGCCCAGCGTTGCATGTCCGCCGCGCGCAGCCGGCACATCGAGCAATCAAGCAATCGATCAAGCAAAGCGCCGGTCACTTTGCGTGTAATGCAGCCTGCTCGACCATCCAGTGCCTTCCGGCTGCAGGGGCGCGAGATCTGATTTTCATCGACCGGCAGGCAGCAAGCGATCGTTACTTCTGCGGCGCCAATTTGGCCAACTCCTCTTCGCGCAGGACCCGCCGCAGGATCTTGCCCACCATGGTGGTCGGCAGTTCCTCCCGGAATTCAATGAGGGCAGGTATTTTGAAGCCGGCCATCTTGTCGCGTGCCCACGCCTGAATCTCTTCGGCAGTCAACGGCTCGGGCCGGTTCGGATCCGCAATGACAAAGGCCTTGACCACCTCCCCGAATTCCTGGTGGGGGACTCCGATAACAGCCGCTCCGCGAATGCCCGGGTGACGATGCAGCAAATCCTCCACTTCTGCCGGGAAAATCGCATACCCCTTGTACTTGATCATGTCTTTGGCGCGATCGCGTATGATCGTGTATCCGTCGGCATCGATGCAGGCGATGTCCCCGGTGTACAGCCATCCGTCTCGTATGGTGCGGGCGGTTTCCTCGGGTTTGTTCATGTACCCCTTCATCACCTGGGGGCCCTTGATAACCAGCTCTCCGGTATGCGCATCGGCCTCCCGGGACTGTTCCTCGGTCAACCCCCCGGTTTCGGCCACGGCAAACGGCAGGGGGGGCAGCTCCTGCGTGCCGTTTTCCTTGTCCATGATCCTGATATCCGTATCCGGAAAAGGCAGCCCGATGGTGCCCTGCTTGCGGTAGCCGCCGACCGGATTTCCGTGCACGACCGGAGTTGCCTCGCTCAAGCCATAGCCCTCCACGATAATTGCCCCGGTCAGGGCCTCGAAGCGATCCTGCACCTCCAACGGCAGCGGCCCCGCCCCGGAGATTGCCATTACCAACCCGCTCAAATCGAAGTCTTTGACCCGCGGGTGGGTGTTGATCTTGTTGAACAGCACCGCCACCCCCGGCATGATCAAATCGCCCTTGGCCGCATACTTCTCTATGGCGGTGAACAGTTCGGTCATCTCTGCCGGTGGTCGGGGAAAAAGGAGTTGAAACCCGCCCACCCGAATGGCGGTATTCATCACCGTGGTCATGGCAAACGAGTGAAACAGGGGCAGCACGCCGATGATGCCCGTGTTCGCCTCTTTCTTCCACAGCCACGCATCACACATGACCGCGTTGGACACCACGTTGCGGTGGGTGAGCATCGCGCCTTTGGGAAGCCCGGTGGTGCCGCCGGTGTAAAGCAAAACGGCAATATCTTCTGGATCGACCTTTACATCCGGCGGATCGGGCGATGTCTCCAGCAAGGCTTTGAGCTGAAGGGCATCGGACGGCAGCTGGCCTGTGGGGATCTTTTTGAGCAGCTTGCCCAGAAACACTTTTACACCGGAAAAGCCGCACAGGTCGACAATATTGGTGCCGATGACCTGCCGGACCGCGGTCCCCTCGATTCCTTCGCGGGCTTCGGCATACAGGGCATCGAGGATGATCAGGGCCTTGGCCCCCGAATCGCTGAGCTGGTGGCGTATTTCCAGTGACTTGTACGTAGGGTTTACCGAGGTGACGGTCACCCCCAGCATCTGACAGGCATAGTAGGCCACCACGAATTGAATGGAATTCGGCAGCATCAGCGCCACTACGTCTCCCCGACGATACCCGAGTGCCGCCAGGGCCGTGGCCAGCCGCTGGACCATGTCCCACAGCCGGCCGTAGGTAACTTCGGCGTCGAGGAAATAGATCGCCGGGCGTTCAGCGTAGCTTGTGGCTGCCTCCTTGAGAAACTCCGCCAAGGTGCAGTCCGGATAATCGAGACATTTCGGCACCTTCGGCGGCCAGTGTTTGTACCAGATCCGATCTCCTAAAGATTCGCGCGCCATGGGATCCTCCTCCGCAGTTGTCCAGGTGACGTCACACCTGAAGCCTGACTGACCATTCATAGATGGCTGGCTTGCACCACTGTCGACAGCGCTCGAGCAGCGTCCGGCAGCAGGCCGGCACTTTCAGCGGGAATCAACTCTTTTTTGATGTAACCGTCTGAAAGGCGGTAATTTCCTGCCTGAGCTTTTTACTGCCGCATTTGGGACATTTGGTTTTCTTCTTTTCGTATTCGGCGATCGAGAGGATTACCGAAAAGGACTTGCTGCAATTTTTGCACACAAATTCGTAGGTCGGCATGGCAGACCTCCATTAGTAGGGCTTGGATGTCCGGAAATAATCTCTGCGAAAGTAAGTATACGCTGCGAATCCCCACCAGCCGGCCGCAAACAGGGCGGCGACGAGAACCAGGACCTGTACAATCATCGACTGGTCGATCCCCTGCAGCAGCTGCCGTTGAATACCGGCCTGTCGCATGATTTCACCCAGAATGGTTTGGCGATAAATGACGTACTGCAATTTGTCGAGGGTATAGAGCGCCGTTGCCGCGAAAACGAGTCGATACCCCCAGGGTCGGGCTTTCCACAGGCCAATTCCAAGCGCCAGATATATTGCCGCATAAAACAGGTGCACCGCGGCAGCCGCAATCCCGCCCCGAAAGGTGCCCAGCAGCAGTACGGGAGATAAAATCCCGACAAGCTCGAACACCGCAGACAGCAGAAACAAGGCGGCTGCTATCCGAAATGTCGTTCGGCCTTTTATCTTTGTGCTCATAACGTTTCCGTCTTTGCCCATAAATCCTCACAATGGATACGGGACAGTTGGAGCCGAAGCAAAAGGTCCCCGGAACCGGACAGCGATTGTCAGAACCGGGTATTGCCTGAATCCGGGTGTTCAACACGGCGTTTTTTCGGCATCGGTTTCACGACCCACCGTGTCCGTACATCCAAAAAATGACCCGTATTAGATAACCAGGGCTGCCATGTCCCGGCCAAAGAGCCCGATTCGATCTCCTGCTTTGACCGGCACTTTCAGATTCCAGTCAAACGGATCGGCGCGCACCTGTTGATATCCGATCCAGCGCGCCATACCGCTTCTGGCTGCCAGCAGTTTCGAGTTCAGAAAGATACTGTATATCTCCGCGGGGGGGATGTTGAGCCGCTCCAGCAGGGAAGCCAATGTTTCACCTGCATCCGGCACCACCTGAAGGACAGGGTCATCGCCCGGCAGATCACCGAACTTTCGAAGTTTTCCGTAAAGATGGAGATCTACAAACATGCCTTCAATCCTGCCCGGGCCCTGTTGCCCGAGCCGCATCGGCGTCCCGCAGCCACCGGATCGCATCTTCGTAGTTATCGAACACGTTCATGGTGAACGGCAGGTGCTCCAGAAAGGCGATGAAAAACCGAATCAGGTGCGCCTCCGGGTACCGGCTGATGACAACCGCCCATCTGCCCCGCTTTCTGATTTTTGCCTGATGGATAAACAGACGAACCAGATCCGGTGCCTCCTGCAGCGAGATCACGATGCGCACATTTCTCAGGTCGGCGACCGTGTTCATACCGGGTCGAAACAGCGGATCGTCCGCCACCGATTTCATGTGTTTGTCCAGATCGATGATCGTGATGCTCCCTTCAGCGCTGGTGCGGATGATGTTGCGTTCCGGCTCAATTGTGTAAGTGAATGGCATCGAAGTCACATTTTCCAGCCGTGCTGAAAAATATCGTGAGATGGGAGGACTGCCTCTGTATAAGAAAAAACACAGACAAATGCAAGCCGGTGGTTGGCCGGCGCACAATTCCGACGATTGCAGGCTGCTGCGCCGACATTGAAAAACGCCGTATCGTGATTACGATATCCGGTACTCGCAGTAAAGATGTTCGACCGGAATCCCAACAGCGCAGGAGGCGATGGCTTCCCGTGCAAACCTTACATCCATATGGTTGCAGGTTTCAGATGAAACGGTCCCATATGACATATACCAACTGCCGGTCCGCGAAGACCGGACTGCATACAGGAACTCATGAGTCGAAGAGAATTTATTCAACAAATGATCCAGGGGCTGAAGGCAACGGCCCTGTTGAACGTTTTGCCGGCTTCGGCCGTGCTGGCGTCGGCAAATTTGGAAACCGAGCAAGCCCTGCATTACAAACCCTTAAACGGCTTATCTCTGAAAGAAATGGCCGCTCAAAAGCTCCATCACGGCTCCAATGGCCGGTATCTGAACCCTTTGGGTGAGATGCGCCGGCGGCGCAACCTCGGCAGGGTGCTCTACTGGAAACTATTTAGTAAAAACCAGTTCAAGCAGCAGCTCAGCGAACAGCCGGTCGTGACCGTCGGGGTGGATTGGGAAAAGGTGAAAAACCATCGCGGCCTGTCGGTCACCTACATCAAGCATGCGGCGGTGATGATCAAAGATGTCGATCGGCATTTTTACATCGATCCGGTATTCGGGCAGCTTTTCTGGTTTCTCAAGGATCACTCGCCCCTCGGCTTCGATCTTTCGGAAATGCCGAAGGCAGATCACATCCTTATCACCCACGGGCATTACGATCACTTCGACAAACCGTCTCTGGCAACTTTCAGCAAAGACACCCACGTGATCAGCCCGCTGGGCTACGGCAGTCTGTTCGGTGACCTGCAGATGGCCAACCGCAGCCCGCTGGACTGGTATGACACGTACCGCGATGGCGGGCGGGAGATTACCCTGTTGCCCTGTAACCACTGGACCATGCGCAATCCGATCAGCGGTCCGAACCGTTCGCTGTGGGGCTCTTACATTCTGAAAACTGCCGCCGGCAAAACCATTTACATCTCCGGCGATACGGCCTATTTCGACGGATTCCGGGAGATCGGCCGGCAGTTCGACATCGACCTGGCGATTCTAAACCTGGGGGCTTACGAGCCGCGCTGGTTCATGGCACCCAGCCATATGAATCCCCGGGAGACCGTCGCCGCCTTCCAGCAGCTGAATGCCGAAAAACTGATGATCGTGCACTGGGGCACATTTCAGCTGGGAGACGAACCAGTCCACTTTCCGCCGTTGGACCTCCGCCAAGAGCTGGAAACCGCACAATTGCTGGACCGCTGGATCGACATCCGGCACGGAGAAACGGTTTTTCTGGGCTGACTTTGCAATTGACACGGTTTCAGCTTTTACCTATGATCCCGGCAGAAAAAATGAACGCGCAGGCGGGCTGATCAATTACTGCTGAAAGTACCGCAAAGCGGACCACACCGATCCAACCAGATTCCGGAATATTCGTGGAAGAACAGGTTCAATTCAAAAACCACCTTGGAGAGACTCTGGCAGGGACGCTTCACCTTCCGCAGCAAAGCCCGACCCGAGGAGTCGTCCTCGGTCACTGTTTTACCTGCACCCGCCATACCGGTATTCTGCGTCGGCTTGCCGGAGATCTGGCGGATGCCGGATTTATCGCTCTGCGGTTCGATTTTTCCGGCAACGGACAGAGCGGGGGGGATTTCTCCCGGTCCAACTACAGCAAACAGGTCCTGGAGATGCAGACCGCCGCCGACCTGGTGGCGGCCCGGGGGGCCGAGTGGATCGGGATGGCCGGCCACAGCCTGGGAGGCCTGATCTCATTACTGGATAAAACCGGCGAAGTGAGTTTCACCAGCCGGGGCCGGTTTCTGAAAATCACCGAGGAATTCTTTGCCGACGCTGAGGGCTTCGACCTGCCGGCTCTGCTGGCGTCTTTCAACAAACCGCTGATGATGATCCACGGCGATCAGGATGAAATTATTCCGGTCGCAGAAGCCCACCGGGCGCGTGAGGCCAGCGGCGGCCGCGTTCAACTGGAAATCATTTCCGGCGCGGATCACATGTTCAGCACCGAGCAACACAGCAGCGAGGCCAGCCGCCTGGCGACAAACTGGTTCGAAGAGCAAAGTCTCAACCGGAACCCATCATCTTGAGGTTGCAATGGATGCGCTGGAAACCTACAATACCGATTTCATAGACGCTCAGTTTGCACGCTGGAAGCACGATCCAGATTCGGTCTCCCGGGACTGGCAGTCTTTTTTCAAGGGATTCGAAATCGCCTACGACCGGGCACCGGCTGCAGCCGACGGGCTGGATCGGCAACAGGTGATCAAGCAGTCACGGGTCGAGGCCCTCAAGTACCGCTACCGGGATCTTGGCCACCTGCTGGCCTGTATGGATCCGCTGGCAGCCTGCCCCACCGATCATCCCCTGCTGAGCCTGGAGTCCTTCGGACTGACGGTGGAGGATCTCGACAAGGAGTTTTTCACCCGTCGGTTTGCCGAGACCGACCGGGCGCCGCTGAAAGAAATCATCCGGAACCTGCGACAGACCTATTGCCGTTCCATCGGGGTGGAATACATGCACCTTCAGGATCCGGACGAACGTCGCTGGCTGCAGGAGCGCATGGAGCCGACCGGCAACCGGCCGCAGCTGGCCCCATCCGAAAAAATCCGAATCCTGGAAAAGCTCTACCAGAGCGCTATTTTCGAACAGTTTCTCAATAAAAAATACGTGGCCGTCACCCGCTTCTCCCTTGAAGGCGGCGATGCCGTCATCCCGCTACTGGACAACCTGGTCGAAAGGGCCGCCCAGCAGGGCGTTGAAGAAATCATCCTGGGGATGGCTCACCGGGGGCGCTTGAATGTTCAAACGCACATCCTGGGCAAATCGTATGAAGATGTTTTCGGTGAGTTCGAGAGCTGCTACAGCCCCGAGGACCTGGTGGGTGCCGGCGACGTGAAGTACCACAACGGCTATTTGGGGGACGTCGAAACCCCCGGCGGCAGGCAGCTGCGGATATTTTTGATGAACAACCCGAGCCATCTGGAAGCAGTCAATCCGGTGGTGGAGGGCTTTGCCCGCGCCCGTCAGGAGCTTCTCGACGACCGGCAGCGCAGGCGGGTCATGCCCCTGCTGATCCATGGGGATGCGGCTTTCGCCGGACAGGGAGTCGTAACCGAAACGCTGAACATGTCGCAGCTGGCCGGCTACAAGACCGGGGGAACCATTCACCTGGTGATCAACAACCAGATCGGCTACACCACCTTGCCGGAGGACGCCCGCTCGACTCGCTATTCCACCGACGTCGCCAAGATGCTGATGGTACCGATTTTTCACGTCCACGGAGAAAGCCCCGAAGCGGTGGTCCAGGTCATCCGTCTGGCTACCGACTACCGTATGACTTTCAGCAAGGACGTGGTGGTGGATCTGATCTGCTACAGACGCTATGGGCACAACGAAGGCGACGAGCCGTATTTCACCCAGCCCCGGATGTACGAACAGATCCGGCAGCGCCCCTCCCTTCATCAGATGTACGCAAGCACCCTCATTGAGGAAAAGGTGGTCGATCAAAGCCAGCTGGAAAAAATCGAAAATAAAATCAGCGCAAGACTCGATTCAGCCTACGATGAAATCAGCGGCAGCAGCTGCCCGTTTCCGGAAAACCGGTTTTACGACAACCTGGCGAACTACGCGGCCACCTACTCCCACGAACGCGTCGAAACCGGCGTGGCTCCGAACCGACTCATCGAGCTGGCACAACAGTTGAACGCCGTACCGTCCGACTTTTCCCTGTTTACCAAACTCGAGCGGCTGCTGAAAAAACGGCTGGAAACGGTCGAAAGCGCTGCCGGAATCGACTGGGCCAATGCCGAGGCCCTGGCTTTCGCCTCCCTGGTTACAGAAGGCCACCCGGTCCGGTTGAGCGGGCAGGACTGCGAGCGGGGAACCTTCAGCCAGCGCCACAGCGTGCTGGTGGACACCGCCACCGGGGATAGGTACACTCCGCTGAATCACCTTAGCGACAGCCAGGCGCTGTATACGGTTTACAACAGCCTGCTGGCCGAAGTAAGCGTCCTGGGTTTCGAATACGGCTACTCGACGGCCCGACCCGAAGGTCTCACCGCCTGGGAAGCCCAATTCGGTGATTTTGCCAACAACGCCCAGTCAGTGATCGATCTGTTCATTGCCAGCGGTGAGACGAAGTGGCAGCGGTTGAGCGGGATCGTCCTGCTGCTGCCGCATGGGCTGGAAGGGTTGGGCCCCGAACACTCCAGCGCCCGGTTGGAGAGATTCCTGCAGCTTTGTGCGGCAGACAACATGCAGGTCTGCTACCCGACCACTCCATCTCAGTATTTTCACCTGCTGCGACGCCAGGTGAAGGCAACCTGGCGCAAACCGCTGGTGGTGATGACCCCCAAAAGCCTTTTGCGCCATCCGGCCGCGGTCTCTAGCCTGCAGGAACTCGCCTCGGGCACTTTCCGGGAAGTTATCGACCAGGAGGACCGAAGCGCCGACATCGAGCGGGTGGTCCTGTGCAGCGGCAAACTCTATTACGCTCTGCAGCAGCGGCAGCAGAAGCTGGCGGACCGTACGTCGACCATCGTCCGCATCGAGCAGTTCTACCCGTTTCCGGAGCAACAGTTGAAGGAAGTTTTTTTGCGCTACAGCGATGCGAAACAGTGGCTGTGGGTGCAGGAAGAGCCGGAGAACATGGGTGGATGGGAATTCGTCCGTTACCGGCTGGAGAAGATGATCGGCAAACCGCTGGTGTATGTCGGTCGCGAAGCGTCCGCCAGCCCGGCATCCGGATTTCCTTTGATTTACAGGCAACGTCAGGAAGCGATCATCGACCAGGCGATCGGGAAACTTCCGCAGGATACCAGCGACGAGATCAGTTGATTTGCCCCGTGTTAAAACCACCTTGAGGAGTCATCATGATCGTTGAAATTACAGTGCCCAGTGTGGGCGAATCGGTTACCGAGGCGATATTGGCCCAGTGGTTCAAACCAGACGGCGCCTTCGTGAAAAAGGGCGAAGCGCTGTTTGTGATAGAAACCGACAAGGTAACCTTAGAGGTCGAATCCGAAGCCGACGGGCGACTGTCCATAACCGTGGCCGAAGGAGAGACGGTGGCCATCGGCGCAGCGGTGGGAACCATTGACACCGAAGCGGCGGCGGTCGAAGGCGCCGCAGTTGCGGACGGCAAAGCGGTATCCGCGGCCACGGAAGAAAAAGAGCCGGCTGCCGCAGAACCCTCTCCGGCCGAAACGGCCGAAAAGGAGCCGGCGCCCTCCCCGCCACCGCCATCCCCGTCATCCAGCAAACCACCTGCCGAAAAGGCCAAACCGCCGGGTGAAGCCGTGCTTTCGCCCGCTGTGCGCCGCCTGGTCGCCGCAAGGGGCCTGGATGCCTCCCGAATACAGGGGACCGGGCCTGCAGGCCGCATTACCAAGGGTGATGTGGTGCTGTTTCTGGAGGCCACCGCCGGTGCTGTTCAAAAACCTTCGAAACAAGCCGCCCCAGCGGCCCAAACCGTTTCCCCGCAGGCCGGCGAGCCGACCTCGCGCAAGCCGATGACACCCATCCGCCAGCGGATTGCCGCCCGCCTGCTGGAAGCCAAACAAAACACCGCCATGCTCACCACCTTCAACGATGTGGACATGAGCCGGGTGATGGACATGCGAAGCCGGTACAAGGAAGCCTTTCAGAAAAAGCACGGCGTCGCACTGGGCTTTATGTCCTTTTTCATCAAGGCCAGCGTGGAGGCACTCCAGGAGTTTCCGGAGATCAACGCTTTCATCGACGGCAAGGAAATCGTTTACCACCATTACTGCCACGTCGGGGTGGCCATCGGCACCGGCAGGGGCCTGGTGGTTCCGGTCATCCAGCACTGCGAAAAGCTCTCTATGGCGGACATGGAACAGGCCATCGTCGACTACGTGGGCAAAATAAAGGAAAACCGGCTCGACCTGGCGGACCTGGAAGGCGGCACCTTCACCATCACCAACGGTGGGGTGTTCGGCTCTTTGCTGAGCACCCCCATACTCAATACCCCCCAGAGCGCAATTTTGGGCATGCATCGCATCGAGAAAAGACCGGTGGTAGTGGATGATGAAATCACCATCCGTCCCATGATGTATCTGGCACTGAGTTACGACCACCGTATCGTGGACGGCCGCGAGGCCGTTACCTTTCTGCGGCGCATCAAGGAATTCATCGAAAACCCCGAACGGATGATCATGGAGATCTAATCATGGCCGAGCCCGAAAACTACGATCTTGTCATTGTCGGCGGTGGACCCGGCGGCTATGTGGCGGCAGTAAAAGCCGCCCAGCTGAAAATGAAAGTAGCGTGTGTGGAGAAGGCATCCCGGTTGGGAGGCGTCTGCCTGCGGAAAGGATGTATTCCCAGCAAAGCCCTGCTCGACTCCAGCGAGTATTATCACCTGGCCAAAGAAAAATTTGCCGCCCACGGTATCAAGACCGGCAGGGTATCGGTAGACCTGCCGACCATGATGGCCCGCAAAGAAGAGGTGGTAAAGAGCCTGACCGACAATGTGCGCAGCCTGCTGCAGCGCAACAAGGTCGAGATCATCCACGGCAAAGCAAAACTGGCGGGCAACGGCCGCGTTGAAGTCGCCGGCGAAAATCAGTCTCGAACCCTGCAGGCCGGCAAGATCCTGCTGGCGACCGGCAGCGAACCGGTGTCGGTTCCGGGGCTGGAATTCGACGGAGAGCACATTGTCGACTCTTCAGGGGCATTGTACTTCGATGCCGTGCCCAAGGCACTGGGGGTGGTGGGCGGCGGATATATCGGCCTGGAACTCGGGTCGGTCTGGCTGCGTCTGGGTGCAAAGGTTACCGTCATCGAAATGCTGCCCCAGATCGCCGCGTTGCTCGACGGCCAGGTGGCGCGCACGCTGCTGCGCATTCTGAAAAAACAGGGAATGGAGTTTCACCTCACAACCCGGGTTGCCGCAGCCAAGGTGGCCAACAAGAAAGTGAAGGTCACCGTCGAAAAAGATGATCAGAAACTGACCCTGACCTTCGATCGACTGCTGGTGGCCGTTGGGAGGCGGCCGCTGACCCGGGGGTTGAACCTGGAGGAAACCGGCATCCGTACCGATTCCAAAACCGGGCACATCATCGTCGACGAAACCTTTCAGACCAGCGTTTCAGGGGTGTATGCAATCGGCGATCTGATCGCCGGCCCGGCGCTTGCCCACAAGGCCTCGGCGGAGGGAATCGCAGCGGTGGAGTGCATGGCCGGGCTGCCCGGAGAAGTCAATTACGACGCTGTCCCGGCCGTGATCTACACCGCCCCGGAAGTCGCTTCGGTCGGGCTCACCGAAGAACAGGTCAAGGAACGGAAAATCCCATACTGCACGGGCACATACCCGTTCACCGGCGCCGGGCGGGCTCGGTGCATGGGAGAGACGGACGGCTTCGTGAAGGTGATATCCCATCAGAAAACCGATCGGATCCTGGGGGTGCATATCATCGGCGCCCGTGCAGCGGACATGATCGCCGAAGCCGTGCTGGCGGTGGAAATGGGTGCCAGTGCCGAAGACATCGCCCGCACCGTCCACGGGCATCCGACTTTTGCCGAGGCGCTGATGGAAGCGGCCATGTCGGCAAGCAGTTGCTCGATTTATTCGGCCTGAAACAGATCGATTGCTTCCGGCCAACCAAACGGCGTCACAAAGACAAAGCAGTAACGGCGCGGGCGGATGGTATTTCCGCTCGCGCCGTTCGCGTTGTTGTTTCACCCGCCAGCCGATCCGCAATGATCGTTCACCCACTCAGGCAAACGGCTAGTTGCGGATCCTATCTCATATAAGAGGCCCTAATTGGCACCGCCAAAATACCGCATGAACTGCACCCGCTCGTAGCCGGCCGGGTTGCTGCTTTTGGCCTGGCTCATCTTGCCCCTGAAATCGGAGGGGCTGTCGAATCCTTTCTTTTCCATCCACTGTTCGAGGGTCTTGAGCATGGTAAATATGCTGCCTTTGCCCTGCTGGTAGAGCGCGGAGACCACCTGCACCGCGTTGGCGCCGGCCAGGATCTGTTTGATCAGAGCGTTGCCGTCATGAACGCCGGTGGAAGCGGCCAGATCGCAGTTGACGCGCTCGGCCATTATGGCGATCCAGCGAAGGGAGATTGCCAGGTCCGATGGATTGCTGAAGACATTGGAGGAAACCACTTCGAATTTGTCGATATCAAAATCCGGGCTGTAAAAGCGGTTAAACAGCACCAGCCCGGCGATACCGGTCTCCGAAAGCTTCTGGATCATAGGGCCCAGGTTGGAAAAATAGTAGCTGATCTTCAAGGCGATTGGAATATCGATTTCCTTTTGAACTTTTTCGATGATTTCGAAATAGGCTTTTTCCTTTTCTTCGGTTGTACGATCGAACTCCGAGGGCAGAAAAAACATGTTCAGTTCCAGGGCATCCGCACCGGCCTGCTCCAGCTGCTTGGCAAACGAGATCCATTCATGGGAATAAACACAGTTGACGCTGGCAATCACGGGGATCGATATGCTTTTTTTACTTTCAGCAATCAGATCGGAATATTTTTTAACCTTTTCGCCCTTCAGCTGGTAGTCGTAATAATCGAACTGGTCCAGGTTGACGCCTTCCCTGCCGGCTTCTTTCAGGATGTCGTCATATTCGAACATGATCTCTTCTTCAAAGATCGACTTCAGCACAACGGCGCCCGCACCATTGTCGGCCAGTTCTTTCACCCCTTTTACCGAAGCGCTCAAACCGGAGCTGCCGGCAACAATCGGGTTGTTCAATTTCAATCCAAGGTACTCGGTGGTAAGATCTGCCATTGTTTTACTCCCTTTTCGATGTCAATGATTTCCATATGTCGGAACGGCGGGTCAGGGACCGGATGTTTTCCGGTCCACACGCAGCATCCTGATAAACCGATGTTGCGGATTTCTGCGCGCATCGGGTGACAGATGATCACAACGCCTGCCTGTGATGCTGAAAACTCCCGCAGCGATCGGGTCCAGCAATTCCTTGCGCGTCAACCTTCATCCTCTGAGCGCAAGTCAAAACCCCGGCTATCATTTATTGGCAGGAATTTCAATTGAAATGTTTGAAGGGTCGGCGCCTGCCGGTTGTGGCCGGCCTTAGAGAAGGGCGGATTTGTAGATTGTCGGAGCAGCGTTGTTTCACCTGCAGCATCCGAACAACACCGGGCCTGCAAGGCTATTGGTCGAAATGTGCCAGCGGACCCTGGATGTGATCCACCCAGATTTCCACAAAACTGTCGAATTCGGCGATCCCTTTCAAAATCAACTCGCACTCGATGCCGGCCTCGGTCAGGATCGTTTTCCACGAATCGGGCTCGTCGCCGGCCATATCGTTTTTGGCATGGTCGCCGGCAACCGACATAAACGGCATCAGATAGACCTTTTGGATCTTTTTTTCCTGCAGCATGGCAAGCACTTCATCGATGGGCGGATAGCCTTCCACACAGCCGATGAAGATATTCGGATCCCGACGCTGGACCTGAAACATCAGGGCCGCATAAAACGCGTTGGCCGGATGATGGCTCCCGTGTCCCATAAACACCACCGCCTCGCTTTTTTTACGGTGCGCGGGAATGATGCCCAGAATCGCATCCACACTGCGCTCCATGTCCTTCTGGGTGGCCAGCAGGGGATATCCCAGCATGATGCGCTCAAACGCTCCCATGGCCGTGAACGCTCCGACCGTCCGTCGCAGATCGTGAAACTCTGCTCCGCCGATGGTGTGCAGCGACTGAACGGCCACGTGAGTGAAATCCTCATCCTGCATTCTGGCCAGGGCCACTTCCGGTGAATCGAGCATTTTTCCCTGCCGGGCCAGCTTCTTGCGGATGATGGTCGAAGTGTAGGCCCAGCGCACCGGAATCCCCGGATAGGCCGCCCTGACTTTTCGGTCGATGTTGTCGAAAGAAACCTGGGTGCTCTGCTCGCTGGAGCCGAAAGCCACCAGCAGGATACCGACTTTTCTGACTTTCTGGTGGCCGTGGCCGGCTGCATGCACCGGGGTGGTCCCCATCGCCACCAGTGCCAGCAAAACAGCCAGTCCCAATGCCGTTCTTTTCATCTCAACCCTCCTTGCCGTGCGGTGCGAAGCAGTATCGTTTCTTGCTCTTTTGCGAGCGCTATGGTCTAACCGGTGCGGGAAAAAGCCGCCCGGGAGGGGATCACCCCCTTCGCCAGGAGACGGAAGCGAAGGAGATTGTTGCCGCGTGATCCCCTCCTTTATGGGGGCTTTGAATCCTCTGCCGGTATCAGAGGCCATGTGCGGCTGATCTGCGGTTTTTTCCGCCGATCGGGGAAAAACCAATAAAAAACCCTTCGAGCAAACTCCACTCGAAGGGCTGCACCCAGCTTTCTTGACCCTTTTGTTTCGCCCGTGCACTGCTATCTCCGCGTAGAAGCACGGTGCGGTAAGCGAGGCAGGTCTTCTGACTCTCGGATCAGCCTACTTTCTGCGCCTTCCCATCCGGCTCGTGATCCGGAAAGTGGCTTGCTGCAGATTTCGTCCCCGATTACAGCGGCGGGACCGCTCCCGATTTTCACGGGATTCCCTCTTTGGCCATTGGAGGCGCCTCGGGGGCATTTGTACCCACAACCGGATCGAGTTGTCAACGTTCATCTGGACAGAGTTGAAAAGCGCGTCGCCGACCGGCAGCCTTCACCGGAATACCGGAGCATCGGTGCGCGTCAGATGCCGGATGCCGGCATGATCGGCGACGATCAGGTCATCCGTCAATCCGATGAACAGGCCGTTCGCGAGGATGCCCGCGCGGGCCGACAGCAGCGCAGCGAGAGCTTCCGGATCTTCGATGGGACCGAAATGCGCATCGAAGATCGTGTTTCCCTGGTCGGTGCGCAGCGGCCTGCCATCCGCAAGGTGCCGGATCTCCACGCGCGCCCCCTGTGACATCAGAAACCGCTCCACGCTTTTGGAAGCAAAGGGGAGCACTTCGACCGGCAGCGGCCAGCGGTCCCCGAGGCGCTGGGACAGCTTGCCGGCGTCGACGATGATCACGTTGCGCCGGCTGGACTGGGCCAGCACCTTTTCCCGCAGCAGCGCACCGCCGCCTCCTTTGATCAGGTTGAGCTGCGGGTCGACTTCGTCGGCACCATCGATGTTGATGTCCGGCTGCGGGTGTTCGTCCAGCGATGTCAGCGCAAGTCCCAGCTTTCGGGCGATCCGCTGTGTTTCAGAAGAGCTGGGTACCCCCAGGATGCCTTCGATCCGGCGGCTGTGCGAACGGGAGGCGATCTCTGCCAGGGCGAACTTCACCGTGCTGCCGGACCCCAGACCGATCACCATGCCGGATTCGATCAAATCGACAGCAAACCGCGCCGCCTGCTGCTTGAGGGTGTCCGAACTCATCGATGCTGGATGAAAGTGCCGTTTCGATAGTCCTCGAATGCCACCCGGAGCTCTTCCTGGGTGTTCATCACAATGGGTCCCTGCCAGGCCACCGGTTCGCCGATGGGCCGGCCCGACACCAGTAGGAAACGGACCGGTTCTTCTTCGGTGGTAACGAAAACCTGGTCCCCGGGTTCGAAAAGCACCAGCGTTTCCTTGCCCACAAGCGCTTCGCGCTGCATGTCGAAATAGCTGGCCCCTTTCACCTCGTAGCCGAACGGCTCCTTTTCCCGGCAGAAGGCACCCCGACCCTCGATGACGTAGGCGAACACCGTGTGGCCGGATTTGACCGGATGCACATACTCGGTATCCGCCGGCACCCGGATGTCCAGATACGTGGGCTCGGTGACGATATCTGTCACCGGCCCGGACTTGCCGGCGACAGAGCCGCAGATGATTCTGGCTTTCACGCCGCTGTCCAGCGCCACTTCCGGAATCTGGTCGCTTTTGACATCCCGGTAACGGGGCGCCATCATCTTTTCGGCAGCCGGCAGGTTGGCCCACAGCTGGAATCCCCACATCTTCCCCTTATCGTCGCCTTTGGGCATCTCCTGATGGATGATGCCGCTGCCGGCGGTCATCCACTGTACGTCTCCCGAGCCGATCACCCCCTTGTTGCCCAGGCTGTCGCCGTGCTCGACATCGCCGTATAGCACGTAGGTGATCGTCTCGATTCCGCGGTGCGGATGCCATGGAAAGCCCTGCAGATAATCCCGGGGCTCGGACGAATGGAAGTCGTCGAGCAACAGAAACGGATCGAACACCGGCACCTCGCTGAAACCGAATACCCGCTTCAGGTGAACCCCGGCGCCCTCGATGGTCGGTTTGCTTTTCAGCACCATCCGTATTTTTCTGGTTTCACTCATGATCTCTCTCCTGATCGTTCCTACCGTCGGTTCGCAACGAATTGATTTCTCCTGTTTCCGGCCGGGTGGCCGACTCGTGGATCGCTTCTGCCAGCTTCATGGTAAGCAACTGGCGGTCATAGTCCCGAAACCCGCGGGAACGGTAAAGCGCACGCGCCCGGTGGTTTGCGCGGCCGACTTCCAGGTGCAGGGCCCGTACCTGCAGACGGGCGCATTCCCGGACGACGGTGTTCAGCAGTTCTTTGCCCAGTCCCCTGCCCCTGAATGCCGGCCGAACGAACAGGTCGTCGACGAACGCATCCCGCCCGCCATATTCCATTGAGAAGCCGAGGGTCAACACGATATAGCCGACCGCCTGGTTGTCCTGCTCGCAAATCCAGATTCGTCCAAGGGCCGGGTCCGCCAGCAGCTGTTCGAATGCCCCTGTTGCCGCATCCGTGCGAAGCGAAAAGGCCGATTCGTGATAGAAACGCGCCATCAGGTCGACGAGGATCGCAATGTCCGCATATGTGGCCGTGCGTATGGGCATGTCGGTGGTTTGCAGGCGCCGGTTCTGATGGGGTGGATGTCGGGCGATCGAACCCCTGGGGAAATAAACGCAGCGGGTTGACGCCGGCGCAGAGAGATGCACTGTCCGCGTCCTTGCTCAAGGCCGGATCCGACCGGTTTTAGCGTACCGAAGGGGTTTTAAGTTCCCACCACGGTGAAACCCGTCGAGCCCTTTGTCGCTTGCACCAATCCGTTATCGCGGTGGTGGGAAGAAGCGCCGCCGGGTGAAAATCACATCTTGTAGCTGATCGCCGATATGTAAGCCCCCTGGGGATCCTGAATCACACAAAAGCGGCCGACCCCCGGTATATCCCGGGGGGGAACGTGAATCTTTCCGCCGGCAGCTTCGACCTTTTTGGCGGTTTCATCGACATCGTCTACGGTGACATAGGCCCCCCAGACGGGCGGCATTTCACCGGCTTCAGGGGGTATGGTCATGATTCCGCCGATCTCCTTTTCCCCGGCTGTAACGACCGTGTAGGTCATCTCCCCCATGGGCTCGTCTTTGTATTGCCATCCGAACGCCTCGCTGTAAAACGTTTTTGCCGAGGCGACATCGGTGGTCATCAGCTCGTTCCAGCTGAAAGCGCCGTGCTCTTTGAACACGTCATCCACGGCTAGCTCCTTTATATCCGGACCTGCAGGCGCCGCACGCCAGACAAGCGTTATTCTTCCGAATCCGGACCCAGCATTTCCTGGGTCTCCAACCACATCACGTTTATGATGCCGAAGGCCACAGCCAGCAAAACGCCCAGTATCCATGAAAAGTACCACATATGATCGATTCCTCTATGTTGGTTTCCGCAGTAAGCGCTAATACGCCGTATGCGTTTCCTTCTGGATTCTCTCCTCCGTCACTTTCCCGCGCATCACCCGGTACACCCAGCTGGTATAGGCCAGCACGATGGGCAAAAAGACCACCACTGCGATGAACATCAGATTCAGTGTCCGGTGGCTGGCCGTAACATCATATGCGGTCAGGCTGCTGTTCGCAACGGTGCTGGAGGGCATCACAAAAGGAAACATGGCCAGGGCCGCGGTCAGAATCACTCCCGCCAGCGACGCCCCGCTGCAGATGAACGCGATCCCGGCACGATGGATGCGCGACAGCCCGATGGCCGCAATGGCGCCGACAAAGGCCAGGATCGGGGCCACAATGGTCCACGGAAGGGTGGAGTAGTTCTGCATCCAGGCTCCCTTGATGACGTCTACTTTTTTGTCCAGCGGTGTCACCACACCGCCCGGGTCCGGCATCGACGCGATGCTGAACCCCTCGATGGCGTATGCCTGCCAGATTCCGGCAAGGGCAAACGCCGCCATGAAGAGAATGCCGAACAGCAGAACCGCTTTTTGGGCCCGCTCGTAGATTTCGCCCTCCGTTCGCATCTGCAGAAAAACGGCTCCGTGCATGATCAGCATGCCCAGGCTGACCACCCCGGCCAGCAGGGCGAAGGGATTGAGCAGACCCCAGAAGCTGCCGGTATAATAGGGGCGCATGAATTCATCCAGGTAGAACGGAACCCCCTGGAGCAGGTTGCCGAATGCAACGCCGAATACCAGCGCCGGAACCGCACCGCCGACAAACAGCCCCCAGTCCCACGCACTGCGCCAGCGCGGGTCGGATATTTTGCTGCGGTATTCAAAACCCACCGGCCGAAAAAACAGGGCAAACAGCACCAGCAGCAGCGCCCAGTAGAAACCGGAGAAGGCGGCGGCATAGACAAACGGCCAGGCGGCAAATATAGCCCCACCGGCTGTGATGAACCAGACCTGGTTGCCCTCCCAGGTCGGCCCGATGGTGTTGAGCAGCACCCGGCGCTGTTCATCGCTTCTGGCCACGAACGGAAGCATCGCCCCGATCCCCAGATCAAAGCCGTCCATGATCGCGAATCCGATCAACAGCACGCACACAAACAGCCACCAGATGACTTTCAGCGTAAAATAATCAAACAAGATGATGGACATAACTCTTTCTCCTTGGCATCCCGGCACTAGATTGCGGACTGCGGCACCGGTTCCTGTTCGAAGTGGTAGCGTCCGGTGTGCAGGCTGCTGGGACCGCGCCGGACAAATTTGATCATCAGGTACATCTCTGCGATAAGAAACACCGTGTAGAGCAGGATCAGGCCGATCAGGCTGCCGATCAGGTCCCCGACGGTCAGCGTGGATGCCGACAGATAGGTCGGCAGCACTTCACCGATGGTCCACGGCTGGCGGCCGTATTCGGCCACGAACCAGCCCGCCCAGATGGCAATCCAGGGCAGCGGCAGGCTGTAGAGCAGCGTTTTCAGCAGCCAGCGCTTCCGATCGAAAGTGCGCCAGGCGCAGTAGTAGAAAGCCAGCCCCACCAGGACCAGCAAATAAAACCCGATGCCGACCATGATGCGAAACGACCAGAACATCCACGAAACCCTCGGGATGGTGTCCGCCGCAGCCTGTCTGACCTGGGCATCGGTGGCGTCCACAACCCCGGGGGCATAGCGTTTGAGCAGCAGTCCGAATCCCAGATCGGCCTGGTGCTGGTCGAATTGCTGCCGCGTAGTTTCCGAGCGGTCGCCGCCGCGGATCTTCAGCAGCAAACCGTAAGCCACCATGCCGTTGCGGATGCGTTCCTCGTTTTCGGCAATCAGATCCTTGACTCCCGTGATGGGGGTGTCGAGCGAACGCGTGATCAGCAGCCCACCCACCCAGGGGATTTTGACGGCACCGCGGGTCTTTTGCGCCTCCTGATCCGGGAAACCGACGATGGTAAACGGACTGGGGGTCGGATCGGTATCCCAGTGGGCCTCCATAGCCGCCAGCTTGGCCTTTTGCACCTCGCCGGTAACATAGCCGCTGGCATCCCCCAATACGATCACCGACAGCACAGAGGCCAGCCCGAAGCCGGTGGCGACCGCAAATGAGCGCCGGGCAAAAGCCAGATCCCTGTTGCGCAGCAGATAGTAGGAGCTGACAGCCAGGACAAATACGGAGGCAGTTACGTACCCGGCACCGACGGTGTGAACAAATTTGACCTGCGCCACGGGGCTGAAAAAAAGCTCCGAAAAACTGGCGAGCTCCATGCGCATGGTCTCCGGGTTGAAAGCGGCCCCGGCCGGATACTGCATGAAGGCGTTGGCCACCAGGATCCACAGGGCGGAAAGGTTGGAACCGAGAGCCACCAGGAAGGTGACAACCAGATGGGCCCGCTTGCTCAGACGGTCCCATCCGAAAAAGAACAACCCCACGAAGGTGGATTCCAGAAAAAATGCCATCAGTCCTTCGATGGCCAGGGGTGCGCCGAAAATGTCTCCGACGTAATGGGAGTAATACGCCCAGTTGGTGCCGAACTGAAACTCCATGGTCAACCCGGTCGTCACCCCCAGGGCAAAATTGATACCGAACAGCTTGCCCCAGAAGCGGGTCATGTCCTTGTAGATCTGCTTGCCGGTCATAACGTAAACCGACTCCATGATGAACAGGATCCACGACAACCCCAGCGTCAGGGGAACAAAAATGAAATGGTACATCGAGGTGAGGGCGAATTGCCATCGCGACAGATCGATAAATGCTTCAGTGGGCAGCATATGGCAGCTCCTTGCAAAAATGATGGTTGGCGGTTGTCTGGCCCGCCGCGACGATGTTACTTTAAAAAGCCATTTGCGTTCTTATCATTACCTTTTGTGTCTTCTCCGTTGCCGGTCTCCGGGTGCAGGGAGGGAAATAACCGGCGCATGGCGCTGATGGTTGCGACTGGAATCGTTTGCCGTAATCCGAGCTTTTCACAACAGGACAGAATTTGGTATGGTTTGCCGGTCTGTCGAACCCGTGTAATCTGCCAATCCGAACCACATTGCGACAATAGGGTTCATTACAGCTAATGTAATTACATAATACTTGTCAAACGGTTTTCAATGCCGAAAACGAAAAGTTCGTCGGACAAAAAGAGTCTGCGCTGGCTCCTGAAACAGGCACGCCCGGCGCGCAGTTGGACGTATGTCTCGGTGGGGTTGGGATTCACCGGCGGAGCGCTGCTTGTGGCCCAGGCCGGCTTTCTGGCAAACCTGATTCAAAGCATTTTTATAGATGGGCTGCCCCGGCAGGTCCTGCTGCCGTCCTTTGTCGGGCTGATTATCGTCGTTGTGCTGCGTGCCGTGGTGGCCTGGGGCAGAGAAGTGGCCGGTTTCATGTCCGGGGCGAAAGTCCGGGATGAAGTGCGCGGCGCACTGATGAAACACCTCGCGGTGCTGGGACCGGCCTACACTGCAAGGCAGAAAACCGGCGAGTTGTCCAGCACGGTGCTGGAGCAAGTAGAAGGCCTGAACGATTTTTTCTCCCTTTACCTGCCTCAGCTGGCCCTGGCCGTGGTGATTCCGGCGGCCATGCTGGCGTTTATCTTTCCGATCAGCTGGGCCGCCGGCTTGATTCTACTGCTCTCGGCACCGCTGATCCCTTTGTTCACGGTGCTGGTGGGAATGGGGGCCGAGAGCATCAGCCAGAGAAACTTTCAGGCCCTCGCGCGCCTGAGCGCCCATTTTCTGGATGTGCTGCAGGGGCTGACCACCCTGAAGCTGTTCGGCAGAAGCTCGGCAGTGGCGGAAACCGTCGGCCGCACGTCGGCGGATTACCGCCGGCAGACCATGCGCGTTCTGCGGGTGGCATTTCTTTCTTCCGCCGTGCTGGAGTTCTTCACCTCCGTTTCCATTGCCCTGGTAGCCGTTTACCTGGGAATGAGTTATCTCGGGTATCTCGATTTCGGGGACTGGGGCAGCCCGCTGAACCTGGGGGCCGGCTTTTTCATACTGCTGCTGGCCCCTGATTTTTTCATGCCCCTCAGAGAGCTCGGGACCCACTACCACGCCCGGGCAGATGCAGTGGGCGCGGCCAATGAAATCGTGAAGGTGCTCTCCGCGCCCGCACCGGCAGTTTCGTTTCCCTCGCCACGTATTTCGCCGGTAAATTTTCAGCGCATCCGGTTCGAAAAAGTCAGCCTGGCATATGATTCCGGCCGCCGGCCGGCGCTGTCAGAGGTGAGCTTCGATCTGCGGGCGGGCGAGCAGGTCGCACTGGTGGGTGCCAGCGGGGCCGGAAAATCCAGCGTGTTGAACCTGATCATGGGATTCGTGGCGCCGACAAACGGACGCATACTGATAGACGACTGCCCGCTGGAGCTGGTGCATACCGAAAACTGGCGCCGTATGTTGGCCTGGATCGGACAGAGCCCGTTTCTGTTTCACGGAACGATCCGGGAGAACATCCTGCTCGGCCGGCCGGAAGCCGATCCATCGGAGGTGCAGCAGGCCGCCCGCTTCGCCAGGGTCGGCGAGTTCTGCCGCCTGCTGCCGCAGGGGATCGACACCCCGGTCGGAGAGCAGGGAATCGGCCTGTCTCGCGGGCAGGCCCAGCGCGTCGCACTGGCCCGGGCATTTCTGAAATCCGCCCCACTGCTGCTGCTCGACGAACCCACCGCCGGTCTCGACACGGATAACGAGCGGCTGGTGCTGGCATCCATCAAAGCGCTTGCCAATCGCAGGACCGTGCTCTCGGTGACCCACCGCCTCGAGACCATGCAGGCTGCGGATCGAATCCTGGTATTGGCCGACGGTCGCATAGCCGAGCAGGGATCCTACACGCAGCTGTCGGCCGCCGGGGGCGTGTTCGCCCGTCTGGTAATTGGGTCCGAAAGGAACGGATGCGGATGAGCGGCAATCGACCCGACTGGCGTTTCGCCGTGCGGATGCTTCTTCCCCACTGGATCTCGCTGGGGGCCGGCATCCTGTTCGGCCTGGTCACCCTCGTCTCCACGGTAGGCCTGCTGGCCCTGTCCGGCTGGTTTCTTTCGGCCACCGCGTTTGCCGGCTTGACGGCCGCTGCCGCCATGACCTTTAACTTCTTTCTGCCCGGTGCGGGAGTGCGCTTTTTTGCCATATCCCGCACACTTTGCCGCTATGCCGATCGCGTGATATCCCACCATGCCACTTTCCGGCTGCTGGAAAGCCTGCGGACCTGGTTTACCGCAAAACTGGAGCCTTTGGCGCCGGCCCGCCTGATGCAATACCGCAGCGGCGATCTGTTGAACCGCATCATCGCCGATATCGATGCCCTGGATAATTTCTATTTGCGGGTGCTGTCTCCGACCGTCACCGCCATGCTGCTGTCTTTCATATTATTGATATTCTTTATCTTATTCGATCTGCTGGCCGCTATGATCGCTTTCGCCGGCCTACTGGTTGCCGGATTCGCCGTACCCGTGCTTGCCGGCACAATGGGTGCAGGCGTCGGGCGCAAGATCGCCCATCGAATGTCCGGGTTTCGAATACAGATCGTGGAAGGAATCCAGGGCCTGGCCGAGTTGCTGGTGTTCGGGCGAGAGGCACGCTACCTGGAAGACTTGGGGCGTCAAAACCGGGACTTGCTGCGCCTGCAGCTGCAGATGAGCGTCATTCGGGGCTTTTCCAGCGCACTGATCACCGTCATTGCCGGAGTGACGACAGCTGCCGTTTTGTTCCGGGGAGCCGGTCTGGTGAACAGCGGGCAACTGCACGGCGCGACCCTGGCCATGGTGGTGCTTGCGGTCCTTGCATCCTTCGAAGCCGTCATGCCGCTGCCGTCCGCCTACCAGTTCCTGGGCCGCACCCGGGAAGCCGGGCGGCGCCTGCTGGAAATTGTCAATGCAGACCCCAGCGTCGTGTATCCGGCGCACAGCAGCGCCGATCCACAGCGCCACGATGTGGCCTTCGAGCAGGTCACCTTCCGCTACCGCACCGAAGACCCGCCGGTGCTGACCGGTTTGGACTTCACCGCTGCCGAAGGTGAGCACATTGCAGTGCTGGGACCCACCGGTGTCGGCAAATCGACGGCAGCCCACCTGCTGGTGCGATTCTGGGACCCGCACTCCGGGAGAATCCTTCTGGGCGGAGAGGATATCCGCAACTTCTGCGAGACGGACCTGCGCAGCCGCATCTGCGTCGTGTCGCAGCAGGCGCACATGTTCAACGCCAGCATCCGGGATAATCTGCGAATCGCCCGGCCCCGGGCCGACGATCCGCAGCTGTGGGCCGCGCTGAAGGCAGTTGAGCTGGAAGGATTCGTCCGCAGCCTGCCGGAAGGGCTGGACACCTGGACGGGAGAAGGCGGAAAGCTGCTTTCCGGCGGACAGGCCCGGCGGTTGGCCGTTGCGAGAGCCGTTCTGCAAGACGCCCCCGTGTGGGTATTGGATGAGCCCACCGAAGGGCTCGACCGGGAAACCGAGCGCAGGCTGATGAAAACGCTTTTCACCCTGACCAACGGCCGCACGGTTCTGCTGATCACCCACCGCCTTGCAGACCTTGGCCGCATGGATCGGATTTTGATTTTAGAGCAGGGCAGGATTGTGGAGAGCGGAACCCACGAGGAGCTGCTGCGCGCTGGCGGAAGATACGCCGGTCTGCGTGCGCGCATGCAGATGGCAAAATTGAATTAAAATTTTCCGGCAAGCGTCAGCGCGACAAATGGTGACGTGTCGTATTCGTCCGCACCGATTTTGATGCCGTTGGAATCTTCGACGGTCAGCTCTCCGGCGAAAAGCCCTCCGGCGGCCAAATCGAGCGCCAGATTCGGGCCCAGTTTCCGCTGCACCCTGAAAAAGGCGGCCACAAACTCATTTTCACCGACACCGTTGGGCGCGGCGCTGGTGTCATCCAATCGGAAGCGGTAGGATCGATATGCGCCGCCGATGCCCAACTCCCACCGATGCAACATATAAACCAGCTCCAGCCCGGCCGGGCCGGCCGGGCCGGCCCGCAGCGGATTGGAAAGCCGCAGCTGCTCGTTGATTTCCCAGTTGATCAGGATAAAGGGGAAGATTCTCGTTTTTTCCAACCGGTCGAAAATCCCGAATCCAAGACCAAGGGCCAGGCGCTGGCTGAAGGGATGGGCCAGCGACACCACCGCACCGGAAGTAAGGCTTTCGCTTGACCTCGCGCCGGATTCTCCAGCCAGCTCGATGGAGGGTATCACCCCCAGTGTCCAGCTATCCGCGAAGGAATAAAACACCGGCAGACTGATTCCGGGGCGGTGGATCTTGCTCCAGGGACTCGCCCCGGCCACGGTTGACAGGTTGTTGAAATCCCACTTTTCGAAATCGTAGCTCAACCCCACACCTGCGCGCAGGTTGCGGTTGAACCGGCGCATAACGTCGAACCGCAGGTAGTGCCGGGACACATCGAAACTGCCGCTGCGATTCAGATCGGTCTCGAACTGGTAGAGCGGGGTGTAGGAAAAAGAGTAGAAAAAAGAAGGGCTCTTTCCGTTCGTTTTTTCTAGCCCCCAGGCAGGATCGAAATCCAGCACCAGCGCCGCTGCAAACAGCATCATCGCCGACCACAGCGCAACCCGTCCCGCCCGGCTGCTTCGCCCCGGGCCCTTGTAAGCGTCACGGCTGTTTTGCCGGAATATTGTGGCGCCCATCGATCAGTCGCCAAACAAATCGGTGCTGATATACCGCTCGCCGGCGCTGGGCAGTACCACGACGATTTTTTTGCCGCTCGCCTCCGGGCGCTTGGCGACTGCCAGGGCGGCCCATGTGGCAGCGCCCGAAGAGATGCCGCACAGGATCCCCTCTTCTTTGGCCAGTCGCCGGGAAGTGGCGAATGCATCCTCGTTGGTCACCGTGACGACGTCGTCGATGATGGAGCGGTCCAGAATCTCCGGTATGAATCCGGCCCCGATGCCCTGTATCTTGTGGGGCCCTTTCTGGCCTCCGGAAAGCACCGGCGAATCCGCCGGCTCGACGGCAAAGGTTCGAAAGGACGGCTTACGCTCCTTGATCACCTGGGAGACTCCCGTGATAGTGCCTCCGGTCCCCACACCGGCAACCAGGATATCTGCCGTGCCTTCGGTGTCCTGCCATATTTCCTCGGCCGTGGTGACCCGGTGAATCCACGGGTTGGCCGGATTGGCGAACTGATTCGGCATGTAGCTGTTTTTTTCGGAACCCAGGATTTCCTCGGCCTTTCCGATGGCGCCCTTCATGCCTTCGGCGCCCGGCGTCAGCACCAGATCGGCTCCCAGCTGCTTCAGCACCTTGCGCCGCTCGATACTCATGGTGTCGGGCATGGTCAGGCAAAGCCGATATTTGCGGGCCGCTGCGACGAATGCCAGGGCAATGCCGGTGTTTCCGCTGGTCGGCTCGACAATCAGGGTGTCGGGCCCGATACGGCCCTGTTTCTCGGCGGCGTCGATCATCGACACCGCAATGCGGTCTTTGACACTGAACAATGGGTTGTAGAGTTCCAGTTTGGCGTATATTTCTGCATCCAGTCCTTCGGCGACCCGGTTCAGGCGGACCAGCGGGGTGTGGCCGATGGTGCTGGTGATATTGGTGAAAAGGTGCATGGTGTTCTCCTTTCCTGGCAGGAAAATCCGGCCTGATGCGCCGGACCGCTGCCGGGGGTGTGCGATGGTTTCGGGCTGACGGGCCCATACCCGCGTTGTCGGACGTTGTTCCGGGAACTGCCGGGCTACCGGTAATTCTGGTGATGCGGCTCCATCACGACCTTGGTGTCGGCCGGAACGGACTTCGTGATCCAGACGTTGCCGCCGATCACCGACCGCGCCCCGATGACGGTGTCGCCTCCCAGGATGGTGGCACCGGAATAGATGATGACATCGTCTTCGATGGTCGGATGGCGTTTTTTGCCCCTGTACTTGTCGCCGGCATCTCGCGGCAAAGAGAGCGCTCCCAATGTCACTCCCTGATAAATCCGCACCCGCCTGCCGATGTTGGTGGTTTCTCCGATGACCACCCCGGTGCCGTGATCGATGCAGAAGCTCTCCCCGATATCGGCTCCGGGATGGATGTCGATGCCGGTGAGGTTGTGGGCATACTCTGTCATGATCCGCGGCAGCAGCGGCACATCCATTTCATAAAGGCGGTGGGCGACGCGGTATACGGTGATCGCAAAAATGCCGGGGTAACTGAAAATGATCTCATCGTAGCTTTTGGCCGCCGGATCGCCCTCATAAAAGGCCCTCACATCGGTTGCCAGTGTTCGCCGGATCGCCGGAATCGACTCGAGCAGTCGCAATGCGACTTCGTGTCCCCGGTCCTGGCATTCGCTGCAAGGGTTGTCGTAACGGAAACAATCGTGACGGATGCTGCGGGAGACCTGCTCGGATATCATGTCGAACAGAATGGATACCGTCTGACCCAGGTAGTATTTGAGATTGACCGGGTCGATCTTCTCCCGGGTGAAATAGCCGGGGAACAGGATCTCCTTTAGCTTGTCGATGATGTCGATCACCGACTCTTTCGAAGGAATCGGTTCGAAGTCCACATGGGTGTAAGCGCGTTTATCGCTGCTGTCGGCAATGATTTTTTCGGCGATTTCGGGCAGCCGCTCCCGCAGCCGCGAACTCGACTCCGCCTCAATCTTGCAGGTCTCTTCCACTTTTTCGCTTACCTTCATAGCCGATGGTCTCCGCTTTTTTTCCGCTAACCGGTCAGTGAGATGTTCAACCGGTAAAGTAAAGCAGCGCAAATGGCTTGTCAAAACATGCCCTGCCGTGTGGAATGGATCGCCGGGACAGCCGGTGCAAATCTGCCGGCCGCATCCGCCGGATCCGATAAGAGGACAAATAGGGTCTTTTTTACAGAAAATTACAGTGTAGACCCCATTTACAGTTTCCGCCGGGCTTTGTACCTATCACTTGTGCAACGGTTGGTATATTGTCGACGCGATCTGGATTCGGCGCAGCTTCCTGCTGCCTGAACCGTCTTCATTCACGGCAATTGAATACGGGAATCTTCCGCATGAAAAAGAAAACCATCGTCGCCATCGTCCTTGTCGGCATCGGTATGGTCCTCGCGTTTCCCCTCTTCAGCATTTCCTACTACACCATGGTTCGGACCTCCACCCCGCAGTTCTGTGCCTCCTGCCATGAAATCGAATTCGCCTTCAACACCTGGAGGACCTCCACTCACGTCAACAATGCGCACGGGTTCGTCGCCGACTGCATGGATTGCCATCTGCCGGCACCCGAGCAGACGTTTCAGTTTTTCTTTGCCAAGACCTTTCACGGCATCAAGGACATCGTCATCCATTTCACCCAGGGTCCGGAAGCCTACGACCACCAGAAAATGCGTGAGGCGGCCTACGCCTCTTTTACCAATAATCAATGCCAGAAATGCCATCGCAACATCCTCAACATCCCCAACAAGCGAGGGGCGATGCTGGCCCACCGGGCCGCACTCTACCCGCGTCCGGGCTACGAAAAAAAGTGCGTGGACTGCCACCGGGACCTGGTCCACAACCCCAGCAGCCTCTATCGCTACAAGCAGTATCAAACCAGCTACAGGGGGTTGGGGTTGTAAGTCCGGCGGATTGCAGCACAGCTTGCTGCCGCAGATAACGAATCGGAAAACGTAACGCATTGATTCAAAGGGGGCTAATTATGAGAAAGACCGGATTTGTCGTGTTTGTTCTGTTCGGACTGGCCTGCTTCATTGCGGCCGGTTCGCTTGGAGCCGATGCCTGGGCACAGAACATCCCCAAAGTAAAGGAGTTCCGGATCGAACGCAGCATGCCCAAAGAGGCGGTTGCCTGCATTGAATGCCACAAGCTGGAAAACCCGGGCCTGTTTGCCGACTGGACCCAAAGCCGCCATGCCAGCGCCGGCATCACCTGCTACGACTGCCACAAGGCCGCCGATACCGATGCGGACGTCAGCCAGAACCACTTCAAACAGTACCAGCGCTCGGATCAGAAGTTCGGTACCAGTGAGTACAAGGTGCCCGTTGCGGCGGTGGTCACCCCCAAAGACTGCTCCCGCTGCCATCCGGATGAAGCCAAACAGTACGCCCAGAGCAAGCACGCCAACACCCTGGAGATCATCTGGAAGATCGACCCCTGGCTCAACAAGGGGATGAACAGCGATTTTGAGCGGGCCACCGGCTGCTTCCACTGCCACGGTACGGTTCTGCGAAATGACAAGGACGGCAACCTGGATGCGGAAGTGTGGCCCAACGTCGGGGTCGGAAGGCTGAACATGGACGGCAGTCTGGGCAGCTGCACAAGCTGCCACACCCGCCACATGTTCTCGGTCATGGAGGCCCGCAAGCCCGAAGCTTGCGGGCCAAGCACGGTGACATCTACACCGCCCACGGAGACAGCTACAACTGGAATGCGGCCCCGGGGACCTGGAGTCCCGGCGTAGATTACCGCAGTCCCACCTGTGCCGCCTGTCATATGTCCGGCGCGGGCACGGTGCTCACCAGCCACGATGTGACCGAGCGGCTGGCGTGGGAATCCCAGGCACCGTTGACGATCCGACCGTCGGATTTCAAACCCTTTCCGGCCAAGACCAACCACGTGACCGAACGCAACAAAATGAAGGAAGTCTGCAAGCAGTGCCACGGCAAGGTCTGGGTGGACGATCATTTCGTCAAAATGGACAAGGTGATGATCGAATACAACGACGTCTATTTCAAACCGGCCAAGAAGATGCTCGACGACCTGTATGCCAAGGGTTTGCTCGACAACACCAAGTTCTTCGACGAAAAACTGGAGGTCGAGTACTACGAACTGTGGCATCACGAGGGACGGCGGGCCCGCTTCGGCGCAGCCATGATGGCCCCCGACTACGCCTGGTGGCACGGGTTCTATGAATGCAAAAAGCGCTATAACGGGTACATGGAGGAAGCGCGCCACCTGATCGAAACCAACAAGAAAGCCTATGTCTATCCTGACTTTCCGAATGCCACCGGAGACACCACCAGACCGAAGGCGCTGTTTCCGTAATCGCAGGAAACCTTCTGATAGTTAGCCTCCCGCAACCCCGCTTCGCATTCCGCGAAGCGGGGTTGGCTGTTTCCGACTGCTTCCATTATCCCCCCGTTTACACCCCCTGGGTGCCTAACCAGACCGAATGAATGTCATCGACCGCTGCCTTGACACCGCGCATGGCATTGAGCAGACGCGTGTAGGTCATCGCCAGGCCCACGATCTCGGCCAGCAGCATTAGCGAGTCGATATCCGGCCGGGGCATCTGCCACTGATCCCGGTGATAGAGGCGCAGCGCCCCGATCACCCGGCCGTAAAGCTTGATCGGCAGGGAGACAATTGCGCGGATGCCTTCCTCTTGCGCTTCCCGTGGATACTGCAGTAAATCGGTTTCACTGATGTCGGATATGACGATCGGCTCGCCTTTTATCGTTCGCGAAATGCTCTTTTCAGAAAGCACCGGCCCTTTGTTCACATACTGTATGCTTAATCCAAAAGTCGCCAGGGGTTCCAATTCGTCTGTTTCTACATTTCGCACAAAAACGCTGCAGCCTTTAATGCCGAGCATACCGACGAGCAATTGAGCCAGGTGGCCGGCCATGATCTCCAGGTTGTCGGACTGGGCTACTGCGTGGGTGACCACCTTAAAGGTATCGATATCGATTTTGATCTCCTTGCTCATGGGTTCCTCCTTTGGGTCTTCGAGGCCCTTTGCCTGACAGGCCGCCATATTTTATAACTGTTAGGACACAACGCAGACGGTGGTATCTCTCAGTGCGGCCAATACCTTGTGAGAAACGCTGCCGGTGAAAAACCGGCTCACCTTGCCGGGTTTGCGGTTCAGTACCAGGCAGTCGAAGTGCTTTTCTCCATACAGATCGAGCAACTCACCGGCGATGTCTTTTTTGCGCGGCCTGAAAACCTGGCGAACGCTGGCTTCCGCAAATCCTTTTTCCACCAGCTGCGCCTTGATCGCCTCCATCCCGGCTTCCTTTTCCTGGACCTGCTGCTGCAGAAAACTCATGTTACCGCGCAGTTTATCGGTCACGGTGCTGTGGCTGACCTCCACCGGCGGCAGCGGTGTGTAGGCGTGAAACAGCGTCACCTCGACATCTTCGAGTTGCCCGAAGGTGTCGACGACAAAATCGAGCGCCTTGCGGTCATTGGGTGTAAAATTCTGCGGAAGCAGTAGTCTTTTGCCGGCCATCGCGTCCTCCTTTCTGTTAAGGAAATCCCCATGGTTGCGGCGTCAGCCCGCGTCGAACAGCCTGGTTTTCGCAACAACTGGAAAGGTGCAACCGTCAACGGATGTCGGAGAGCAGGAGGATCAGGTGTTGCCGGAGAAGTCAACTGGTGCTGGTGAGGGGAGCAGCAGCATCAGGCAAGCGCTTCACTTCTGGGGGGCTGACACAGCCAAAGTGGCACAATGTGGTAGAAAAAGTCAAGGTAAATAACCCCGTTCGAACCGACGGGAAAGTCGCCCGGGTCGGCACTGTACCACGGGCGGCAACCGAACGTCTTCACACCGGTTCTTTTGTCGACCGTTTCAAGACGGGACACCGCTGTCCTGCCTTCTTGCCTTTCATATGTCGGCGGTTAGCCGAATCCCGTATTTTTTTATCCGTTTCCACACGGTAACCCGACTGACCCCCAGGATGCGGGCTGCCTCGGACTGGTTGCCGCCTGCCTTCCGCAGCGCCTCCAGCAGCGCCAGCCGCTGCCGGTCGTCACCCTGCTTCGGGCGGGCCGGTTCCACGCATTCGACGCTGGTGCCGGCGATCTTGGGCGGCAGGTGGTGAACGCCGATCCCGCCGCTGGGGCACAGGACAAATGCGTATTCGACAGCGTTTCTGAGCTCCCGGACGTTACCGGGCCAGGAATATGCCGTCAGTTTCTCCAGCGCCTCGGGGGTCAGTCCGAGGATCTTCTTGCCGCTTTTGGAGTTGTTGCCGCGGATGAAGCTCTGCACAATGATGGGGATATCTTCCCTTCGCTCCCGCAGGGGTGGACAGCTGAGCGGAAAGACATTGATCCGGAAGTAAAGATCTTCCCGAAACAGGTCCCGTTCGATCAGATTTTCGAGGGTTTTGTTAGTGGCCGAGATCACCCTCACGTCCACCTTGATGGGGGTCTGGTCGCCCACCCGCTCGATCTCCTTTTCCTCCAATACCCGCAGCAGTTTGACCTGGGTGGCCAGCGGAATGTCGCCGATCTCGTCCAGGAAGATCGTTCCGCCGTGGGCCGCCTCGAAACGGCCGATGCGGGTGCGCTCCGCTCCGGTGTAAGCACCCCGGGTGTGACCGAAAAGCTCGCTTTCGAGAAGGTTTTCGTTCAACGCGGCACAATTGACCTTGATAAACGGCCCGCTTTTTCTCGCACTGGCCTCGTGTACCGCCCGGGCGACAAGCTCCTTTCCCGTGCCGCTCTCCCCGTAAATCATGACCGGCGATTCGGTCATCGCCACGTTGTCGATCAGTTCATAAAGACCCTGCATCCCTGGCGATTTCCCCAGGATGCCGTGGTAGCCCTCGTCCATGTGCAGCGTTTTTCGAAGAGAGGTGATCTCCTGCTGCTGCTGCACGATCTCGGACATGTCGGTGAGTGTCTCCACGGCCCCGATGATCCGACCGTCATGGTCGCGCAAAATGGAGGCGTTTTTGATGATGTTGACGGTGCGGTGGTCTTTGTTGGTGATGAGGCATTTCTTGGCACGCACATTGCCCCGGGCATAGAGACCGCACCACTTTTCAGCCGGCCCTTTGGCAATGATGTCACAGCCGGTGCAGTCGAGCATACGGCACGATTTTCCTACCAGCTCATCTGCGCGGTAACCGGTCAGGCGCTCTGCTGCCGGATTCATCGCAACGATCTTGCCGGCGGGATCCACCACCAGGAGGCCGTCCATCAGAGTTTTAAAAATGGTTTTCCAGTGCCGGGCCAGATCCATTGATCCGCTCCAAAGTGTTTACCTGTTAAGTTAACACTAGTTAACATAATACGTTTCCCCCGGGAAGACAATGATAAAGGCAAAAAAATATTAATAATCATATCAGCTTGTTATATTTTTTACCCCATTGGCACATTCGTTGCTCTTCTATCGGCCGGGCCGCGGTGCCGGGCACACGACATCCCGGCCACAACCGTCGGAAAAAGCTATGGCACAGATCCCCGACCACCAACCACGAACGAGTGCAACCCCGCTGGTGCGAAACTCAGCAAAAATCGCGGTTCTCATCCGTCATCGCGAGCAGATGCCGGAAGCGCTGAGAACCGGCAAACGGTTTTGCCTCGCCGGTATGAAGGTCGACATATTCGTAATCGGTGACAGCCGGCAGGATTCCGATGGGGTCACCTGCGAGGAGTTGGCCACCCGGCCGGCGAACCATACCAAGTGGTTTACCTGCCACCCGGCCGATGCACTGCTTTTCGGCACCGAAACCGCATCCCTGTGCCAGGTGGCCGAAAAGATTGCCGAAGCCGACCTGGTGCTCTCGTTTTAAACCAAAAACGAAACGATCTTTTGCTGCCGCCTGGATCGAAAGCCGGTTTCGCAAAGAAAGAAACCGCCCGGAAAATGGAACCGAAAATACTGCATATCCTCTGTGCCGAGCCCGATGACACCGTGCAGCGGTTCATCGAGTCCATATCGGGTGAAAACGGTGTCAATGTGGTGTGTCTGTATCATGACGGCATCACCCGAAAGCCGGTCAACTGGGAGCGCCTGGTGGACGACATATTCGCTCACGAAAAGATAATCTGCTGGAATTGAGGTCGTTTCCGCATCGCCGCTGCCGTCGGGGTTGATCCCTGCTGCGGGGCAGGTTGTGGTGCGGGGAAAACACCGTTGTGACCCTATGATAAAGGTAAGGAGCTCATGGCCGTGAGCAATCTGGGAATACTGGTCAAATCCGGCGCGAAAATCGATTGGGTGTACAATCTGGCACGGGCTGCCTTTTCCAGGGGAAAGACCGTATGGGTTCACTTTGCTGAAAACGGAGTTCTCGAACTCCGCGAGCAGCAGATCGAGAACCTGATGCCCTATGCCAGGGTTTCCATCTGCAAGTCCAGCGCGGACCGGTTCGGTCTGTCACAGCAGCTGTCCCAACGATTCGGCTCGTGCTTCGCCCCGGCATCCGCCGTGGCAGAAATGGTCAGGGCATGTGACCGCTATGTGGTGTTGTGACATTCGGTCCGGACACCGCCCACTGTAAGACCCCCCGCAGGTGTTAACTAGCAGTTAACAGATGTAAACCGTACGTCAAGATCGCCACCCCCGGGATCGAATTTATAACTACTTGATATTTTAAGATTTAAACACATTTGTTTATAATAAGGCAACTGGCACGCCGGTTGCAGGTGATAACCGAAACCGAAGGAAACGACCCGCCATAGGGTCGAACACCCATTTAGACGCACCGATATCATTTACCCAGCATTTTTCAATCGCGAAAGGAGCAAGGAGACATGAAGAAATGGCTGATGTTTGCACTGGCGCTGACGATCTCGATAAGCTTTGTGGGAGCGGCATTCGCCATCGACAAGGGCAACAAGCGCAAAGGTAAATACATTTACCGCAAGGTCTACAAGGCCTGCCACGAACGCGGCGAGGTCGATTCCGCCAAACCACCCATCAATCCGGATGCCAAGACACAGGCCGAATGGACGACCGTGTTCAGCGGGAAAACCTTTGACGAATTCGGCTGCGCAGATGAGTGGAGCCAGCTCTCCGATGAGGACCTGTCCAACATCTACGCCTATCTGCACGACCATGCGGCAGATTCACCCACTCCGCTCAAGTGCAAGTAACAAGTGAACGTAACGGGCCGCGTCGCGCGCGACCAGCCAATCAACGAACCTGAAAGGGAAAAACGGAGGAAGCATGAAATCTCGTAAACTGATCGTATCGATTGTTTTGATGAGCCTGGTACTGGCAGCGGCAATGATCGGCTGCTCGTCGACACCGAAAACCGAACCCCAGGCCGCCGCAGAACCGCAGTTCGAAAAGTACCATGCCATCGTCGATGCCAGATTCGTCATGGACCACATCACCGTGCCGATGGCCGAAAACGTGATGATCATCGACTCGCGGCCGAAGCGGGCCAAATACGACAAAGGGCACATTCCCGGAGCCGTCAGCATTCCGTTCAGCCAGTTCGACAAAATGACCGACCAGCTGCCGGCGGAAAAGGACGCGCTGCTGATTTTCTATTGCGGCGGCCTCAAGTGCCCGCTGAGTCACAAGTCGGCCTTCAAGGCCGAAGAGCTCGGCTACACCAACATCAAAGTGTTTGCCAAAGGCTTTCCAGGCTACATGAAAGTTGCCGGCAACTACCCCGCGGTTTCGGTAGAGTGGGTCAAGGCCCAGCTGGACAAGGGTGCCGACATCGTCGTGATCGATGCCCGCCCGAAGAAGCCGAAATACGACAAGGGGCACATCCCCGGAGCCATCAGCATCCCGGATTCCCAGTTCGACAAGTACCAAGATCTGCTGCCGGCGGAAAAGGACAAAACCCTGGTCTTTTACTGCGGCGGCCTGAAATGCCCGCTCAGCCACAAATCCGCCAAAAAAGCCCTTGCGATGGGGTACACCAGCGTCAAAGTCTTTGCAACCGGCTATCCGGCCTGGGTGGCCTACGCCGGCAAGGATGCCACGGTGAAAACCACTGCCGTTCAGTCCGGCGGCGAAGAAGGCAGCATCGACAATGCGGTGTTCACCAAAATCATCAACACCGAGCCCGGCAGCATCTACCTGGTCGACGTCAGGGACCCGGCGGAGTTTAGCACCGGCAGCTTCGAGACCGCGGTAAACATTCCGATTGACCAACTGGAAGCCAAGATCCCCGAGCTTCCCGCCAGCCGACCGATCGTATTCGTGTGCGGAACCGGCGCCCGAAGCGGGGAAGCCTACTACATGGTGCAGGACCTGAGGCCGGAGCTGAAAGAGGTCTACTATGTGGAAGCGGAGATCACCTTCAACCAGGACGGTTCCTTCAAACTGACCCAAGTGACCCAATAATCCATTTCTTACAACGACGGTCAACGCAGCGGCGGCTCTCGCTGCTGCGTTGACCCCCAATTTCAGAAAAACTATCGGGAGAGGTAGATGAAACTCGCGAAACCGCTAGCCTGCGCCCTTACCATCGGCTGTCTGCTGGTCTTGATCACATTTACCCCGGCAGTGTTCGCAGCAGTGCAAGATCCATCCGCAAGCGCTCCCGGCCGGGTGATGGCCCGTCAGGCCACCAAGGAAAATCAGCTGTGGATTACGGCCGATCACACCAAGCATGAAGCGCTGAAGAAAACCTTCACCACCGGCGCGGAAATTACCAAGGCCTGCCTGTCCTGCCATTCCGAAGCCAAAGCGCAATTTGAAAAAACCATTCACTGGCAGTGGATGGTCCCGGGCACGGAAAGCGATAAAAAGATCGGCAAGGCCGGATATTCGCTGAACAACTTCTGTATTTCCACCAACAAAACCAAGGACAACAGTTGCCTGGCCTGCCATCCCGGCTGGGGGACCGCCACGGAGGCCATCAACTGCCTGGTCTGCCACGGCCGGGAAACCATCAACTGGGATGAGGCGTTCGAGGATATGCAGTACTTCATGGGGGAATCGGACGAGGAGTCCCGGGAAATGGCTGCCGACCTGCAGTCCCAGATCCAGAGTGCCGTTCAGGCGGTGGGCCGCCCCACCCGTAAAAATTGCGGCTCGTGCCACTTTTACGGCGGTGGCGGTGACGGGGTGAAGCATGGCGACCTCGACTCATCGCTCACCAAGCCCAACAAGGATCTGGATGTTCACATGGGCAGCGACGGCCAGAACTTCGACTGTGTTCGCTGCCACACCACGCAGCTTCACAACATTGCCGGCCGAATGTACACGGCCCCGGCCTATACCGAGCGCAAGAGCCTGATCGAAGACGATTTGGCCTCCAAGATCACCTGCGAGTCCTGCCACAGCGCAACACCGCACGAAGCCGGTCACAAAGCCAATGACCACACCGACAAAGTGGCCTGCCAGAGCTGTCACATCCCCACCGTCGCCCGGGTGAATCCCACCAAGATGTCCTGGGACTGGTCCGAAGCCGGCAGGAAGAAAGACGGCAAGCCCTACAAAACCAAGGACGAGTTCGGCAAGTACGACTACATGTCGATCAAGGGGCAGATGAAATGGGCCAAGAACATCCAGCCGGAATACTTCTGGTTCAACGGATCCATCGCTTCCAGGACCACGCGGGACGAAATCGATCCGGCCGGTGTGGTGGCGGTGAGCCAGCCGGTGGGAGGACAAAGCGATCCGCAGTCCCGAATTTTTCCCTTTAAGATCCACAGAGGGGTTCAGCCGTATGACAAGGTGCACAAAACCCTGCTGGCCCCGCTGCTCTCCGGCGATGACGGATACTGGAAGACGCTGGACTGGGACCGAGCCCTTTCCAAGGGCCAGGAGGCGTTGGGATTACCGTTTTCCGGGCAGTTCGACTTTGTCGAAACCACCTACGTGTTTCCGCTTACCCACATGGTAGCGCCGAAAGCCACCGTGGTCACCTGCAAAGAGTGCCATGCCCGTGAAGACGGTCGGCTGGCTGAACTGGCCGGATTTTACATGCCGGGACGCGATCAATGGCGGTTCATGGACGCCATGGGGTGGGTGCTGGTGATCGGCTCGCTGCTGGGAGTGGTTCTGCACGGCCTGGGACGGGTGTTCACCAACGGCAGGAAGGAGGGCTGATCCATGAAAATGGTCAACATATACCTTTATACCCGCTATGAGCGGTTCTGGCACTGGTTGCAGATGGCGCTCATCGCCGTCCTGCTGGCGACCGGTTTCGAAATCCACGGCCTGTTCGCCTGGTTGGGTTTCGAGGAGGCCGTCGGCTTCCATAACTTCGTTGGATTGAGCTGGCTGATCCTGTTCGCATTCTTTGTTTTCTGGGTGTTTACCACCGGTGAATGGCATCAGTATGTGCCCACAACCCGCAAAATGTTCTCCATGATCCGTTATTACGGCTACGGAATTTTCAGAGGCGAACCGCACCCGGTGCCCAAAAGAAAGGATGCCAAGCACAATCCGCTGCAGCGGTTGGTATACCTGTCGCTGGCGGCCCTGCTGCTGCCGGTTCAGATGGCCACCGGATTTCTCTACTGGTCTTACAATTCATGGAAGGACTGGGGCCTGCAATGGCTGCCGCTTGAAGCTGTGGCGCTGATACACCTTGGCGGTGCCTTTGCTATCCTCTCCTTTCTGGTGGTTCACGTCTACATGACCACCACCGGGCACTCTCTCTTGGCGCATATCCGTGCCATGATCACCGGCTGGGAAGAAGTGCAGGAAGGCACCCGAATCGAGGATTGGGAAAGAGCCCGCGATAAGCGCTATTCAACCGCCTAGCGGCGCGTCTGCATTCGTTGTGCCCTGTAAAGCGGCCGATTTTGCCCCGGCAGGATCGGCCGCTCGCCCACCACACGGTCGTCTCCTGCCGACCATCCTTTTACCTGCCGTTGACGATTTGCTGCGCTTGCCACGCGGTTTGTGTTATGCGCCTTGGGTCGATGCCGACCCGGGACCGGAAGTGACACATCGTGGCTCTTGATTTAGGCTGGAATATCTGATGGGGTCATCGGCAAGACATTCGCCCGTATCTGTTTCCACCCCTGTTAACTCGACAGCTGACACCTGTTAACTTCCTGCGAATCCTCCGTTGCGCCCGATGCGCTTTGAAATCCAAAAAATGTATCGATATTGAGGAGTTATACAAATCCGCCCTTCCTTCCGACAATGGCATGTAATTTGCGATAGCCAGGAAAGCACGTCTGCACGCCGCTGCGGTTTTGCAACGGGTGTCGATGTCGGTCATACCGGCAGCCGTAAGGTGATAACGCGATCCGGCGAGCGGCTTCCGGGCGCCGGGAGCTTGAAAGGGTTGATTCGTGCCCCAAACCAACATCCAATGGAGGTCTCATGAAAACAGGGATCGATGTAATCAAGGCGATGCTGCCGGTGGCAATCGGTGTGCTGCTGCTGACCCCGGCGCCGGCGCCGGCGCAAACCGAGAAGGTGGATACCGGTCTGGCCCCGGGACGCGTCATGGCACAGCAGGCCGTAAAGGAAAAGCAGCTCTGGATCACCGCCGACCACAGCAAGCACGAGGTGCTCCAGCAGCAGTTCACTTCCGGCCCGCAGGTCACCAAAGCCTGTCTTTCCTGCCACAGCGAAGCCGCTTCCCAGTTTCACCAGACGATTCACTGGACCTGGCTCGATCCGGCGACTGTGGAAAGCAAGGTCCTGGGGAAAGGCGGACTGTCGATCAACAACTTCTGAGTGATCGCCAAAAGCAACGAGGCTCGTTGCACATCCTGTCATGCCGGCTACGGTTGGAAGGGCAATGACTTTGACTTCACCGACCAGACCGGGGTCGACTGTCTGGTCTGCCATGAACAGACCGGGACGTACAAAAAGTTTCCGGCCGGTGCCGGAAATCCCGCTCCCAGGGAAATGGTTTTCCCCGGTAACGGGAAAACCTACCATCCGCCGGACTGGAACAAAGTGGCCCAAAGCGTGGGGCGCCCGACCCGCAACAACTGCGGGACCTGCCACTTCTTCGGCGGCGGCGGTGACGGCGTCAAACACGGAGACCTGGATTCTTCGCTGATGAAGCCGAACAAGATGCTCGATGTTCACATGGGCACAGACGGCCAGAACTTCGACTGCGTTCGCTGTCACTCCACCACCCTGCACAACATCGCCGGTCGTGTGTACACCACCCCGGCTTACGAGCACCGCAAGAGCCTGATCGAAGACGACCTGGCATCCAAGATTACCTGCGAATCCTGCCACAGCAGCTCCCCCCACAAAGAAGATGCCAAGGCCAACGACCACACCGACAAGGTCGCCTGCCAGAGCTGTCACGTTCCCCGGTTTGCACGGGTGAACCCGACGAAGATGTGGTGGGACTGGTCGCAGGCCGGAAAGAAAAAAAACGGCAAGCCATACAAAGTCAAGGGGGAGCTGGAAAGGCCGGAATACGACACACTCAAGGGCGACATGAAGTGGGCAAAAGACGTGGTGCCGGAGTATTACTGGTACAACGGTTCCATTGAGCACCTTACCGTCAAGGATGTTATCGATCCGGGCAAAGATGTTGTCATTAACCGGCCGGTGGGCGACAAAGACGACATCCACTCCCGGATATTTCCGTTCAAGGTCCACCGCGGCAAGCAGCCCTACGACAAGGTGAACAAAACCCTGGTGGTCCCCCATCTCTTCCCCAAAGGTCCTGCCGATGCGGATGCATACTGGAAAACCTTCGACTGGGGCAAAGCGATTGCTTTCGGGATGGACTACACCGGGTTGCCGTATTCCGGAGAATACGACTTTGTCGAAACCAGCTACGTTTTCCCGATCACGCACATGGTGGCGCCGAAAGACAACGTGGTCGCCTGCAAGGAGTGCCATGCCCACGAAGGAGGGCGGCTGGCCAAGCTGACCGGATTTTACATGCCCGGACGCGACAACTTTCGGGCACTCGACACCCTCGGCTGGATTGTGGTTATCGGGGCACTGCTGGGTGTCGTTCTGCACGGATTGGGCCGCGTATTTACCGCCAACGGCAGAAAGGAGCAATAACCCATGGAACATGCGAAAATGGTCAACATATATCTGTATACCCGCTACGAGCGTTTCTGGCACTGGCTGCAGAGTGCTATCATCATCCTGCTGCTGATCACCGGATTTGAAGTGCACGGCAGCTTCCGCCTGCTGGGTTTTCGCACGGCCGTCGACACCCACAGCTTCGTGGGGCTGTCCTGGCTGATTTTGTTTGCGTTTTTTATTTTCTGGATCTTCACCACCGGCGAATGGCGGCAGTACGCCCCGACCACCCGCAAGATGCTGGCCGTGGTGCGCTATTACAGCTACGGTATTTTCCGGGGGGAATCCCACCCGGTTCCCAAACGCAAAGAGGCCAAGCACAACCCCCTGCAGCGCCTGGTGTATCTGTCGCTGGCGGCCCTGCTGCTGCCGATTCAGATGGCCACCGGCTTTTTGTACTGGTCGTACAACTCCTGGCCGGCCTGGGGCCTGGACTGGTTGTCGCTGCCGGTGGTGGCCGCGATCCACATGGCCGGAGCCTTTGCCATCCTCTCTTTTCTTGTGGTCCATCTCTACATGATTACCACCGGGCACACCATTTCTGCCCACACCCGCGCCATGATTACCGGCTGGGAAGAGGTCGAAGAAGGAACCCGAATCGAGGATTGGGAGCAAAAAGAAAGAAAGTCACCGCAGACCGATTGATGCGACCCGCTGCGGCCAAACAATTGGCTGAAGCGCTTCTTTCGCTCCTCACCCACCGATGCAACCGCCCCGGGCGCACTTGCCCGGGGCGGTTTTTAAAATCCGGCCTAGCGTCTATCGACTCCCGTAAGATCGCTGTTTCACATTTACACCTTGTCAACGCCGGCCGCGGTATGATAGCAAACAGCTTCTGTAATAAAATCCGGTTTGGTGGATTCTTCGCCGACGTTGAATCAGGGAAAAGGAGGTTTCAATGAATTTCGAATCGATTGAGGAGATTCTGCAGTTTGCCATTGAAAAGGAGGAGGAGGCCGCTGCCTTTTACAATGACGTTGCTTCGCAGGAACCGTTCTCCGGGGCAAGGGAAACCTTTCTCGACTTTGCCAGGGAAGAAGAAAAGCACGCTGCCCTGCTGCGGGATTTCGAGGGAAGCAAGGAGAAAATAACAGAATACAAGCTAAAGTGGGTCCCTGACATCAAGCGAAGCGACTACTTGGTGGACATGGTATATGAAAAAGGCATGCACTACGCTGACATCCTGCGACTGGCCATGAAACGCGAAGAAAAAGCCCTGGCGCTTTACAACGAGCTGCAGGCGAAAACCGACAAGGATGACTACATCCGGCTGTTTAAAGTCCTGGCCCAAGAAGAGGCCAAACACAAGCAGTTCCTGGAAGGAATGTATGACGACTTCATGGCCGAGCAAGGGGACTGAAAACCCGTTTGCCGCCGCAGCATAAAGCCTGCCGCCGCGAATCCATGATGCCTCATCGAAGCGACACCTATGCCAATTATGCCCAGCTGGCGCGGCATGAAACCGAGGGGCAGGATTATGTACTGATCTGCCGGCAGGGCACCTCTTCGGTGGCCTTGATCGCCCCCCACGGCGGCGGCATCGAACCCGGTACCGTGGACCTGGCGGACGCCCTGGCGGGTACCGATCACAGCCTCTACGCTTTCAAAGGGATTAAACCAGTCGGTAACGCCACACTGCACATCACCAGCCACCGGTTCGACGAACCGACCGGTTTGCAAATGGCCGAGCGGGCCGACGTGGTGGTGACCATTCACGGGCACCATGACCGGCGGCAGGAGCTCGTTTATATCGGCGGCAGGCACGAGGCCCTGTCGGAGAAAATCCGGCAGTCGCTCAGCTGTGCCGGATTTCGGGCTGAAATCAGCACCCGACCGGGCCTGCAGGCTCGTCATCTAAAAAACATTTGCAACCGCTGCCGCTGTGGCCAGGGTGTACAGTTGGAGATTTCCCGGGCCTTACGGGAAAAGATGTTCTCCCATCTTTCCCGACGGCCCAGCCGCAGCAAAACGCCCCATTTCTATCGGTTCGTGGAAGCCCTGCGCTGGTCTCTTCAGTGAATCGATACCAGAAACCATTGTCTCACCGGCCGATGCTGCTGTTATCGGAACCGACTTTCACCGACGCTCGGATCCGATGGCGCGCAGCTTCCTTTGACCACAACCACTGTGCAGCTTCCGGGGAAACGCAAGCTTCAGGAATTATCCCGCAGCGTCCCGCGCAGGATCGCGCCTTTGCCGAACTTTTCGGTGATTCGGCCCACGGTTTCGTCGACTTGTTCCCAACCATCCTTTCTCGATCTGCCGGTCTCAAAAAGCGGGAGTTGCCGGGGCGATCCGACGGCGGCAAAATTGGAGGCGCCGATGCCGATCAGGCGGACCTTGCGGGTGAGGCGATACTTCTGCAGCAGCCGAAGCGCTTCGTCGAATATGGCCTCCGACGCCCGGGTCGGCTCCGAAATTGTGGTGCTGCGCGTGACCTGCTGAAAATCCGCGTGTTTGATTTTCAAGGTGATGGTTCGGGCGCGCACCCTCATCTTGCGCAGTTGCCGGGAAACCTCTTCGGCCTGCTGCAGCAATATCCCGCTCAAGCGTTTCCGATCGTCGGTGTCCACGGCAAAGGTTTGCTCACTGCTGACCGATTTGTGCGGAGTGTGGGGCTGCACCGGAGTGGTGTCAATGCCGGCCGCCAGCTGCAGAAGCCGCCGGCCGTAGTTTCCCAGCCGGTCGCTGAGCGCTCCTTCTGAATACCGGCGCACATCTCCCAGGGTGCGGATGCCCATCTTCTCCAGGCGAACCCGGGTCTTTTGCCCGACTCCCGGAACTTTTTCGACAGCCAGTTTTTGCACGAATTCCGCTACCTGCGATGCAGCGATAACCGTCAAGCCGTCCGGCTTGTCACATTCTGAAGCGATCTTGGCCAGAAAACGGTTGGGTGCGATGCCCACCGAACAGGTCAGCCCCAGTGTCTGCCAAATTTCCGCTTTGATCTTCCGGCCGATGGTCTCCGGATCACCCAGCAGCCGTTCGCATCCGCTGATGTCCATATAGGCCTCATCGATGGAAACCTGCTCGAGCAATGGCGAGTATTTCTGCAGCACGGCCATTACCTTTGCGGACACCTCTTTGTACCGATGCATGCGCGGCCGAATAAAGACCGCATCAGGACATCTCTGTCTCGCCTGGAAGATCGGCATCGCCGAGTGAATCCCGTGCTTGCGGGCCTCATAATTGGCTGCTGAAACGACACCCCGGTTTGTCGACCCGCCGACGATGATGCACCTGCCTTTCAGCGCTGGATCGTCCAGCTGCTCCACAGAGGCATAAAAAGCATCCATGTCGATGTGAAGAATCATAACGGGTCGGTCTCGCACGCTGCAGCGGTTTGTTTTTTGCCGCGAAGGGGTATCATATTACAAAAATGTATGATATAGAGTAAAAAAATTCAATTTGGTATAACCGTCGAAAAAGGCAGCACCCCCACCATGAAATCGATCGAACAGATTACCCTTTTTTACGAGATCAGCCAGGCGCTCAACGAACACCTGGAGCTCAAGAAATCTTTATATAAGGTCCTGGACATTCTGTCCACTTCTATGGGAATGCTGCGCGGCACCATTACGATTCTCGACCCGCTGCGCAACGAGATCCACATTGAAGTCGCCCACGGAATTTCGCACAGCGCTGTCTCGCGGGTCACCTACAAGCTTGGTGAAGGGATCACCGGGAAGGTCATTGAAACCGGCAAGGGCGTATCGATTCCCAAGATCAGCGAAGAGCCGGGATTTCTCGATCGCACGGCTTCCCGGAAAACACGCGTCCGTGATGAACTTTCCTTTTTCTGCGTCCCGATCAAAAAGGGCAACCAGGTGATCGGGGCACTTAGTGTCGACCGGCTCTATGACGAGCAGTATGATCTCAAAGAAGGTCAAAAACTGCTGTCGGTGGTGGCCACCATGGTGGCCCAACACGCCATCAACCTGGAAAAAATCCGACGGGAAAAAGAGAAGCTGCGGGAAGAAAACCAGCGGCTGCGAAAGGAGTTGGAGAACAAGTACCGAATCACCAACATCATCGGCAACAGCAACAAGATGCGGGAGGTCTTTCAAATGATCTCCCAGGTCTCCAAAAGCAACGCCACCGTGTTGATACGCGGTGAAAGTGGAACCGGCAAGGAGCTGGCTGCCAACTCGATCCACTACAACAGCCATCGGGCGAAAAATTCCTTCGTGAAAGTCAACTGTGCGGCGCTTCCGGCCAACCTGATCGAAAGCGAGCTGTTCGGTCACGAAAAAGGCGCCTTTACCGGTGCCATCAGACAAAAGAGCGGCAAATTCGAGCTGGCCCATCGGGGCACGATTTTTCTGGATGAAATCGGTGCCGTCGACCTCGGGGTCCAGGCCTCCCTGCTTCGGGTCCTGCAGGAAAAAGAATTCGAGCGGGTGGGCGGCAGCAAAACCATCAAGGTGGATGTGCGGGTGGTTGCCGCCACCAACAAGAACCTGGAGGATGCCGTCGAGGAGGGGGTGTTCCGCGGGGATCTTTACTACCGCCTGAATGTCTTTCCGATCTACATGCCGCCGATGCGGGAGCGCAAGACCGATATCTTACTGCTCGCCGATCATTTCCTGGAAAAATACGCCGGGGAGAACAATAAAGATATTCGCCGCTTTTCCACCCCGGCCATCGACATGCTGATGAATTACCATTGGCCGGGAAACGTGCGCGAGCTGGAAAACTGCATCGAGCGGGCCGTGTTGCTCTGCGAAGAGGGCGTGATACACAGCTACCACCTGCCACCCACCCTGCAGACCGGAGTGGAATCCGACACCCTGCCGGCACTGTCCCTGGAAGAGGCCGTCGCCAACCTGGAACGCGAGATGATCATCGATGCCCTGAAAAACACGCGGGGCAACATCACCTCTGCCGCAGACCTGCTGCAGACCACCGTGCGCAAGTTTGCCTACAAGGCCGGCAAATATGGCGTTCACTACAAGCACTACCGCTGACCGCCACCTATCCCTGTTTATTGAAACCAGCGCCTGCACAAAAAAACCGGCAACGCCTCTCCGATGATCCCGGTGAAGCGTTGCCGGTGCTGCTTGGCGGTGATCCGCTGCCGCGCAGGCGGCAGCCACCCGCTTATATGTCGAAGTAGAGGAAAAATTCGTGCGGATGCGGCCGCAGTTTCACCTCGTTGATTTCCTCTTCGGTTTTGTATTCTATCCACATGTCGATAACATCCTGGGTGAACACATCCCCTTTGAGCAGAAATTCCTGGTCGGCCTTCAGCGCCTCAAAGGCTTCTTCCAGAGAGCCCGGTGCCGAAGGAACATCGGCCAGCTCTTCCGGCGGCAGGGAATAAAGGTCTTTGTCCAGCGGATCGCCCGGGTCGATCTTGCTCTGAATCCCGTCGATCACCGCCATCAGCATGGCCGAAAATGCCAGGTAGCCGTTGCAGGACGGATCCGGTGTCCGGAACTCGATCCGTTTGGCTTTCGGCGAGTCCGAATACATGGGAATGCGCACCGCCGCGCTTCGGTTGCGACTCGAGTAGGCCAGGTTTACCGGTGCCTCAAAGCCCGGTACCAAACGTTTGTAAGAGTTGGTGGTCGGGTTGGAAAAAGCGCAGATCGCCTTGGTGTGTTTCAGAATCCCGCCGATGGCCCACAGCGCCTCCTGGGACACCCCGGCATACTTGTCTCCGGCGAACGTCGGTTTGCCTTCCTTCCAGATGCTGATGTGGGTGTGCATGCCGGTGCCGTTGTCTTCAAACAGCGGCTTGGGCATGAAGGTGACGGTGTGCCCGTGGCGGTGGGCCACATTTTTCAGCACATACTTGAACCACATCAATTGGTCGGCCATCTGCAGCAGCGGTTGGAAGCGCATGTCGATCTCCGCCTGCCCGGCGGTGGCCACTTCGTGGTGCTGTGCTTCGATGGCGATTCCGAGACTCTCGAGGGTCAGGAGCATTTCGGAGCGCAGATTCTGGAACTTGTCCATGGGCGGTACCGGGAAATACCCTTCCTTGTGACGGGGTTTGTAACCCAGGTTCGGGCACTCATCCCGCCCGGTGTTCCAAATGCCTTCCACCGAATCGATTTCATAAAATGCCCGGTTGCGTGCCGATTCAAAGCGGATGCTGTCGAAGATGAAGAACTCCGCTTCGGGTCCGATATAAGCGGTGTCACCGAGGCCGGTGCTCTGCAGGTACGCTTCGGCTTTTTTGGCGATGTGCCGCGGGTCCCGCGTGTAGGGCTCGTGTGTCACCGGATCGACGATGTCGCAAATCAGCACCAGGGTCGGATCGGTGTAAAAGGGGTCCATCTTGGCGGTTGTAGGGTCCGGAACCACCAGCATGTCGCTGGCGTTGATCGGTTGCCATCCGCGGATGCTCGATCCGTCGAATCCGTAGCCGTCTTCGAAACTCGATTCGTCGAGTTCACTGATCGGAACGCTGAAATGCTGCCAGAGTCCGGGAAAATCCATAAACCGCAGGTCCACCAGTTTGGCGCCCTGTTCCTTGGCCATTTTTAATACTTCATTGGGGGTCATACCTGTTCCTCCTCCATTAGATTTTGCGGCTTCGGTTGAAGCCCGATTTCCGTAAAGGTTTAAATGGCATCTTTGCCCGTTTCACCGGTCCGGACGCGAAGGACCTCTTCGATCGAGTAGACAAATATCTTGCCGTCTCCTATCTTTCCGGTGTTGGCGGCTTCACGGATCTTGGCCACCACCTCCTCTGCCCGTTGGGCCTCCACGACAATTTCGATCTTTATTTTGGGAATGAAGTCGACAATGTACTCCGCACCCCGGTAAATTTCTTTGTGTCCTTTCTGACGGCCGTATCCCTTCACTTCGGTGATGGTCATCCCCTGTATGCCGATCTCGTTCAAGGCCTCTTTTACATCATCGAGCTTGAACGGTTTGATGATGGCATCGATTTTCTTCATGATTCCTCCTCCTGTACCCGGTTACACGGTTTTTTTTTGGCCAACAGGCAGTGCTGTTACATGATTTCAAATCCTCTTTCCCCGTGGAAGGCACTGTCCAGCCCTTCAATTTCATTTTCTTTATCCACGCGCAATCCGCCGGTTATCATCTTGGTGGCAAAAACGACCACCACGGTGGCAACGGCTGTGTAGACGATGGTGGCGACGATGGAGACCAGTTGGATCCACACCTGTTTGGGATTGCCGAAAAATAGGCCGGCGGCGCCTTCCGTAACGGCCGGATTGGCGAAAAGCCCGGTGGCCAGGGCGCCCCAGATACCGCACATGCCGTGAACCCCGAAGGCGTCCAGGGAATCGTCATAACCGATCTTGTTTTTCAGCACCGCCACGCTGAAATAGCCGAGCAGACCGGCCACGACCCCGATCACCAGCGAAGCCGGCATGGTGACGAAACCGGCCGCGGGTGTGATGGCCACCAGTCCGGCCACCACCCCTGAGGCCAGCCCCAGCAGGGTCGGCTTGCGGCTGGCTGTCCACTCGGCGAACATCCATGCCAGGGCGCCGGCAGCCGCCGAGGTGTTGGTCACCAGAAACGCCGATCCGGCGACCCCGTCGGCGGCAAGCTCGCTGCCGGCGTTGAAACCGAACCACCCGAACCAGAGCAAGGCGGCCCCCAGGGCCGTCAGGGTGATGCTGGAGGGAAACATGGCTTCCTTGCCGTAGCCGATCCGTTTGCCCACCATCAATGACAATACGAGCCCGGCCACACCGGCGTTGATGTGAACCACGGTACCGCCGGCAAAATCGAGAGCGCCCATGCTGCCCATCCAGCCGCCTCCCCATACCCAGTGGGCGATGGGGGAATAGACAACGGTCAGCCACAGGACGGCAAATACGATCCAGGCGGAAAATTTCATCCGATCGACGATCGAACCGAGCACCAGGGCCACGGTGATGCAGGCGAAGGTCATCTGAAACAGCGCGAACACCACCGTGGGGATGCTGCCCGAGACGCTGTCGACCCCGATGCCGTTCATGAAAATGTAGTTCAGTCCGCCGACGATCCCTCCCTTATCGGGCCCGAAAGCCAGCGTGTAGCCCCACAACACCCAGATCACACTGCCCAGGCAGTAGGAAACGAACGTCATGGCAAAGGTGTTCAGCAGATTTTTGTAGCGGGACATTCCGCCGTAAAAAAGCGCCAGCCCGGCCGGCGTCATCATCATCACCAGCGCGGTGGCCACGATGATCCAGGCCGTGTCGCCGGTGTCGATGCCGTCGGCTGCCCATGCCGCTGAAAGCGGTAAGAGAGTAAAAAGTGCGGTTAGCATCCAGAATTTTCTGCTCAGCATGAAAGATGGCCTCCTTTTATTCAGAGTTGGATTCCGGCTGTGTGCCGAAATCTTTTGTTATGGATTTCCTGCGGGGTTTCGATGGGCCGGCCGGCCAAAACTTCATCCACAGATCCCCTGTATCTCTTGATTCAGCCCGGTACGTCGGGCAGCAGTCGCTCTCCGACAGCCGCTCGAATCTCCTCCTCCTGCTCGGGGCGGTCTACCTTCTGTCCGTCGAAATCGCGCACGTAAAACACGTCGACCACCTGGTCGACCTTTGTGGCGATCTTTGCTACCCAGATGTCCAGCTGGCAGCGGTACAGCGCGTCGGTGATGTTGAACAGCAGCCCCGGGTAGTCATCGGTGAATACCTCGACGATAGTGAAAAAACTCGAACTGCTGTTGTCCACCACGATGCGGTGGGGGCGTCTGGCCGGGGGCCTTTTGCGTCGCCGGATCCCGGTCAGTTTGTTGCGCAGGGCGGTGGCCAGATCCAGGGTGCCGTCCAGGGCCGCGTTCAGGTTGTCTGCCGCCCGCACCCAGCGTTCTTCCTCGAACAACTTGTCCGGCGGCGGCCGGACTTCGAAGATGTCCATGGCAATTTGGTTTCGCCAGGTGAAGATTTGGGCATCGACGATATCGATATTGTTGAGGGTGAAGACCCCTGCAATGCTGGAAAATAGCCCGGGTCGGTCCTTGGCACAGATCTTGACGGTCCGGGTATCGGAATGCGCCGAGCGGGTGACATCCCACACGAAATCCTTTTCGCCGAGTCGTCGATACCGCCGGATGTCCTCGAGGATCTGATCGGTGGTTGCGTACAACAGGTACCGCGGGGACAACACCTCCAGGATCGGCGCTATTTCCTCGCGCTCCTGTTCGGACACGGCTGCCTCCAGCGCCCGGTCGATCTTGTTTTTCGAGTCCGCCACCGCCTCTCGAGATGCCAGCTCGCCTTTCTCGAGGATATTGAGCACCTTGAGGAAAAAATCCCGCAGCAACGATGCGGTCCAGTCGTTCCAGGCGTTCGGTCCGGTAGACATGCAATCGGCCACCGTCAGCAGGTAGAGCATCTTCAATCGTTGGGGATCTACGATCTCCCGGGCACAGAGGATGGCGGTTTCTTCGTCGTGTATGTCCCTGCGTGTCGCGGTTTTGATCAAAAAAAGATGTTTTTCCACCAGGAAGCGGACCGTGTCGATATCTTTTGCCCGCATCCCCTTGTCCGTGAGAATGCGCTCGGCCAGCTGCCCGCCGGAGATGGAGTGATCATCTTCGCCGGCCCCTTTGCCGATATCGTGCAGCAGCGCCGCCCAGAGCAGCGGTTTCCGGTTTTTCAAGTCCTTGTATATCCTGCCGTAGAGCTGTTCCATTTCCGATTCACTTTGACCGAAATTCTTCAACGTCTGCACCGTGCGCAGCAGGTGCTTGTCAACCGGGTACAGGTGATACTCATCGTACTGGATGCGATTGGTCACCTCGTGAAACGCAGGGATGAAACGCTCCAGAAAGCCGGTGTTGAGCATTTCCCTGAGCACGTTGAATGTCGGGGACGGAGAAACCAGGATCCGCTCGAAGGCTTTCACGGTTTCGGGAGCATTGGCGAAATTCGTATCGATCCGGTGCCCGAACTCCTGGACAATCCGCTTGGCCTCCGGGCTCAACGGTATTTTAAGCCGCAGACTTTCCTGGAAGACCAGAATCATAAGTTCCGGACGCTTGAGCACCGTTTCGGGTGAGGCAAAGTCGAGCATTTCCCGGTTTACGGCCAACCCGTCGATGCGCGTTTTTTTGGAAGGCCTTTTGCGGGGTTTTCCCCGGGTGATGTACCCCATCTCATAGAGAAACATCAGATGCTGCTGTTTGATAAATCCCATATGCCCATGCAGTACGCCCAGAAAATGCTCCACCGGCTGCAATCCGTTGGTTTTTTTGTATTCGAGCACTTCGGCCACCCGAAGCTGGTTTTCAAAGTGCAGCTGGTCGCACTTGCGACCGCAGATCAGGTGCAGATGGTTGCGAACCTGCCATATGAACTGCAGCGCTTGATTTAAACGCCGGTATTCATCGTGGGAAAGCTTGCCGAAGTATTCCAGGTCCCGTCGGTTTTCATACTTGTACTGAATCCGCGCCAGCCACAGCATGGTGTGGTAATCCCTCAACCCGCCTCCGCCTTCTTTCAGGTTCGGTTCCAGGCGATAGGTGGAATCACCGTATTGCAGGTGCCGCTGCCGATTGCTTTCGATCAGCCAGGTCACGACCTTGCCGGATTTGCGGGACAGGATCTTGCGGTGCAGTCGTTCTTTCAGTTCCGAGTAGAGCGGGGACATGCCACACACGAACCGAGCATCGAGCAGCGGCGTCAGGATTTCATAATCCTTGGCCGCCAGGCTCATGCACTCCTTCAATGTGCGTGTGGCGTAGCCCACATCCAATCCGATGTCCCACAACGGATAAACGATTTCGCGAATGAGGTCCTCGGCGTCTCTGGAAATTTTTTTCTGGAATAAAAACAGCAGATCGACGTCCGAATGCACGCACTGTTCACCGCGGCCATAGCCTCCCAGGGCGATAAACGCATAAGGGTTCTGACTGATCCCGATCCGGGGACCGACCTCGCTGTTTTCGAATTGCTCCCTGAAATATTCATCCAGGATCCGGGTGTGCTGCGTAAGGAAGCCGGCCACCGCTCCTTTCTGAAAAGAGGCGATCAGATCGTCACGCCTTTTCTGCAGCAGGGCGGCGGCATTTTCATAAAGGTTTTGTCGTCTCTTTACCTGCACACCGTTCTCCTCGAATCGATAATTTGACCCACCTTACATTGCAACCTGCGTGCCATCGAGTCATTGTGTTCGAACTGCCTGAATTTACATACACAATAAATATGGCTGCAGGCTGTCCGGAAAACCGGAGGCACTACAAAATTGTCACAAATCGCCCCCAAAAGAAACAATTTTGTATGGGAGTGAAAAAAGCGAAATCGACCGGCTGTCTATGCGGCCGGGAAGAACTCGGACCAGATTCGGGTCACGGCCGCCTGCAGCCGCTGCACACGCTGCAGCGATACCCGGGCAGGCTGCTGCTGCAATCCCAGCCGGTGAGCCATGGCACGGTAGATGAGATAGGCATGCTTGAGTCGGTGGGCACTGATTTCGTTGATCACGCCGGTTTCCAGCAGGGTTTGGATCAGGCGAACATTGTCGGTCCACTCCAGCAGCTGGGGGTGCGCATGGGATGTAAGCAGCACCAGGTATTGGACCAAAAATTCGATATCGACGATTCCGCCAACGGATTGCTTCAGATCAAAAAGATCCGGTTCCGGCTTCAGCAGCTCGCGTCGCATCCGCTGGCGCATTTGAAAGACTTCTTTGCGCAGTTTTTCCTCGTCTCGAGGCACGGCCAGCACTTCTTTGCGAATCTGTCCGAAGTGCTGCATGAGCCGCAAGTCGCCGCCCACAGCCCGGGCGCGTATCAATGCCTGATGTTCCCAGGTCCAGGCCTCGTGGAGCTGATAATCCCGGAATCCTTCGATGTGGCTGACCAGGATGCCGGAACTGCCGCTCGGGCGCAGGCGCATGTCGGTATCATATAGTGTGCCGACCCGAGTCGATGCCGTAAGGATATGAATGACCCGCTGTCCCAGGCGTGCAAAAAACTGGCTGTTTTCAATCGGCCGATCGGTTTCGAAGGTCTGTCCCTCCGCTCCCGCATGAAGAAATACCAGGTCCAGGTCGGAGTCATAACCGAGCTCGAGGCCGCCGAGCTTACCGTAGGCGATAACGGCAAATCCCCTGCCGGTGGACCGTTGACCGGACAGCTCACACACCGGAAGTCCGTGTTTGGCGCTCAGGTATTTCCAGGCCAGATCCAGCACCTCTTTCAGGGCCACCTCGGCGATATCGGACAGGTGATCGCTGACCCGCATCAGCGCCAGTACCTCGGTGACGTCGGCGGCGGCCACCCGCAAGACGTTGACCTGCTTGAAAACGCGCAATTCCTCCATCTGCAGCTCCAGGTCGTCGGGCAGCCGCTCGAGTCGCTGCCGGATTTCCTCCTGCAGCGACTGCCGGGATGGAGGCGAGTAGAGGGTGCGTGGATCCAGCAGTTCGTCCAACAGCAAGGGGTGGCGGGACAAAAAGGTTGCCAGCAGCGAGCTGGCGCTCACCAGGCGGACCAGGTGAACCAGGGAGTTGGTATTTTCCAGCAGCAGCGCCAGGTAGGATACCCGGCCTTCGATGGCTTTGAGCAGGTCCAGGATACGGTCGAGCGTGGGCACGGGATTTGCGCATTCGCCCGTGGATCGGAGCAGCAGCGGAACCAGCCGGGCGAGTCGATCCCGGCCCTCCTGACCCATAGACCGCAGGGCCGGATCACTGCGAAAAGATTCGATGAGCGCCAGCGCCTCGCCGGGGTTGTCAAATCCGGCTTCGGCCAGGATTTTTTCCCGTTGGTCCGGCTCGGATTCACCCAGCCAGAAGTCGGCGGGGATGCGACGATCGGCGTCCTCCGACTCTTCTTCGGCCGATTGCAGCAGCATTGCGAAGTGGTGGTGGACGATATTGCGGTGCTCCTGCAGCCGGGCCTCGAACGTCTTCTGATCGCTGAAACCCATGGCGTGTGCCAGGCGCAGCCGATCCGGCCCTTCGTCCGGGACCCTGTGGGTCTGCTGATCGGCAACCTGCTGCAGGCGATTTTCGAGGATACGCAAAAATGTATACGCCTGGCCCAGTTCATAGGATACGCTACGCGGGATAACCCCTGCCTGTGCGAGAATCGTCAGCACCTTCAGCAAGCTGCGCTCCTGGAGGGTGGAAACGACTCCGCCGCGGATCAGCTGAAAAACCTGGGCGAAAAATTCGATCTCCCGAATCCCTCCCCGGCCGAGCTTGATGTCGTTTTCCATCCCCTTGCGGCGAATCTCCAGGTTGATTTTCTGCTTCATTTTCCGCAGGGACTCAAAGGCGCCGAAATCGAGATAGCGGCGGTAGACAAAGGGATTGAGCCGATTCAGCAGATCACTGCCGGCGGTTTTGTCACCGGCGACCACCCGTGCCTTGATCCAGGCATAGCGCTCCCACTCCCTGCCCTGCAGCGCGTAGTATTGTTCCATGGCCTCGAAGTTCATGGCGATCGGGCCGTTCTCGCCAAACGGACGCAGGCGCATGTCGACCCGAAACACGATTCCGTCGGCAGTTTTGCGGCCGAGCACCTGAAGCAAACGGCGGCTCAGGCGTGAAAAGTACGCCTCACTGCTGATGTTTTCCTTGTTCCCGGCAGTCATACCGGCTTCCGGGTAGGCGAAAACCAGGTCGATGTCCGAAGAAAAGTTCAGTTCCTTCCCGCCGAGCTTGCCCATACCGATTACCACCAGCTGCTGCTCGCCGCCGCCCTCCCCCATCGGAGGACCGAAGCGGCTGCGAAGCCATCGGTGAAGCAGCCCGAGGCTCACGTCGATACACGCATCGGCCAAACGGGTCATATCGTCCATGGTTTCGGCCAGGTCGGCGCGGCCGGAAAGATCCCGCCAGGCGATGCGCACCATTTCGCGGCGGCGAAACCGCCGAAGCACAGCGGCCAGCTGCTCTTCGCTTTCAACCTCGTCGGCCTGCTGTTCCAATCGGCGCCGGGCTTCTTCACCGCTGTATGAACGGGCCAGATCACCGCTTTCAATCAGATCGGCGAGCATCGCCGGTGCCTGAATACAGCTGCGGGAGATGAATTCACTGAAGGGAAACACCTGTGCGCAGTCTTCTTTGAACTGTTTTTCGTCCGCAAAGGCGATCTGCGCCGATTCGGCCGCATTCTGCAGACTTTGCCACTGCTGGGAAAATGGTTCGGTCAGTTCGGGCGGGAGAGGCTTCATGGGATAAGGCCCGCCAGGCCTACAGCATGTTGATGCGGCCCTGCCGGATCAGGCTCAGCGCGCCTTGGACCTGTTCGGGCTGGCTCAATGTAAAAAAGGAATAGCCGAACTTGTCCAGTTCTACCCTGATTCCGGCGGTCTGCTTGAAGGATTCGGGTGTTCCTCGAACCGTTATTCGAAGGGATTTGTCCTGGGGTTGAATTTTGACGGTCCAGAAAATCTCTGGCGTTTCGTCGAATTTGGCCGCGCGGGGCTCATAGCAGAGCTCTCCGGGGAACTCTTTTCTGACCTCGGAAAGCAGTTGTTCCCCCAAAGAGCGCATCTCGGCCGGCAGTTCGCTTAAAAACAGTTTGTCACCGGTGGAAAGCGCGTTGGACAGCTCGATTTCAGAGGTGTTTTCGGCTTTCGCAGGTGCGGCGGCGAGCGGCGCCTTCGGACGAAATTCCCGGGATTTGCCCTTTCGTGCCGCCGCCGGTGCAGCGGCTGCGGTCTTCACCGCTCTTACGGTCTCTCCGCTGAGCAGGATCACCTGGTCGGTGCTGCCGATATTCAACAGCCGGCTGGCATTCGGATCAAAGGTCAGGCTTTGCGTCTGCAGGTCGTAGTCGAAGGTGGATTCGAGCAGCAGCACGCTGAAGGGCCCCGATGTGGAATTGCACTCCCCCAAGGTGGCGGCTTCCTCGGGTTTCAATGTCGCCTTCCACAATCCCTGTTCGATACGTTTGGCCCCGTCGATGGTGATCGTTACTTTCAGTCCCATAGTTTGTGTCTCCGGATCACTGGCGCTGTAAAAATAGGCTTTCAGGCCGGCCATGGTGCAGCGACGACATGACGACCTGCTGCTATCGGATTTTTCTTATCCCATGTCGGGCCTAAAATCAACTGCTCAAGAGGGTTGATCCCATTTTTCACAACGCCGGGGCAACCGGTGCCCGACAGCATTTCCTTACACTTTTGGAAATAAAACGCCCCGAATTTTACAAAAATGTAAGGTCGGATCGACATGGCCGTGACCCCGGCCGTGTCACCGGGGGACGAATCGATCCGGGCAGCCGGAGGCAAACCGGCCGAACACAACCATTTGCCGACCGCAAAAGCGTCGGCAGGTCACACGATACCGCCCCGCTGTCTATTGCCCATCAATGGCACAGCTATTGCTAATACACAAAGGCGGAGGCCTTCCGGGTCGGCTGGCCCGGGGTCGGACAGACACCCCGGGCGGCAACATTGTTCTGCTGCCGGCTACCCGGCCAAGCCAGGCTGCGGTGCCGCAAGCTCCTGGATCCGGAGCTTTGAGATCCATCGTAGCGGAAAGGACGCATGAACCCGAGACTGCACTACCTGCAGCATGTTGATTTCGAAGGACCGGGAACTATCCGCACCTGGGCGGAAGCCGCCGGATGCCGGTTCACCGGAAGCCGTCTGCACCGAAATGATCCCCTGCCTTCCATGGAGAGCTTCGACTGGCTGGTGGTCATGGGCGGCCCGATGAATGTTTACGAAGAAACTCAATACCCGTGGCTGGCAAGAGAAAAGGCCTTCATCGGTCGGGCGATCGAACATAAAAAAGTGCTGCTCGGCATCTGCCTGGGCGCCCAACTGATTGCCGACGCGCTCGGTGCCCGGATATCTGAAAACCGGCACAAAGAAATCGGCTGGTATCCGGTATACCGGATCCCCGCGCCGGGACAACTGCCGCAGGTATCGGCCCTTGCGGACACCTTCGAAGGTCTGCATTGGCACGCGGACACCTTCGAGCTGCCCGAAGGGGCAGTGCACCTGGCGCGAAGCGAGGCTTGCGATAACCAGGCCTTTTTGTTCGGCGACCGCGTCCTGGGGCTTCAATTTCACCTTGAGATGACCGCTGAGGGACTGCAGCGCCTGGTGCAATTCTGCAGCCGCGACATCACCGGCAACCCGTATGTGCAGTCACCGGAAAAAATGCTGGCAAACCCGCTGCGGTTTCAACGGGCCAACCGTATACTGAAAGGGCTATTGGACGGCCTGGCCGCTGCAGATGCGGTCGGTTCCGCAAATTCTATAAACGCGATTCAGCCTGACTAACATATTTCCTTGCAGGCTAAGCTGTAATTACACTGCCGGCCTCTCGCGGCCCGATTGGCGCCCATCCCGGAAGATAGCGCTTGACAAGAAACGAACGAAAATCTAATAGAAAACAGCCGCATCCGGACAAAGCCAAACCGGCACCGACCCTGGATATCGCTCCGGGAATTTGCTGCTGAATGCGTCTGCTTTCCCTTGCCGGGAAACGGCGCCTTTTTTTTCGCTGTCCGGCGGCTCTGACAACCAGACAGGGTTTACGAAAAATGGGAAAACAGTTCATACCGAAAATTACGGTCTTCCACTGTATTAACGTGTTCGGCGACGGAGAATTTCTGCTGCCGCCGGAAAAGCAGGATGCAGCGGTCGAATTCATCAAGCTGCCGTGTTCGAGTATGGTCAAGGACGTTTTCCTGCTGCGGGCATTTGAATCCGGTGCAGACGCCGTGCTGGTCCTGGTTTGCCCCGAGGGCGCCTGCCGCTACGTCGAGGGCAACCTGAGGGCCAAAAAGCGGGTGGGGTGGGTGAAAAACCTGCTGGATGAAATCGGTCTGGACGGCGGCCGGTTGGCACTGTTCAATGTCGCCGCCGATGACGCGGCAGCGGTCGAGCAGATCATCGTTCAGACCCTGTCACAGTTGGCCGATCTGGGACCGAGTCCGGCAGCCTGAACCCGCGGGGCGACTCGCCGGAGAAAATCGGTCGGTATCGCATCCCGCACGGCTCTACAATTTTCGCTAAGGGAGTTGACATATGATCGTAGGAGAACAGAAATCGATTGCGGAAATCAAAAACATCGTATCCCCTTATAAAAAGGTTTTGATTCTCGGCTGTGGGACCTGTGTCAAAACCTGTTTTGCCGGAGGTGAGGACGAGGTTGCCGTTCTCGCATCGGCGTTGCGGCTGGCGTTTAAAAAGGACGGCCGCCGAATCGAGGTGGAAGAGTTCACCGTTGAGCGTCAATGTGAGGATGAATTCGTCCAGGAAAGCGCTGAAGCCATAGCCCGCAACGAATCGGTGCTGTCTCTGGCCTGCGGCGCAGGCGTGCAGGCCATTGCGCGTCGTTACGAAAAAACGCCGGTGCTGCCGGGTGTGAATACGACCTTTCTCGGCGTTCTGGAAAAACATGGCCTTTTCACCGAAGAGTGTTCGGGGTGCGGGGATTGCCAGCTCGCCGTGTTCGGGGCGGTCTGCCCGTTCACCCGATGTGCCAAAAAGCTTCTCAACGGCCCCTGCGGCGGAAGCCAGGAAGGAAAGTGCGAAGTCGATCCGGATACCGAATGCGCATGGAGCCTTATTATCTATCGACTGAAGCTGCTGGGCCAACTTGACAACCTGAGAGCCTACGTTCCGCCGAAGAACTGGTGTGCAAGCGGCGCATGCGGTCCGCGGAAACTCATCAGAGAGGATCACGTTCTATGAAAAGCAATTCTACCGGCAGACTGGAAAAGATCTTGACCGGCGGAGGTTTTGCGGTCACCGCCGAATGCGGGCCGCCCCGTGGTGCCGATGCAGAGGTGGTCCGCAAAAAAGCGGAAGCGCTCAAAGGCTGCGTGGACGCAGTGAACGTCACCGACAACCAGACCGCCATCGTCAGAATGTCGAGCATTGCCGCCAGCACCCACCTGCTGGCAATGGGGCTGGAACCGGTTATGCAGATGGTGACCCGGGACCGCAACCGCATTGCCCTGCAGTCAGACATCCTGGGAGCCTGGTCCCTGGGAATTCGGAACATCCTGTGCCTTTCCGGAGATCACCAGACCTTCGGCAGCCACCCCGAAGCGCTGAACGTGTTTGACATCGACTCGATGAACCTGCTGCGGATGGTTTTGGAAATGCGCGAGGACGGCAAGGACATGAGCGGTTTCGAACTGAAAACACCGCCGCGCATGTTCATCGGCGCCGCCGCCAACCCGTTTGCCGACCCGTTCGAATATCGCGTGATCCGCCTGGCGAAAAAAATCGATGCCGGCGCGGATTTTATCCAGACCCAGTGTGTCTACAACATGGACCGCTTCAGGGATTGGATTCATATGGCCCGGGAGGAGGGCCTGACCGAAAAAGTTCACATTATGGCCGGAGTGACGCCGCTGAAATCAGAAGGTATGGCCCGGTACATGGCAAAGCGGGTGGCGGGAATGGACGTTCCCGAACCGCTCATCAAACGGATGGGGGCAGTGCCGAAAAGCAAGGCTTCCGAAGAAGGTGTGACCATCTGCCTGGAAACCATTGCCCAGCTGCGCGAGATCAAAGGTGTGCACGGCATTCATATCATGGCCATCGAATGGGAAGAGATCGTCGGCGAAATCGTCGAATCCGCCGGCCTGCTTCCCCGACCACAGCCAGAATCATAAGGAGTCAGGGTCGAATTATGCCCAAAAAGTTTCACATACACACCAGGGAAACCGCACCCCGGTTTCACCCCGTCGGCAAATACGCCACGGTGGAGTTCAGGGAGAATTGCGCCGGCAGCTGCCGAATGTGCGTGAAGAAAAAATGTGTCTACAATATCTTCACCGAAAATGTTCTGCACATGAGCGCCATGCAGGAGCCCGAATACCTGTACACCTGCATGAGCTGTTTTCGGTGTATCCAGGAGTGCACCAAGGGTATTTTTTCGCGAACGATCAACCCCGACTACCGCTCGCTCGGTGACGATTACTGGCGTTCGGACATCCTGCACCGGCTCTGGTACCAGGCGCACATGGGGAAAATCCCGGTATCCGGTGCCGGCTACCGCGGCCCGTTCGTCGCCACCGGCTTCGATTCCATGTGGACCGACATGTCCGAAATCGTTCGTCCCACGCGCGATGGCATACACGGTCGGGAATACATCAACACCTGCTTCGAGCTTTCCAGGCGGGTCCCCACCTTGAAATTCAACGAAGACATGTCCCTGGCCTCGTCCGTGCCGTCGATTCTGGAGGTCCCGATCCCCCTGCTGTTTCAACCGCCGGCGGACCTGATCGCAACTGACTCCGTTCTGCTGGCGGCGGCCAAGGCCGCACAGACGATCGGTACGCTGATGTTTATCGACGCCGGGGACTACACCGAGGCACTGGCCCCGTATGCGCAGCACCTGATCCCACGGCTGACGGTTGATAACTACAAAGACCATCGGGCCTTGACAGGTCAAAGCCCGGCCGTGGAGCTGGCCGACGCACCCGGGGTGGAAAACGTTCTCGCCGATCTGCGCGGGCGGCACCCGGAAAAAACCCTTCTGGTGGGCATGCCGGTAGACGCCCGGGCCGCAGACCGGTCCCTTGCACTGGCGCAGGCCGACGTGGACAGCCTTCATTTTACTGCGGACAATCACGGTAAAGAAGTGGGCAGCGACAACCCGCGGTTTTTAAAAGAGATGATTCGCGAAATTCATCTCAAGCTGGTGGAGCAGTCGCTGCGCCAGAAGATCAACCTGGTTTTTGCCGGCGGTATCGCCATGGCCGAGCACGTGGCCAAGGCAGTGATCTGCGGCGCGGACGGCGTGGCGATCGACACCATTCTGCTGGTCGCGCTGGAGTGCCGGCTGTGCTACCGCTGCACCAAGGGACTTTCCTGCCCGGTCGCCCTGGATGAAGAATTTGACACCGATTGGGCCGCCCAGCGGATCGTTAACCTGGTCGGCGCCTGGCACAGCCAGCTGATAGAGGTCATGGGCGCCATGGGCATTCGGGAAGTCAGGCGGCTGCGCGGCGAGGTGGGCCGGTCCATGTGGTTTGAAGATCTCGAACGGGAACACTTCGGCCCGATTTTCGGTGAGAGAAAGGTAGCTGGATTGGGAGTATCATGAGCAAAGAGAACAAGAGACGGAAACTGCCGGAAACCAGACTCGCTCCCTCGCGGTTTCGCAACACGATCGGAAAATACACCATCAAAAGAAGCTCGAGCTGCACTTCCTGCGGCCTGTGCGCAGAGCTCTGCCCTTACGGGGTTCACCCCCGCTATAAAAATTTCGGGCGGCCCCTGCGCCCCGTAGAGCACAAGTGCATCGGCTTTGCGTGCCGCAGCAACGACTATTATTGCATAGACCGCTGTCCGGAACAGGCCCTGACCCTGCGCTTGAATCCGGTCCTGGAAACACTGGGGGATTACCGCTGGACCGCCGAGATGCTGCTCGCCCACTGGGAGATGGCCGAAACCGGACAGCTTCCGGTCGTCGGCCTGGAGTACGATCTGGGCAATTCGGGCGGCGGCTTCGACAAGATCCGCTTCCAGCATCCGCAGCCGGACGCCTACCTGGACATCGACGATGCGGATATCGACATGAGCATCGAACTCAACAAGCGCGGAGACGGACGCCCGCGGCGATCGATCTCGATTCCCTGCTACGGTGGCGGCATGTCTTACGGTTCGATGGCCCTGTCGGCGCTGGTGGGAAGAGCCAAGGCGGCCAAAGCCCTTGACACCCTCACGTGCACCGGTGAGGGGGGGTATCCCCAGGAATTCGTCCCCTATGCCGATTATGTCATCACCCAGGTGGCCACCGGACTGTTCGGCGTTCGGGAGGAAACCATTTTGTATACACCGGTGGTGGAGTTCAAATACGCCCAGGGCGCCAAGCCGGGCCTGGGAGGCCACCTGCTTGGGGACAAGGTCACCCCGGAAGTCGCCGCCATGCGCGAAACGGTGGTCGGCAGCTCCCTTTTTTCGCCGTTTCCCTTCCACAGCGTCTATTCGGTGGAAGATCACAAGAAGCACGTTGACTGGGTGAAGGAAATCAACCCGGATGTCCTGGTTTCGGTAAAAGTCTCCACTCCCACCGACGTCGACATGGTAGCGGTGGGCAGCTACTACGCCGGAGCCCACATCGTGCACATTGACGGCAGTTACGGCGGTACCGGTGCCGCTCCGGACATCGCAAAGAAAAACATCGCCATGCCCATTGAGTATGCGATCCCCAAGGTCCATCAGTTTCTCAAAGAGGAGGGGGTTCGGGACGAAATCTGCCTGATTGCCAGCGGCGGCATCCGCAATGCAATGGACGTGGCCAAGGCGATCGCACTGGGCGCCGACGGTGCCGTGATCGGTACGGCGGAAATCGTCGCACTGGAGTGCGTGCGCTGCGGAAACTGCGAAAGCGGCCGGGGATGCGCCCGGGGAATCGCGTCCACGGACGAAGAGCTCGGACACATGATTTCCGAAGATTATGCCGCGCAGCGCATCGTCAACATGTACATGGCCTGGCGCAAACAGTGGTGCGCACTGCTTCGCGAGCTTGGAATGCGAAGCATCAAAGAACTGGTGGGCAGATCGGATTTGCTGGTGCATCTCGACTACCTGGAGGAAACCGAGCGCGCCGGGTACAAACCGGCGCCACAGCAGCATGTAATCATCTAACGTTTGTTATTTTGACAGAAGCTGATTTCGGCAAGTAAAAGGAAACCCTCTGGCATGCAGACCCAAGAAGATTCTCTGATAAACAATATCTTGCGATCCCGGGGCAAAATCCCCCGTTTGGAGTCGATCGGCAAAAAACCGGCCGAAGAAGGCGGGTGCGGTGTTACCGGTTTTATCTCTTCCATTCCCGTCAGGGGCCGGCATATCTACGAGCCTTCCATACAGATGCACAACCGGGGCAACGGCAAGGGCGGCGGGATCGCAGCTGTCGGGCTGTCCGCCGAGGCACTGGGCGTCAGTCAGGAAGTGCTCGACAGCCACTACCTGCTTCAGATCGCACTGCTCGATCCGGATTGCCGGCCGCAGGTGGAAGCAGCCAACATACAACCGGTTCTCGAGGTCCACAAGGCTGCGGCGATAGACACCGTCGATGACTACCGGCAGGTTCAGGGTCTTGAGGTCCGGCCGCCGGATGTGTGGCGATATTTCGTGCGGGTGAAAAAGGAGGCCCTGGAGCGCTTTGTCGAGGAAAACTGTCTCCAGGATCTGGATCCCCGCAGAGCAGAGGATGAGTTCATTTATCAGAATTCGGTCCGGATCAACCAGAAATTCTACGCATCGCTGGGAGACCAGCAGGCCTTTGTTTTGTCGCACGGCCGCAACATGATGATCCTGAAGATTGTCGGCTATGCGGAGAAGGTTGTCGAGTACTACCAGCTGGAGGATTTTAAGGCCCACGGGTGGATCGCTCACCAGCGCTACCCCACCAAGGGCCGTGTGTGGCATCCCGGCGGGGCGCACCCGTTCATCGGTCTGGACGAGGCCCTGGTTCACAACGGCGATTTTGCAAACTACCATGCCGTGAGCGAATATCTGCGCCAGCACAACATCTACCCGCAGTTTCTCACCGACACGGAGGTGTCGGTCCTGCTGCTGGATCTGCTCAACCGGACCTTCGGCTATCCGATGGAGTACATTATCGAAGCCCTGGCACCGACCACCGAATACGATTTCGACCGCCTGCCATCGGAAAAACAGCGCATCTATCGTGCGATTCAATCCAGCCACATCGGCGCTTCACCGGACGGCCCGTGGTTTTTCATCATCGCCCGCAACGATCCGTACCGGAAAAACTTCCAGCTTATCGGCATCACCGACACCTCCATGCTGCGCCCCCAGGTGTTCGCCCTGCAGGACGGGGAGGTTCAGATCGGCCTGATTTGCTCCGAAAAACAGGCCATCGACGCCACCCTCCAGAGCCTGGCGGCCGAAGACGACCGCTTCTGTCCGGTCGCCGATAAATACTGGAATGCGCGCGGCGGCAGCGCCACCGACGGCGGCGCCTTTATCTTCACGGTCAGCGATGCCGGAAAAGAAGATGGCTCCAAACAGCTGGTGTGCACCAACAAGTTCGGGGAAGTGGTGTCGGCTCCGGAAAACCAGGTTCCGCTGACGCTGCAGGACACCCGGGCGGTGTCGGCGCAGGCCGGCGAAATCGATCGGGCGGTTGCCGACGGGTTGGCCGAGGCGGACCTGTCAACACTCACCGCCTATAGCATCCGGCAGATGGCCGATTGGGATTATGCCTCCCTGCGGCACTTTTGCAGCGTCCTTGTTTCCCGTGCCGACCGAAGCGATGCGGACAAAACCAAGGCCATCGATGTACTAACCGCCCTCAACGACCGGTATTATTCGACCGGAGAAAAAAAGCGCAGCGGTGTTCTTCACACCGTGCGCCAAAGCTTGACGGAGCTCTTCAGCAGCTCACCGAAAATAGGTGGAAACGGCTCCAGCCGTTACCGCTATATTGACCGAAAGCTGCGGCCATCGCTGACAGCTCCGGACAGCCGCGACCAGGTGCTGGTACTCAACGCCCGGGAGTTCGAGCCGGAAGGCGACCACTGCGACGCCCGCTTGATTGTCGAAGCCTACCAAAAGGGCTGGAAGAATTTCATATGCTACGGCTACAAAGGGCAGCGATTTACCGGCTGCGGTCTGGCGAATGCAACCGAAGGCGTGCGCATCGATGTCTATGACAGTTCCGGAGACTACCTGGCTTCGGGCATCGACGGCCTGGAGATTCACGTCCATGGCAACGCCCAGGATCAACTCGGCCAGATCATGAAAAGTGGCAAGCTCGTCATCCACGGCGATGTGGGTCAGACGTTCATGTACGGGGCCAAGGGCGGAGAAGTATACGTGCTGGGAAATGCCGCCGGCCGACCGCTGATCAATGCCGTGGGTCGTCCCCGCGTGGTGATCAACGGCACCTGCCTCGATTACCTGGCGGAATCGTTCATGGCCGGCGACCCGCACAAGGGCGGTGGTTTTGTGATTCTAAACGGCATGCAGTTCGATCACAACGGCGTGCTGCATCCCCAGCCGACGCCGTACCCGGGATCCAACCTCTTCTCGCTGGCCTCCGGCGGCGCCATCTACCTGCGGGACCCCCACGCAGTGCTGGTGGACGAGCAGCTCAACGGCGGAGAATTCGTGGATCTCAGCCCGGCTGACTGGGAGCTGATACTGCCCTATCTGCAGGAAAACGAAAAACTGTTCGGCATCTCGGTCGAAAAGGATCTGCTCTGCGTGGACGGCAAGGCCAGGGATTACAAATCTGTGTACCGGAAGGTCCAGGCAGTGCGGCTCGACGTGCTGGCAAAGGCCTCTGCGGAATCCGAGGAGTGGGGGGAGGATTGGCGCGACAGCGCATAGCCGACAACCTTCATTTAAAAAGCGGCGGAACACCCCGGCGGGTGCCGATCGCTTCTTGCCGATACCGCAGCAACTATGCTACATAGGCATGCCGCCTCCGACCTGCCCGATGGATTGCCCAAACCGGCGGGGCGGAATCTACAGGCTGCAACGACAACCCCGGGACATCCATGAAAGCACTGCTGGCTTTAGAAGACGGACGCACCTTCCCCTGCCGGTCCTTCACCGGTCCCGGCCGGGCCTCCGGAGAAGTGGTCTTTAACACCAGCATGACCGGATACCAGGAAGTGCTCACGGACCCTTCCTACAGCGGGCAGATGGTGACGATGACCTACCCCCTGGTGGGCAGCTACGGCGTCAACGCCGAGGATGTGGAGTCGGCTCGGATCCAGGTGGCAGCCTTCATCGTCAGGGAGTACCAGCGCCATCCGAGCAACTACCGCGCCACCGGCAGCCTGGCTGACTATCTCAGCGGCCAGGGAGTCCTTGGAATCGAACAGCTGGACACGCGGGCGCTCACCCGCCACATTCGAAAGGCCGGCGCCATGAGGGCGGTGGCATCGACCGAGGAACTCGACCCCGATCTGCTGGTAGCCGAAGCCAACCGTATCCCGACGATGTCCGGCCTCGACCTGACACAAGTTGTCACCACTGACACGCCCTATCGGTGGGTCAGCGGCATGCCGCAGCCGATACCGGGGGGAATGGAGGCGCTGACCGCCGGGGTGTGGCAGCATAGAGGCCGCAAACCCGCGGTGGTGGCCTTCGACTTCGGCATCAAATACAACATTTTGCGCTGCCTGGTCGCCGAAGGATTCGAGATCGTTGCGGTCCCGTCGACTGCCGGGGCAGCAAAAATAGAGTCGATGGCGCCCGATGGCATATTCCTTTCCAACGGACCCGGGGATCCCGAACCGGTCACAGACGCCATCGATACCATCCGCAGCCTGCTCGACTACCGGCCGATTTTCGGGATTTGCCTCGGCCACCAGCTGCTCGGATTGGCGCTGGGAGCAACGACCTCGAAACTCAAGTTCGGCCACAGGGGCGCCAATCAGCCGGTAAAGAACCTGCGCAGCGGAAGGATCGAAATCACTTCCCAGAATCACGGATTCGTCGTCGACCTGGAGTCGATCCGCGGCGAGGATATCCAGATTACCCATATCAACCTCAACGACAATACCCTGGAAGGTTTCCGGCACCTGAAACTGCCGGTATTCGCGGTGCAGTACCATCCCGAGGCGTCACCCGGACCCCATGATGCCCGGTATCTGTTCGGTGAGTTTCGAGATTTGATGACGTGACGACACCGGCCATATGACCCTCCGGCCCGGACGCAGGGGGACGAGCGTGCGGCTGCAACCGGGTATGCCCGAGCAGGGCCCCGACCGCAGCGACAGATGATCGGCATTGGCCCGACCCGCCGCTGCGACGATAGAAACATGCGCTTATGCCCAAAAGAACGGACATCCAAAAAATCCTGATCATCGGCGCAGGTCCGATTATCATCAGCCAGGCCTGCGAGTTCGATTACTCCGGCACGCAGGCCTGCAAGGCGCTCAAGGAAGAGGGCTTTGAGGTCATTCTGGTCAACAGCAATCCGGCCACGATCATGACCGATCCGGAGACAGCCGACCGGGTTTACATCGAGCCCGTGACTGCCGAGACCGTGGCGATGATTATCGAGAAAGAGCGCCCGGATGCCCTGCTGCCGACCCTGGGCGGGCAGACCGGACTCAACACGGCCGTCGAAACCGCCCGGCTGGGCGTGCTGGAGACGTACCGGGTCGAAATGATCGGTGCCTCCCTCGAATCGATTCAAAAAGCCGAAAACCGTGACAGCTTCCGCGACGCCATGCACCGGATCGGCCTGAAGATACCCGACAGCGGGATCGCCACCGATATGGTGCAGGTAATGGAAATTGCAGAGCAGATCGGATTTCCGATTATCGTGCGTCCCAGCTTCACGCTGGGCGGCACCGGCGGAGGGGTGGCGTTCAATCCGGAAGATCTGGAAGTCCTCGCCAGGGCCGGACTGGATGCCAGCCTCATCCACCAGGTCATGCTCGAGCAGTCGGTTCTGGGATGGAAGGAATTCGAGCTGGAGGTCATGCGGGACCACAACGACAACGTGGTTATCGTATGCCCCATCGAAAATCTGGACCCCATGGGCATTCACACCGGAGACAGCATCACCGTTGCTCCGGCCCAGACCCTTTCCGACCGGGAATACCAGATGATGCGCGATGCCTCCATTGCCATTATGCGGGAAATCGGGGTGGACACGGGCGGCTCCAACGTGCAGTTTGCCATCAACCCGCAAGACGGCGATATGATCGTTGTGGAAATGAATCCGCGGGTATCGCGCAGCTCCGCCCTGGCGTCGAAGGCGACCGGGTTTCCGATTGCCAAGATTGCCGCCAAGCTGGCCGTGGGATACACGCTGGACGAAATCCCCAACGACGTCACCGGTGAAACCTATGCTTCCTTCGAGCCGACCATCGACTACTGCGTGGTAAAAATTCCACGCTGGACGTTCGAAAAATTCCCCGAAACCGCAGACGTGCTCACCACGGCGATGAAATCGGTGGGGGAGACCATGTCCATCGGCCGGACCTTCAAGGAAGCCCTCCAGAAAGGGTTGCGTTCCCTGGAAATAGGCCGGTACGGTTTCGGCGCCGACGGCAAGGATATCGGCGATTGGCAGGGAACCGAACCTTCACTGCCGTCTGGCTCCGAGATCGAACAGAAACTGGCCGTACCCAACTCCCAACGGATCTTTTACCTGCGCTACGCACTGCTGGCGGGCATGTCCATCGAAGCGATTTACGAGCTGACCCGCATCGATCCCTGGTTTCTGCACCAGCTCGCAGACATCGTCGCCATGGAGCGCAAACTGCAGGCGGCCGGAAGCCTTTCCGCGGAGCTGCTGCGCGAGGCCAAGGCTTGCGGCTTTTCCGACATTCAACTGGCCCACCTGACCGGCACCGACGATGACCGCATCCGCAGCCTGCGCAGCGAGCTGGGGGTACAGCCCGTTTACAAGCTGGTGGACACGTGCGCGGCCGAGTTCAAGGCGGCAACCCCCTACTACTACTCCACTTACGAAACCGAGAACGAGGCCCGCGTTTCGGATACCAAGAAGGTGATGATCCTCGGCGGCGGTCCGAACCGCATCGGCCAGGGAATCGAGTTCGACTACTGCTGCGTGCACGCCTCTTTCGCGCTGCGGGAAGAAGGGGTGGAGAGCATCATGGTAAACAGCAACCCGGAGACTGTCAGCACCGATTACGACACCTCCGACAAACTCTACTTCGAACCGCTCACCAAGGAAGATGTGCTGCAGATCATCGAAACCGAAAAGCCCGACGGGGTCATCGTCCAGTTTGGCGGCCAGACGCCGCTGAACCTGTCCACGGCGTTGCACCGGGCCGGGGTGCCCATTCTCGGCACGCAGCCCGCAAGCATCGACCGGGCGGAAAACCGGGAGCAGTTCCAGGCCATGCTCAGGAAGCTGAAACTGGTTCAACCGGACAACGGAACGGCTGTCTCGGTAGACCGGGCCCTGGAGATTGCCGAGGAAATCGGCTATCCGGTGATCGTCCGTCCCTCTTACGTGCTGGGCGGCCGGGCCATGAAAATCGTCTACGGTACCACCGAGCTGGAAAGCTACGCGCGGCTGGCCATCATGGCCTCACCGGAGCACCCCATTTTGATCGACAAGTTTCTGGAAGACGCCGTTGAAGTCGACGTGGATGCGATCTCCGACGGCCAGGTCACCATCATCGGCGGCATCATGGAACACATCGAAGCCGCCGGCGTGCACTCCGGTGATTCGGCCTGCGTGCTGCCGCCCCACAGCATTTCCGAAGAAATGCTTGAAGAAATCGCGGCGGCCACCCGGTCCATGGCCGCCGAGCTGAATGTCGTCGGCCTGATGAACGTGCAATACGCCATCAAGGGAAGCCAGCTCTACGTGCTGGAGGTCAACCCCAGGGCTTCGCGAACCATACCGTTCGTCAGCAAGGCCAGCGGGGTGCCGCTGGCCAAACTGGCTACCAAGGTCATGTTGGGCCGCAGCCTGTCATCGCTTGGTCTCACCAGCGAGAGAAAGCCGTCCCATGTATCGGTGAAAGAGGCCGTGCTGCCTTTCGACCGGTTCCCCGACGTAGACACCCTGCTGGGCCCGGAGATGAAATCGACCGGCGAAGTGATGGGTATCGACGCCGAATTCGGAACCGCCTATGCCAAAGCGCAGCTGGGCGCCCGGCAGAAGCTGCCGCAGTCCGGCACCGTGTTTATCAGCGTAAAAGAAGGGGACAAGCAGGCCGTGCTGCCGGTGGCCCGGCAGTTTCACCGGATCGGATTCAACATCATGGCCACCCGGGGAACCGCCCGGCTGCTGGACGAACACGACATTCCCACCGCAAAGGTGAAAAAAGTGTCCATGGGACGACCGCACGTGGTGGATGCGATCAAAAACGGCGAGGTGCAACTGGTGATCAACACCGGCAAGGGGGACACCCCCCGCAAAGACGGCTACATGATTCGTCGAGCGGCGATCAAATACGACATCCCCTACACCACGACCATCGCCGGAGCGATGGCCATATGTCGGGGAATCACCGCCCTCAAGGAGCGCAAAGCCTCCGTGACGGCGCTGCAGGATTACCACCAATAAAGGCGTCGCGCTGCTGCCAGCGCCGCTGGAGGCGCCGGGTCGCGAAACCGGCAAATAACAGCGAAAGGATTTCAAACCGGCAACGCTTATGGAATTCGACGACAAACCCCGCGAGGCCTGCGGGATATTCGGAATTCACGGTCACCCGGAAGCATCCCGGCTGACCTATTTCGGGTTGTATGCCCTGCAGCACCGCGGCCAGGAAAGTGCCGGCATCGCCGTGCTGCAGGACGGCGACATCGCATCTCACAAGGGGATGGGTATCGTTCCGGACGTTTTCGATCTGCAGCACATGGAGCAGCTGCACGGACTCAACGCCATCGGCCATGTGCGCTACTCCACCACCGGCAGCTCGATCCTCTCCAATGCCCAGCCGTTTGTGGTGCATCACAGCAACAAATCCTATGCGGTCGCTCACAACGGCAACCTGGTGAACGCGCACACGCTGAAAAAACAGCTGGAGGGTTCCGGCTCGATACTGCAGACCACCATGGACACGGAGATCTTCCTGCACCTGTTCGTAAAGAACCTGAAGCTGGGGTTCGAAGGTGCGCTGATGGAGACCGTGCAGCGTATCAAGGGGGCCTTTTCCATGATCCTGCTGACCTGCAAGGGTGAGGTGATCGGTTTCAAGGATCCAAACGGTTTCCGGCCGTTGAGCCTCGGCAAACTCAACGGCCACTATGTTCTCGCTTCGGAAACCTGCGCCTTTGACCTCGTGGAGGCGCAGTACGTTCGTGAAATCGAACCCGGCGAGGTGGTCATTATCAGCGACAAGGGCATCAAAAGCTTTAATCCGCACCCCCGCACCTGCCGGTCGCTGTGCATATTCGAATTCATCTACTTTGCGAGGCCCGACAGCATCATCGACGGTCTGAACGTATACCAGATCCGCAAGGCCCATGGTAAACGGCTGGCCGAAGAGGCCCCGGTAAAAGCCGACCTGGTGATGCCCTTCCCCGACTCGGGCACCTACGCCGCCATCGGTTACTCCGAGCAATCCGGTATTCCCTTTGAGATGGGCATGATCAGAAACCACTATGTCGGCCGGACGTTCATCCAGCCCACCCAGAGCATGCGGGACTTCGGTGTCCGCATCAAGCTCAATCCGGTCAAAGAACTGCTCCAGGGCAAGGACATCATCATCATCGAGGACTCCATCATTCGCGGCACTACCGTCAAAACCCGGGTCAAGGCCCTTCGCGAACTGGGGGTCAACAAAGTGCACATGCGGGTCGCCGGTCCCCCCCATCGCTTTCCCTGCCACTACGGGATCGACTTTCCCACCAAGGGCGAACTGATCGCCCATCGGATGAGCGTCGAAAAACTCAAAGATCATCTCGGCCTGGATTCGCTGCACTACCTGAGCATCGAAGGGCTGCTGGAATCGACCGGAGTTGCCAGCCCGGAAAACACTTTCTGCAAAGCATGCTTCGATGGATGCTACCCGGTGGAGTTCGACAAGCAATTATCCAAAGACTGTCTTGAAAGAATCGAAACAATCGGTTAAAATACGGTAGGTTTACACAAAATTGCCGACGATGCCAAAAAGGCCGGGGTCGGTGACGGGTTGATTTCTTTCAATGTGAGGCGACCATGATCGAATCGAAATACCTGAAAGAAAACATCGAGAATATCCAGAAATTGATGGCGATCCCCGCATTGAAGAATTTTGAAACCAAAGCGCTCGGAAAGCTGCTCCGGTTAAGCAAAATCCGGCAATACGATCACGGCGAACGCATCATCAAGGAAGGGGATCTGGACCCCTGGCTCTATTTCCTGCTGTCCGGGAAAATCCGTATCGGCAAGGCGGGACACGACATCGGCACCATCGACCGCAAAGGGGAAATCTTCGGTGAGATGCGGATCATCGACAGCCTGAGCCGGTCGGCGTCGGTCTTCGCCGTCGGCAAGACGGTTTGCCTGGCGGTGGACACCTCTGCGGGAGAACGACTCTCTGCCGAAGGCTCCCGGGATGAAAAGCTTGATTTTCTGCTGTTGCTGTACCGGATTTTTGCCGAGTATATGTCGATACGGCTCCGGTTGACCAATGATGAGCTGATCAAGGCCAAAAAGCGGGTCGAACAGCTTCAGAGAAAGGCCGGTTGACACCGGTTGGCGCTGCAGCCGCAACCGGATGGCAACCCGGCCGGGCGGGCAGCTGACAACCAGACGATCGGTTCTACTTTTTTCGGACCGATTCCACGTTCATCAGGCGGTTGCCTTCAAAGCGCAGCACATACAACCCATCCTTGTCGTAAATCCACTCTTCGATGTACAGAATCACCTTGCTTCCCTGGGATCGGTAGCGGCTGTGTCGCCGGTCATAGAGTCGATCGGAATCGGATATTTCCACCTCCCCGACCATCTCCCGGGAGATGGGTTCTCCGCAAGTCTGCAGGACTTCGTATTTCAGGTAACCGGGTGAAACCAGGTCGCTGCCGCAGCGAATACCCTGGCTGGAGAAAGCGGACAGCGCGGCGGGCAGTCCAAGGAGAATACAGAAAATCAACAGCATCCGTTTCATCGGTAGCGACCCGTTACGGTTGAAATCATGAAAACCCTTCGCCAGCAGATGATGGCGCTACTGGCCGGCGCCGAGCTGAGTGCCGCAGAGCTCGCCTCTGCGTTGCGGATCAAAGAGAAAGAGGTCTGTGAGCACCTGGCCCACGTCTCTCGATCGCTGTCTGCCGCGGGCAAAAAGCTGAAGATACGGCCCGGTTCCTGCCGCAAATGCGGCTATGTATTCGCAGACCGCCGGCGTTTTACCCGCCCCAGTCGCTGCCCGCGCTGTAAGAGCACCTATCTCGAAGAGCCCCTGTTTCAAATCAGCAGCGACTAGCCCTGCTTCAACGATTCATCCAGCGCCGCCCTGGCAAGCAGCCGGGTCGAATCGAGGGTGGGCAGCGGACAATCAGCAGGATCGACGATCAGCGGGATCTCCGTGCAGCCGAGCACGGCTGCGTCGCAGCCGCGGTTTTTCAGGCGCTGAAAAACCGAATAAAAATACCGTCTCGAATCTTCCGTAAATATGCCGTTCACCAGCTCGTCGAAGATAATGCGGTCAATTTCCTGCCTCTCGGCGTCATCTGGAATTTCCAGCGAGAGCCCGAACGGTTCAACGGCCCCGGGATAGACCGGGCCGGTCATCAGATATTTGGTGCCGGCCAGCGCCAGGCATTTGTATCCCTGCCGAACGGCAACTCGGCCCACCTCCTCGGCAATGTGGAGCCAGGGGATGGGGGATTGGTCGAGGACCCGGTCGAAAGCCTGGTGAATGGTGTTGTCCGGACAGATGGCAAAGTCGGCGCCGATCTTCGCCAGCTTGCGGGCCGAAGAGAGCATCAGATCCGCTACAGCGTCCCAGTTGCCCTCGTGGATGTGCACCATATAGGCAGCCAGCGGGTGGGTGTGCATCGACACTTCCGGATGCATGTGGCGGCCCATGCGCGCCGGCGCCTCTGTGCAAAGGGTCCGGTAACACAGCGCCGCACCTTCGGCGCTGCAGGCCACGATACCGATGTGTTTCGACATGCCGCAACCGCCTTTACGTGCCGCAGCACTTTTTGTATTTTTTCCCGCTGCCGCACGGACACGGCTCGTTTCGCCCGACTTTCTTCTCGGCCGCCACTGGCTTGGGCCAGTTCATCAGGATTTCCAGGGCGGAAATATCCTCTTCCTTGTCCGGCTGCAAATCGATTTTGTACTTCCAGCCGTTTTTTTCAAAAATCGAAGCGACCTCTTTCATTCTTTTCTTGGTCTGCACGTTCACAACAGCCGGATTGTTCTCGGTGCCCAGCTTGGCCGGCCTTTGTCCGTCAAATATTTTTTCCATCTTTTCACCACCCATTATGATTCAAGGTTTATCCGGATTCCGGAGCCTCGGCCCCGGCGGCAAGTTTCGGTCGGCCGGCAGCGGTTCCTTGCCCTCGATCGGATACGGCTGCCTGCCGGTTGCGGTTTTACCTGCGCTTTTGAAATACCAAAAACCCCGCCAGCACCAATAGGGTGCCGCCGTAAACCATCTGTGCCCTGCCGGTGCCATAGGATGCATTCAGGTCTGTAAAAAATTCCGCCAGGGTGTACCAGCGCATCGGCCCGTGCCCCCCACTGCCGTAGATCGGAAGTTGTGTCACCAGAACCAGGCCCAGGCACACCGCCGCCACCGTGCAAACCCTCACCGCCTGCCTTTTTATCAACCGGATACCGAGCGCGATTGCAACCGATATTCCATAGAATACGACTGTGTAGATGAGGGCGTGAAGCCCCAATAAGACGATGAAACTCATCGATTCGGCCGTATGTCCGGGCAGAAACAGTTTTGGGGTAACATAACCCATACCTGCCACAAAAAAAACCGCCGGCATAAACATTACGACCACGAAAAGAAAAAACATCACCGGGACTGTCATCGCCAGTGCCGTGAAAACAATCCACTTGATCGTCCGATAATCCATCGTTTTTAAATAAACCAGCGCATGCCGCGTTCAACCACCGATGCTCCAGAGTCGGTGAGCCGGCCACCGTATCATCCAACCCGTTTCGGCCCGGTTAGGAAGATGGGGTTCAGTTTTATACCGCCTCATTGCGGCCGGGAACCTGCCATCCGGTCTGCTTTCCTGGGCCGCAGGGACCGCATTTCGAAACGCTCGCGCTTTTTTTGCCGGCAACTTGCACGCCGGACAGTGAACAATACCCGTCAATTATATCTCATTGCCGCAGACAAGGGCATCGTTATCTTCGAAAGGGCTTGGGGCTAAGCAGTCGCTGTGAACGGCCGGCCGGCGGCTCGAGTCGATGGCGGCTGGATGCAAACCGGCTTAGTCAACGATTTGCACCGTTTGCTGTCGCTGTCGGTTGACCGTCAGCTGCGTGACGTCCGGACGGGAGTAATGCCCCACCGGATCGAAATTCTGACGTTCTTCCCGCACTCGCCGATGCTCCAGCACCGCCACAATCAGGCGCTCTTCTCCGACCACCGGCTCAACCACCCAGCAGCCGTCCGGGCCGGCGATGCACGAACCGCCGTTGGCAAGGGGTCCGTCGATGTCGGCGGTGATGGCGGCGAGATGAGGCGTGTCCGCCGGAAAGTCGCTCGCCTGCATAAACCCGGAAACCGACACCACATAGGAACGCGCCTCGATGGCGATAAAGCGGGTGCTGTCCTGCGTATTGTGCAATCCGCCCGGCCAGATAGCCACGTGCAGGTCCTCCCCTTGCGCATAGAGAGCCGCCCTGGCCAGCGGCATCCAGTTCTCCCAGCAATTGAGCCCGCCAACGGTGAAAGGTCCCAGACGGTGAACCCGCAATCCATGACCGTCACCGGGCGACCAGGTCAACCTTTCTTCATAGGTTGGCATCAGCTTGCGGTGCACCGACTGGACAACGCCCTCCGGCGAAATGTATACCAGGCTGGCATAGAGGCTGTGACCGCCGCGGTCCGCCGGACGCTCGATGATTCCCAACACCACTGCGATCTGAACTTTCGCAGCGGCACGGCACAGCGCATCCAGGTGGCCGGCTTCGATTTGAACGGCCTGCTGCATATAGTGGGCATGAATTTCCTTCTGCATCGGCGAGTTGAACCGGGCGCCGTCGGTTCTCTCGATCCAGAAAGGATAACCCGGCAGCAGCGCTTCACCGAACACCACCAGGTGACAGCCCTTTTCAACTGCCGTGTGGACCTGTGCCAGAATCTTCTCCAAGGTTTTCGAGCGGTTCAGCCAGATCGGGGCGATTTGAGCCAGCCCGACCGTCAGCGAGTCCGTGGGTTGGTTTCGAGTCATCGGTTGTGCACCTCCAATGCCGCCGCATTTCATGGACGCTTTTCAGTCAACGGGAAACCTGTTGCAGGAAGCAACCCCCGCTGCAGCGACCATGCCGGCTCCGTATCATCGCTGGGCTGCAGATCGCCGGTCTACTTCGCCTCGTCGACCATGGCAATGGTTTTTTCTTCAACCTCCCCGGCAACTTGCACCAAGGCGGCATCTTGAGAAAGGGTCGACAGCATCTGCACCGGTTTGATGAGGCCGATCTTTGTCTGGTTTTGTTCTGTAAATACCGAAATGCGGCAGGGCAGCGCCATGTTCAGCCGCATATCGGTCGAAAGTACCTTTACGGCCTGCCCCGGATTGCAGACCTCGAAAACCTTGCATTGCTCAGGGAATTCAAACCCCTTGCTTCGCAGCGTCGCCGCCAGGTCGTGAATGTGCAGAACGCCGAAACCGTGGCGTTTGACAGCCGATTCAAGATCTGCAGCGGCCTGGTCGAATGATTTGTCACTTTCAACAATATAGTACATGCATCCCCTCGCTATGCCCGCGGTCCTGCAGGCGGAATAAAAAGCCGCATCCCGCCTGCATCGCAATACCTACGGTTGATTCTGCCGAACTGTTTGAAGCGACCCACCGGCCCTTTTCTCAAAATAGATCTCAAGCAACGTTTTCCATTCTTTAATAAATTCCTCGTAGGCCGCTGCGGTAAACTGCCCGACAAAACGATTCCCGCTGTCTGACAACCCGATATAGGTGTAGGTCACTTCCACCCGGGTTGTCCGGCGATCGAGTGCATCGCATGTAACGGAAATGACCCCCACTTTTTCACCCGGCTCTATTTTGTAGTATTGCACCCGGCAGGCCTCGGGGTCGTAATGTTTAACGATCCATATCGCCTCGGTCGCCGCGTGGTCGTGGCTTTTGGTCAAAAACACGTAGTCGTCTTGCAATCGGGCGGTCCCCATCACGTTTTCATAGTCCCAGTCGGGAACCCACCGCCGTTCCCCTTCCGGGCTGAATAGCGGAAACAGGTCCTCTGCTGACTGGCTGATGACAAAGGTTGCCTTGTGGGAGGTGGATTTTGCATTCATAAGGCTTCTCGCCGGCTGATGGCCGCGACAGGTGCTGCCGCTCGCCGTTGCGGTCACTGCATTCGCTGCAAAGGCGCTGGGGGATTCTGCCGGTCGGCAAGCGGCGGAAAACCAGTCATGTCCCCGGGCTGAAAATTCCGGATCGATCGAATACGCCTGCGCACCGGACATGCCCGGTGATCTTTTGCCAGCGCACGACGCCGGCCCGGGGGCCTCAAACTTGGCTCTTCCCTGAATTGCCGGCTGTCGATTCCCGGTCAGCCTGTCGATCGGGCTTCGATCTCTTTTCGATCCATTACGGCCAGCTCAAGCACGATCCGCCCCCATCCGCCGCATTGGACACCGACATCGAAGCACCCGGCCCGCTTGAACCGCATCTGATTGGGATCGATCCCCGCGTAGAACAGTTCGTTTGCGGCAAAGATCATCGAGGTGGCGGCGTTGAGGGCGTAAACACAGACCTTTTTAGGGCACAGGCGGGTCAGAAGGTTGCCGGCTCCGTCGAAATAGAGCTTGTCTCCGATCCGGTGCCGGCTGTTGCAGCCGTGTGATTCGACCACTTCGACGACGATGGTTTTGTCCATCAACGCCGGTGCCTTGGATAGTATATCTTCATTTCGCGGATCTGTTTGGAAGATCTCCATTTCATCGTCCGTGTACCCGAGGTGCTTTTTCATTACACCCCATTTGACGCTTCTCCAGGCCAAATCCCGTATCCCCATGTTTGCCTCCTCGTGGTGCTTTGCTACTCTAATACCATGTGCCTATCGCTGTTTCCGGTGCACCCGGCTCACTGGATCGGCGATGCGTCTTTCTTCCGCCCCGCTGTCGTTTTCCCCGTCACCGCGTGATCGAATCGATGTAGTCCCTGATGGCAACCGCATTGTTGAGTCGCCGTTCCTTGGAACTGTAGACGAAGGTAACGGTACCCCGGTGAAGGCGATCGAGCAGCTCTTTCATCAACACAGGCTTGGTTTCCAGCTCTTCGAAATAGCGCGCCTTGAACACCGGCCATTTTTCAGGACTATGATCATACCAGCGCCGCAGCTCGGTGGAAGGGGCAAGCTCTTTCGGCCAAAAATCGATTCTGGCTCTTTCTTTTGAAATACCCCTGGGCCACAGCCGATCCACCAGGATGCGCTGGCCATCTTCTTCGTCGGGGGCTTCATATGCCCTTTTGATTTTTATCTGCATCGGTATCTGTCCTCAGGCCGCCACACGCCGGCCGACGCTGTGTTACTCGCTAGGTTGCCTCGTCGAACTCATCCCTGTATCGAGCGACGCCGGTCACCCCTTCCATCCGGTCGCTGTCAAACATCAGTGCCATAAATGCGTTATCCGGCACCCCTTTCCACTGGCACTCGAAATGGTGCTCGGAGGCCGGTGTAAATCCGAATCGAGGGTAGTAAGCCGGGTGTCCCAGCACGATCACGAAGGGGCAGGCGCTGTTGCGAAGTATTTCGAGACCGGCTTCGACCAACCGGCTGCCGACCCCCTGGCGCTGGTGCGCCGGCATCACCGCCATAGGCGCCAGTCCCATGCCCGTAACCGCTCCCTTTTCGGATTGGATGCTCACCGGGCTGAACAATATGTGGCCGATCAACTGATCTTCGGACACGGCCACCAGCGAAAGCGCATCCGGGCAGGCTGCGCGAATCGCATCGACAATGTTCGCCTCTGTCGGCTGGCCAAAAGCGGCTTCATTGATCGCACGCACCGCCCGGATATCTGAAGACTGCTCTGTTCGTATGGTGATCATGACGGCTTCCGCTACGGCCTTGGCTGGCGGGGTGCCAGTCGATCTTTCCTGCCTATCACCCAGCAGCGTTCATGCTTGGTGTACCCGATGGGTCCATAATACCCATCAGCACCGGGTGCGGCAAGAAGAATAATGGCGCATCGTTCCTTCAGCTGCTCCCGGGTCAGTTGTTGCAGTTTCAGTCCGATCCCCTTTTTTTGGTAAGCTTCATCGACGGCCAGATCCGACAAATAGCAGCAATAATGAAAATCGGTGACAGAACGGGCGGCACCGACCAGTTTTTGCCCATGCCATGCAGTCACCATCAGGTCGCTGTTTTCGAGCATCCCCTCAATGCAGGCCAAATCGTCGATCGGTCTTCTTTCGCTCAGGGTGGAGCGGCGCAACAGTTCGATAAATACCTGCACGTCGACGGCCTTGTTGATCTCGTAGGTAATTCGCATGGCCTGCGGCCTCCCATTTTATGTCGAATCGAGCGGGCAGGCATCCGGTGTGCGGCGGCACGGTCCCCCCCGAGAGCCAGGTGCCCGCTTTGCCTCGACAGCCTTTGGGCAATTGCAGCTCATGGGCTTGCGTCGAGATCCCAGAATGCCCCTTTCAGCCCGAGGCTGTCAAACAGCTCTTGGATATCCTGTTGGCCGGGGCGCTGCCAGTCGTGCTCAAGGCGGCCTGCATACCATCTGCGGGCAAGCTCCCAAAGCTGTTGGATCGGCATGGCATATCCGGTCTTCACCTTCAGCCGCGACAGCCATCGGTCCAAATGGGCCTTCGAACGGAAGGCAAGGATCGTTGCTCACGTATAGCCGATGTTTTCCCAGAACCGCGCTGCAGGGACGACAAAATGAACGATCCAGTCCGACGCTACCGATCGCCCGTGCCGAATTACAACGTCCAGTTTCTCGCTGCACTCTCCACACCCGCACGGAGCGTGTCCTGTGGCATCTTTGCCGAGGATGGCGGCGATGCCGAAGATATCCCACACTCAGTTGCCCCAGTAACGCTTAATTTCCAGCTCGGCCGTAAAATTGGTTGGAAGGCCGGAAAACGGATGCGCCATCCAGATCAGGCGCGAACCGGGTGCCAGTGCAATATGGTGGGCTTCTGCCAGTCTTTCATAAGCGCTCTCGGTCGCTGCAATAGAACAGTTGAAATGACCGGCCGTTTCCGACGAGGTCGGTGGGCGGGTGGTCCTGGCAAACGTTGTATAGATGAAGTGACGGATATCGAGATCGGAAACACTTTTTGGAGGACTTGTACGGCTCATCCGGGTTGCTTCCCTTTCCGGCTGCCCGAGCAGGTGGATGCCTTTACCTGCATGGCCGGTGCACAGCGTTCGCGCTCTCTGACACTGGCGGGTGCCATCTCTGCTGGCTCACAACGTCATCACCGTTCGGAATCGGTGTTGAAGGCGGCCATAACTTTTTTTGCCAGTTCCGCATCGATTTGACGGATTTCCGCAACGAGCTTTTCGATCCCCGGCTCATTGACGTTGTCCGCGCGGGATCTCTGCTGCAGTTGATCGACCAGACTCAGCTCACCGGAAATCCTGGTTCGCTTCTCAAGCAGATAATTGAACTGCGCATCGCAAGCCGGTATCGGGCTCGGATAGGAGCCGATTTGCTCATTGAGCCGATCCCTTTCCGCTTCCAGGTGGTCTCGGACCCTCGCCAGCAACCTTACCCCGGTGCTTTCGGCAGACGAATTGGTGCGGTTTTGCGTCGACATGGCTGCCTGTAACATAAAACCGAATGAACGCGATTCAATACATGTCACGCCCGTCAGCGCACAGACCGTCACCGAAAACGAAAACGAGCCGTCTCCACAGCAACTGGCGCCAGGTTGGGCTGCTACCGCTTTTGGATAACGGTATCATCGATGTGGGTTCCCAGGTTTTCTGACAGGCGCCTGGTGATCTTTTCCATGGTGGCCTGCGGCCGGTCAAACCCGTAAACGGATAACGGGAAATTCAGCGGTTTCTGAATTTCCCATATTTCTTCGTGCCGGTCCGGGGAAAAGAGCCGGGCCGGATTTCCCACCGCAACCCAGCCGACGGGCACAACGGCGCCCGGTTCGATCCGTGTGTGTAAATGAACCACCGCATGGACTCGCACCTCAGCGCCCTTGCCCAGGCGGGCGCTGTGGAAAATGGCTGCACCGGTTGCGATAAACACTTCGTCCTCGACGCTGCAGCCGACAACATGTGCATTCGGGCCGATCAAGCAGAAATTCCCGATCGTTGCAAAATGGCTGGCAGTGCTCCGCACGACCGCATTTTCAAATACGATCCCGTGTTCACCGAACTCGATTCGGCCGCCTTCGGCGATAATGGAAGCGCCGTGCATCACCCGGCAGTGCGGGCCGATGGTCACATCACCGCAAATGGTTGCAGTCGGTGCAATAAAGGCGGAAGGGTGAATGACAGGGGCTTTGCCATTGTGAGAGATGAGCATCGGTACCTCCCTTTATCGGCCTGCTGCCCTGCATCACCCGAACGGAAGGCATCGAATTAGCGAGCTGGCAGCGAGCGCGTGTTGGACGGTTTTTCGCGTTTGGCATCATTGGCCTCGCCTTCCCTACCGCCCTGTTTTTTAGCCAGAACGTAAAAACCCAGGTCGACTCTTTCCCCCGACACTTCTTCAAACAACGCCAGTCTTCGCACCATGCGTCTGACCAGGTCGGCAATCCAGCCGGCAGAGCTGTCAGCGTAAAGCAGGATGCCGCCGGGGCGGCACACCCGTGTAAATTCCGTAAAGCACGGCATCGTGTTTTGTGCCAGGAGCAGATCGACCGATGCATCTTTGAGCGGGATGGCAAAAGAGTCTGCCTGCACAAAATAGTGTTTGGCCGGGGACTCTTTCGCGAGCTCTCGCGCCTGCACCAGCATTGCAGGCACGATGTCAAACGCCATAAAGGTGGCGTGCGGGAAATGTGCGGCAGCCTGTCCGGCGGCATAGCCCGTTCCCGTTCCGCAGTCTGCGACAACAGAGATCTGCCTGCCGGCGATTCGTTCGGCCCTGCCCAGGCCTTCGGCCATCGCCAGACCGTAGCGGCCCTCGAAGCAGTCGATGATGTGCCGGTATCGATCACCATAGGCTCGTCCGAAACAAAACGAGACCAGGGAACGGGTAAACCGGATTTTCGCAATTCGGGGAATCAGCAGCGGCGGGGTAACAATGCTGAACAGAATTTGGGAAACGAACAAGGCAAGACGGTTTAAGGGACTCACGGTAATCCCCCCTTGCGAGCCTTTTACAATGGGATGGCTTTCGGTTTGCGATCTTGCCGGACTACGTACCCCGGACCTGATATCTGCCCGCGGTCAATGCGCTGTTGGCTTTTGCCTGCAACGCGGCCGGCAGCAAAATGTAATCGGTATCGAAAGTAGAAATTGCGAAGATACCGATATCAGCCGCAGCCAGCGCCGCCGATATGCCGGCAAGGATTCCCGTTTCCGAAAAATCGATTGGACCGAGCACCTTGTAGCACGCCCAGCCCGCACTCCTTTCACCGCCGGACAGCTCGATGGCGGATTCACAGACAACCGACAATTCATCATCGGTTTTCCCGATCCAAAAAAACGAACTGTCGAAAACAGCGGCAGGTATCTTGTGATTGGGCTCAAACCGGTAGATCGTGAAGTCTCGATCCAGCACTTTTATTGCAAGCTCAGGCATGACACACCTTTTTTTTACAGATATTTTTCCTTCAAATTACCGGCGGTTTGAACGACCTGCGCAATTATCGCCCGGCGCCGGGTCCAATGATGGCGTTTCACGCATCCGCGCGCGTCCGTAATTTTGCATGCCTTGCCATCTTTGAGTTCACAATGGGGCTGTCCGCTTGCTTTGAGCAGCTCTGCCGCTTTCATAGCGTTTGACAGATCGACAGCCAAACCCGTCCCACAGGCGATATCGATAACCGCAGGGTTTTCGAATAAAACGGATTTTGCCACTTCCTGGTTTCGGGACGCCATCCGCGCTTTCGACTCAACCGCCAGTTCGCGAAACTGATCAGCACCGATCGTCTCGGCACTCCCTCCCCCCCGGAAGCGTTGGCTATTGATGTCGCTTTCGCAGTTTCAAAGCGATAGTTCCGGCCACGGTGATATCGAAACTGACGCATACCACCGGATACCAGCTGGGAACAAAGGCCTGTTGAAACACGAGATGCAATAGGACATCCCACAAAATATGCGCAGCCCAGCCAAGTGATAGAAACCAGGGGGAAACCCGCAGTCCGAGCACCGCAACCAGTGTGAAGATCGCCGCCCCGATGATTTCTATCATCAACCACGCGTAGCTGGCAACGGTGACGGAAAAAGCCACGTAAAGCAGCGCAGCCACGACCAGGCCGAGGCAGTATATCTGCAGTTCCCGCCGATGTCCTCCTGCTTTTGCAAACGAGATGAACAAAACGGCGAGCGCGACACCCAGTAAGAGTTGAAACACTTTGTCCATGGCACACAGTCAGCGCCGCAGCTCGAAGATACGGCAAGTGCGGCGACGTCGGTCGGGCGCCTGCATTCCACCCCCTGGGCGGTCGCGGCCAAAGGCTGCAGGCAGCAGCTCTGCCGGCCCGGCGAACGAAAGGATATGCCGCGCGCTAGCGCCGGTAGGCGGTGACTTTTTCCCCGTGTGTTTCAAAGTAAGCAAATTGCTTCGTCGCACGGTAAAATGCGCGGGTGCATCCCTCGCAAATTCTATCGTGCAATTCCACGGTCAGGATATCTACCGCATCGATCCACTCGGATGCGTTTTCCAGCACATTCTTTTCGCCACCTTCGATATCCATCTTTAGCAGATCGATCTTTTCTATGCCGTATTTGTCCATCAGCGAATTGATGGTAATGCAATCGATTTGCTGTCCCGTCGACTCCGTGGTATTCGGGGTCTCTGTGATCGCAAATCCCCAGCAGCCGGTGGTTCGACGGTGTATGGCCCTGGTCTCAACCGCACCCCAGATCGCGGCTTTAACCGCGACAATATTGCTGTATTTTTCTGTGTTTTTGCAGAGCAGCTCGAAATTGCTCTCTTCCGGCTCAACGGCAACAATGCGTGCATCGGGATATTTATCGGCAAAAAATACCGCAGACGCTCCGATATAGGCGCCTGCATCTATGATGACCCTGGGGGCCGAGCAGCGGATGGCATCGTATTCTTTATGGTGCAGGCAGCTGAGCGCTGCAATCAAATCCGAGGTATTTGTCCGGATGTAGATATCCGTACCCCCCAGCTGTATCCTGCGCACCCTCTCTCGCCGCAAGAGCCTGTCCAGCAGGCACAGAAAGGAAGCAAATCCTTGGATGGCTTTGTAATTGTTGTAGGTCTGCCGCAACTCTGGTTGGAATAATTTTCTCATATCCAACGCCCTCTGCATTTGTGAAAAACCGTCAGCGTTTTTTGGCCTTCTCCCGCGATTCTCGGCGATCGATCGCCGAACAACTCGCTGACACGAAGGACCCGCGCTCTTTTATCTCGTTTTATTTTGTCGAAGCCTTTTGCAGGTGCAGCAGCGACTTCACGTTGCCCCGCAGTTCGGACAGCTGCAGCGTAATGAGGATCTCCTCGCATGCTACGATAGCCTGAAACACCGCTGCACACCGGAACGGCCAGGGATTTTCGACAATAAACAAAATGACGACAGCCGCACTCATGACAACTGCAGCAACCTTCGCCCCCCAGGTGTGGTAGCTCGGAACCCGGCGAAATTTGGCCAGCCCGGCCAGTATCGGAAGAACGTACGATCCGATCACGATCGACACCCAGACCGCTTCCTCTTTGACAATGTCGGGCCACAACCACCAGGCGCACACCGGAACGCTAAGGTAGGTGGCCATATCGCCCCAGCTGTCCAGCCGGGTGCCCAGGTCAGAGGTAATGTGCAGCCTTCTGGAAATGTACCCGTCGACGGCATCCGACAGCAAAGACAGTATCAGCAACCCGAGAAACAGCCCTTTGTGGCCGGTTCGGGCCAGGTAGAGCAGAAAAGGTGCGGCTAGAATGCGAAACCCGCTCAGCACATTGGGGACGGCCTGTATCATGATCCGGCAGATGGGTAAAAGGCGCTCTCTGTGTCCAGGCGCGTAAAGTTGCATCCGCGCCCTGGCAGGCACCTCGAGCTTTAGTTGTTAGGTTCAGTGCAGTATCTATGGGCGCATGTCATAAAACCGATGTTGCCATTTAATCAAACGGGAAGCGAATCCAAAGCCATGCGAGGATCAGCGCGTACATGACGCGTTGAATAAGCCCCTGGTAGGCGTCGAAGGCCACCATGCACAGCGGAAGAGCGAAACAAAGCACGGCAAGGGCTATGGCGATAATGCGCGGCCGAAATGACGTTGCACTCGCCGCAACCCACAGCAAGCCGATGGTGATCGATATGCCCGCCAGCGTTGCGAGTACAGAATGGAGCTGGTGGGCCACCACGCTGTACTCCGCTGCAGGCCAAAGGGGTTTGTGGGCAAATATGCCGGCCAGGGCCACAAACAGCCCGAACGCCATGAAGGCAATTCCGGGCCTGCTGAACCTGCGGATACCGTCTGTGATGATACCGCAACCAAGAGCAAGAAATCCGGCGGCCATTACCCAGCTGTTCTGGGTGTTCTGCGCTCCGAGCTGGCTGATGAGATTGCCGATGATGCTGTATCCCTCGACGGTGTACCAGGGGCCTGCCAGCGCGGCCGATGTAAATACGACTATACCGATGCGGGTGGGGCTCATGGGCAGCACCGAAGGAGAGCAGCGCCCGACAACGGCCGGGCTTTTCTTCCTGAAAGAATCCATGCAGCCGTGCATGAAACCGTTTGCACTTCCCGCCGGTCCTGCCCGCTCACACGCCTGACCGGCGAAAGAAAGACGCAGCCTGTGGTGGCTCCAAATCCGTTTTTATGTTTTCCCCCATTCCTCAGGGAGACGGTTTCAGGGCAATCCGTGTGTAATAAGCAAGGTGGTCGGATGCATCCCAATGCTCGCGAGAGACGATTCCAGCATCCCGCACTTCAAAATAGCGGTAATCGACCAGCACGTAGTCGATGCGCCCGATCCCCAAAAATGTTCCCGTGTTTCTCGCTTTTTTAGCACTTTCGGTGTCCACTGCCACCGCTGAATCGATAAAGTGCGGCGCAAGCAGTTCCAGTCTCCGGTCGGCGGGATCCATGTTCAGGTCGCCGATGAGAACAACCGGATTCGGGATCTTTTCGACAGCTCTCATTATACCCCTGAAGGACGAACGATCCTGCCGGTCGCGAGCAGTATGGATACTGAAAAATGTTGCCGGTTGATCGCCGATGTCCGTGGTGCAGACCAGGGCGCTTTTCGTATTCCCATTTTCCGACGTAATTTGAATCCGTTTGGATTTCAAAATGGGGTATTTGGATAAAATTGCCACCCCCCACCATCTCGGGCGTTCGTTGTCGGTCTCGTGCCACGCGAAGGCGTAATTCATGTCGAGCGCACTGGCCAACCGGCGAGCCTGCCCGGGTCCACGCACCTCCTGCAAACCGACGATATCGGGGTCAACGGATTGGATAGCCGCAACGATCGGCGGCAGATTTTCTTCTCGCTGGGTGAGGATGTAAGGGTCGACCCCTCGGTCGGCCCCACCGTATCCAACCCTGATGTTGTAGCTCATCACGGTCAGTTGTTTGGGTGCCGATGGAATGCCTGCCGGCAGTTCCTTGCGGATATCGCGGACAGTCTGGCACCCGGAAAAAAACAGGAGCAGGGCTATCGAAATAACGAATCGGCGTTTGACCCCGTTAATTGCGCTGGAAAACGGCATGTATCGACGATCCCCTCAATCACGTCGCTTGCAATGATATGCATGACAGCATGCCCCGAAGCGGTCGGCTTCATCCCCGCGGACATGATTCGGTTTTGCCCATCGTTAGTCGGCCTTCAAGGAAACCCGTTTTTGGACGTAATCCGAGACCACGTCTCTGGCATACTCGAGAACCTGTTGGGGTGAGTCGTCGGATTCGCAAAAATCGGGCGTTTCGATGATATCCGCTACCATCTCCTCCCACCACGGGGCGCTCAGAATCAGCTCCACCCCTTCAGCATTCAGCCCCGCACCGACCATCTCCTGTTTCGTTGGTCCCTGAAACTCGATGAGGACCGGGTCCTTTGCCTTCTTGGGTCCCAGCTGCACTCTTTCCCTCAGATAAGCCATAATAGCGCTAAGTTCCTCAAGTGTCATGCTTTCCCTCCAGTTGTGAGCCCCCTATCGTTGAAGGCCAGATACCCATTGACTTTGTGATAGCAACATGTTGCACACGACACTGATTTCATTCAATCAAACCGGAAAGATTCGCGAATTATTGGCACCGGCACTGCAAACGGTGGCAATCGGGCACGTCGAAACAGCCGTTTGCACGCGAGGCGCTGTTATGTTTCAAGCCATTTGTACATGACCAGCGCATCCACGTAACCCAGCCGGGGATGATTAAACGCCTTTGGCAGGCGGCCAACCGTATCAAATCCAAGTCTATTCCACAGTCGAATTGCACCTTCATTGCTTGCGGCTACAAAATTAAACTGCATCGCCTTGTAGCCTAGTTCAATTGCAGTTTTCTGTGAATGCTCGCACATTGCCGTGGCTGCGCCCTGCCCCCTTGCCTTTGATGCGACCATGTAGCCGCAGTTGCACACGTGGCTGCCGGGGCCGGAGTGATTCGTCTTTATGTAGTAGGTTCCAACCAGCTCTCCGTCTTTTTCGGCCACAAAGGTTTTGCGGGGCAAATCCATCCACATCTTTTCGGCTTCTTCTTTGGATGTGTTTTGCGGATATGCGTACGTTTCCCCGGCAGATGCAATCTCTTGGAAAATAGGCCAGATGTCTGTAAAATCGGATCGTTTCGCTTCTCTTATTCTCATCGTGCGCCTTTCGCTCGCAACCTTACGGTCTGGTCCGATCGGTTGCAACAATGCCCGGCGGTTCGGATATCCGGTCCCATGCCGTCGACCGCCGCCGATTCTCCCCTTGGCGTTTGCACCAGATCCCGCGACCCGGCGATATGCGCTCTGACGCTCTATCGCATCAGGGTTTGTATCTGTTTTTGGTTTATGATGCCGCCCTTCACCTGAGGCTCCATCTGCGCTGCATTAACCGGTCTCCCAATCCAACCGGTTGATCAGCCATCGATTATTTTCTTTTATCATGGAAATATAATGCGTTAAGCGCCAACCGGTATTCACATAGACGGCAGTGACACTCGCGGTGTTTTGACGGATCGTTATTGTCGGGTTTATAAGGCGGAAGCGGACGAAATAATTTCCGCTCAGGTTTTCCCGGCACATCGGGAAAAACGATCGATCTCCTCTCTGCAGTTGAGTCCAAAATTTCGGAAGGGCCCTGGAAAGCTCTTGCTTCGAAAGCATGACGCTGCTCGCGTGGTGGTATATTCCTTTGTCGTGAAGACATTCCAGGTACTTCGTGAGGTCAAAATTTCTCCTTGCGTCCTGATATTCGATTAAAAGCGCTACTATTTTTTCTTCTTCTTTATCTTTGGCTGCGTAGTTCTCCAACGTTGTATTGGAGCAGGCATAAATGACGATCATCATGCAAAAAGCAGACAATACCGGTGTATTCGAATATCTTGTGCACATTGCGATTTGCCCAGACATTCTGTTGTCACCAGAAATACTTGCAGCGATTAACAAGGCATTGATTTCGTTCATCGCCGATGAGGCGGCCGGGAAATGCCCCCCCCCCCGCGTCTGTCAAACTTTTCAGTGCTTTTCGCTCTCCCAACGGCCCGCCTGTCAAGAAATATATTCTGCTTGTTGTGTTTTTCCAGACTTTTCTCAAAACATGCATAATTGTTCTTTTCTGGCTCGAATGCCTAAACCATCCCGTCTTCACCCACTATGGAAGCAAACAGAAAAGAAAATACACCTACGTTCGCGCCTATGTCATAGGCCACCATGCCCGGCTTGGTAAATTTCCATATTATTTTTCTGATTTCAGGCTCGTAGCCACCCAGATCGCAGGAGTGGGTAAGGTTAGAATGGAACAACGGATTTATGACGATAGTGCCCCCTTCCGGCGTTGAGATCTCCACCAGGTCGTAGCTGGATAAATATTCAAAAACCGCAAGAATCCCCGGAAAATAGGCAATGCGGCGCTGAAACCTTTTAGGGATGGCCTGTCCGACACGATTGATGGCGGATAGCAGAAGGTTTCGCAAGCCCTGCATCGTTCTTCCCTTTTCAGGATACCGAACAGAAAACGGTGTGGCGGCCTTTTTCGTCCGCTGCATTTATTTGTTAGCCGGCCACGGTGCCCCCGGCGGATAGGCGGAGAGTGCAGCATTTTCGGCCTCACAGTCTCGCAGCGGTTTTAGGCCTTTGGCCCGAACAGCTGCAAGTTCGGCCTTGGAAGCCTCTATTGCCGCACGAAAAGCCGGATCGGCGTGCAACCGAGCGACTGCGGCAGCACCGACAACCCGCCCCTCGATTACATCGCTTTGCCAGTGGACATTGCATATCACCCGGCTTTGTCCAAAGGCCCGCCCCCTGGCGAGGATCGCATCAGCCCGATCGGGGGCAATCTCACTTAGAATCAGCGCCCATCCCCAGCCAATGGCGGTATGCCCGGAAGGATAGGAGCCGTCTTTTTTCAGGTGCGCTTCCTCACCCGGCGTACAGGTCGGTTCTTTGTTCACTAGAAATGGGCGGACACGATTGTAGTTGTTTTTAGCCCTGTAGGTGGCAAGACCCGCATCCGCAAGGGAGCGGCGCATCAGCATATAGAGATGCGGTGTGTCCTGCTCTGTGATCGGGGCCTTCAGTGCGCAGGAGAATGCCTCGGCGGCTGGCGGGAACATCAGGTTGGCGTCCTCGACCGCCAGGTCCCAGCGCGCAGTGCCGCGAAGGGTAAGGCTGCTGCGGCTTACCTCCTTGTCTAGTTCCAGAGAAGCCGAACCTTCGGCGGGAGGAGGAGGAATAAGTGCCAGGCTATTGGGAAGCGCCTCGGTTGGCAGGTACCCCTGCAAAATACCGGGTCTGATTTCCGGTACGGGTTTGGGGCTGCTTTGGCTTTCGAATATCGCGCAGCCCGCAATTACCGCAATGCACGACAATGCAATAAAAACACTAACCGGTGAACCCTTGCGCAGATCGCTCATCAATAGATTACTCCTTTCAGTTGATATTGGAAAGTATACCACTGTACGGCTTTTGGCCCAAGAAAGATACATGCAAGCGGCAGTCTATTCACCTGCTGCCGGCCTGACGATCGGCGTCACGGCAGGCGCGCAATCCGCATCGTTATGGCTGGCTGCCCCTCACACGACAATGACGACTTTTCCTCGGGCGCGACCTTCTGCCAGATAGCGGATGGCATCGGCAACCTCGCTCAAGGGGAAGGTCCTGTCGATGACCGGTGTGACTTTCCCGGTTTCAACAAGTTCCTTCAAGACCTGCAGGTCCTGCCTGCGTGGCATCGAAATGAAGGAGCAAAGCTTCTGACGCACGAACGGTGACAGCAAAAGCGCCCGGATCTGGCGGTCCGTGCCGCCGAGCCATCGTCCTCCCCCTTCCCCCCCGACGATCACGAGTGTGCCCCGGGGGGCCAGGGCCCGTCTGAGGACGGACAATGGGCGATTGCCGGCGGTGTCGAAGATGACGTCGTAATGCCGCAGCCCGTCAACGAAGTCCTCCCGGGTGTAATCGATCGTATGCTCAGCGCCGATCGAGCGGACCATGTCCGTCTTAGTCGTGCTGCAAACACCGGTGACTTCCGCTCCGAGCGCTTTGGCGATCTGCACGGCGAACGTTCCCACGCCTCCTGCCGCACCGATGATCAACACCTTCTGCCCGGACTCGACCTTTCCCACGTCCCGAAGACCCTGAAGGGCAGTCAAAGCGGAGGTTGTGACAGCCGCCGCCTGCTCGAAGTCGAGGTTTGCCGGCTTTGACGCCAACTTGTCCTCTCTGGCACAGGCGTACTCGGCGAAAGCGCCTTCACCGGTACCGAACACCTCATCTCCCGGATGAAACCGGGTCACCCGCCTCCCGACCGCCGCTACGCGTCCAGCGAGATCGGTGCCGCGAACACGGACCTTGGGCTTTCGCAGCCCGAAGCCCACGATGCGCACCAGGTAAGGCAAACCGGTCATCAGGTGCCACACACCTGGATCGACACCGGCCGCGTGAATGCGCACGAGCACGTCGTCATCGCCGATAGCAGGCTTGTCGATATCCCTGAATTTCAAAACGTCGGGTGAACCGTATATGTATTGAACAATCGCCTTCATCGTGCTGTCGACACTCTCTGGTGCTTGCGGGGGTCAGCCTGTCCCGGGTCTCGGCCGCTGCAATTTCGCTCGCCGGCGGCAGTCCTTTCCTTCTGCCGCAGAAATTTCCTCCGCAAAGTGCATCGCAAGTTTGTCAACGCCCTGGTTCTCAAACAGCGGATCGATAATCATTCTATAAAACACCCAAAAGGACCTGCCAAGCCATTTGGCCCTCTCATCTCCAGGATAGTTGACCGGGTCGATGCCAATACATCCCGAAACTCCAGCTGCTGTACTAATGATCTATAGGGTTCTGATATACATATCTGCGTAAAAATCTTTGATCGATGGGCAGGTTTCATCCCATCCATATATTGTTTATCGGGTAAGGCGCTCCATGCATCTTCGCGCAATAGCCGTCAAGCAGGTCAGATCGGGTTGAGATGCTGCGCGGAATTTTCGCGTCAGTTGAAGCGCCTGGTTAGCGCGGTGTCACGTCAATCTGCCGGGGGCAGCGGTGATATGATGCGCTGCTATCATCCTTTTCCCCGCACAGCGGGGTAAGGTGAAAATTTCTTGGAAATTGCACTACCGCAACACCGCCCCTGCTGTTTGCCCTTATCCTATCCGAGCCGATACGACCAGCAGTGCTCAGATATTACAGGCGATAACAATATACTCATTTGCTTTATAGGAAACCTTGCCGACTTTATGAAACGGCAGTTTTAAATGTGCTTTTAACGAGCGTTGATTTTCCGAAGAGATGAAAGAAAAGCAGAAAGAATATCCTGCTTCTTTTGCCAATTTTAGGCCGTGCGAAAACAGGCCGGTTAAGACGTTTCGGCCCCGAAATGGCCTTGCGATGCAAACCGGACCGTAAAAGCAGGTCGTTTCCTCTGTCGGCCGCTGTTGCGCCGGCGGGACCAGATAAGTTGAGAGATTTGCCACGATTTGATCGAGTATGGGAAACTGTGCGTTAAACACGGCGCTGGAGACACAGCAGTATCCGACAACCCGGCTCCGCACTTTAGCCACCACCACGCCTAAATCGCGATTAAATTCCCTGAATTGACTTTCTGAAAAAGCGATGGACAAATAACCGTCTTTCAGTTGATCCGGCCCTAAATTGCCGCGCAGATTTTCAGACTGGATGATTGTTACCGGGAGGATATCGGATTCCGACATGGTTGCGGTCATTAGATCCATAGAGTCCTTTTCCATAGTCATTTTACAAACCACTGCCGTTTGGCCCGGAGCGACCCGGCGCCCTGGTATTTTGGCGCATACAGGATCACGCCGTAAAATGTGAGTTTTATGAAATATCCTTACTTTCTTATTGATAATTTACGGTCCGCTTTCATTTGCTGCAGATTCAACTGTAGAACTGAAGGTACCCTTGGAAAAATCGCTACGAGGTTTTTGGTCAGGGCAGGCGACTTGTTTGCCACATATTCCAACAACCGGCAGGCTAGATTGACAGCCAGGCTTCTGCTTCTACCTTTTGGTCTCTGTTAAACGCCTTGATTTCAAGACCTGGGAACAAGGCGCCTTCGAATTCGCTTATTTTCTGTAACCAGGTCTTATCGGTCAATACCGCTGCGCGGTCGAACTTTTTCATAAGCCCAAACATCGAAGGAAGGCGAGAAAATTCTATTACGATCGCACCAAGCGACGGAAGATGAAAATCTATAATTTCATACAGCATTCTCCCATTTTCGATGTTCTCGGACTTTCGAACAAGTTTATCTAACGCGATTATCATTTCTTCAGTGTTCAACTTCCCACTCAATTGAATATCTAAACGATTCGCTCCATTGGGTGTTACTGTAAACATAGGATTTCTCCTGTTAGTGGAAAAAGCATATCGATAGCTGTTTGGATCGCAGCAGAACAACCCGTCAATTCTGATTACACTTGGTCATCGATTTGTTCGTTGTCTCATCGCGGGTCGGAAATTCACCTATACCAGTCTTTCCCCAAGCTTAAATGCCTTACCGAAATAGGTCTCAACTCCTCTGTGCTGAATATCACCGGCGTACATGTCTCCAACGATTTTCCCGTTTAACGAATCAATAACAACCCCCTTGATCTGATTCGATGCCCAGTTGCAAAAATACCTGTAAATTGGCGGTACGATGCCGGATGTGACAATGACAACTGCTTTCCGCTTTTTATCCGAGCGAGGAAGCGGACAACCGGTAATTGTTAAAACTTTTCTTTCAGGCTTTCCAAAGGTCCAGCAAATTCGTTCAAGAAATGCCATCATGACCGCCGTCGCATATCCCATGTGCACGGGAGTGCCGAAAATCAGAAGGTCAGCGTTCAGGAGATCCTCCTTTATATCGTCCATATCATCCTGGATTGTGCACTTGGCTACAGGACCGTTTGTTCGACTGTCCCGGCAAACAAGACAGTTTTTACAGAATCGAATATCATGCTCAATTAAGTTGATCTTCTTGACACTGTAGTTTTTGGCTCTAGATTCGAACCCTTCTATAGCCTTATCTACGAGTGCATCGGTTGCTTTACCTAACCGCGGGCTTCCAACAATTGCAAGAAGATTCACACCTCATCTCCGATATTCGATATGTGCATTACAGCTGCCGCAAGGCGCGAGTCGCGGCGAATTTTACCGGCACCGCTCATGCTCGTGTTATGTTTGTATTTTGATTTTGCCCTCCAGAAATTTTACTGCCTTGCCGGAAATAAATACCCGATCGCCGACACACTCGCAAGTTAACTCACCACCTCGTGTGGACACTTGTTTAACACGAAATCGTTTTGTACCCACCTTCGAAGCCCAGTACGGAGCGAGTTGCGTATAGGCGGAACCCGTGACGGGATCTTCGGGAATTCCGTATTTAGGGGCAAAGAACCGTGCAATAAAATCCCAACGATCTGATTTGGCGGTAATAGCGACACCGCGCAAATCAAGCTTCATCAGTTCATTAAAATCTGGAGATGCCGATTCAACATCTGCTTCACGTTCAAATACTGCGATTAGGTCCTCTGATTTCAGACATTCAATCGGTGCAGCAGTAAATGCTTTACCTATTTCTTCCGGAATATCACAGGAAACTGGCGGCTGCGCGGGAAAATCCATGGTCAGCCATTCATTATCCTGCGTTACGGTCAGGATTCCAGATTTGGAATCGAACTCAATCTTGTCCTTTCTACAGCCAAGAATCTGATATAAAACATAGGCCGCTGCCAAAGTAGCGTGGCCACATAAATCGACTTCGCTTTTCGGCGTAAACCATCTGATATGGAAACCATCGCCCTTTGGAACAAAAAACGCTGTTTCCGACAAATTGTTTTCTTCCGCAACAGATTGCATCAATCCATCAGGTAGCCACTCATCTAACGGGCAAACAGCCGCCGGATTGCCTGTAAATAATTCAGATGCAAATGCATCTATCTGATATAGGGATATTTCCATCGGATTTTCTCCAGAAACCTTTCGCCTTCAAGATGCGTGAAAGACTCTTTTTACCAGGCGGTGAGACTTGCACGGGCTCTTTGCCGCTTCATTGGGATGATAGCCGGCTTACCCCCATTGAACCATTCGGCATCCTGCCATAACGATCTTATCAGCCTGAAAATTTACTTGCCCACCGTGTTACATCCTACCCTTTTTTAGATTTCTTCTCCTTTTTCTCTTTTCGCTTTTCTTTCAATGTTTTTTCCGCCTTTTTCTTCTCTGTTTTTTGAGCATCTCTTCCTTTAGCCATGAATTCCCCCTTATTTTGTTTTGGGTAATGTATTGATTATTTGCATTTCCGTCACACCCGGGCTGCAAGGAATCATTGGCGGCCGATTTGCACAGTTCGGATACGGGCACAAATCAGCCGCAAGTTATCAGTCGGCTGCATTTGCCTTGTTATGTAAGCTTACTCGATGGTCATCTTGCCATTCTTGCCGCAGGATAGCCCACAGCGCCACGTCTTCGAATTTCCCCCACTTTCGCACCCGCTGGCGCAGCAGTCCCTCTTGTTTGAACCCGTTTTTTTCAAGGACACGACCGGAAGCCGAATTTCGCAGCATGTGATACGCATAAAGCCGGTTTAAGTTGAGGCTCTTAAATCCGTATCGCACTGCCGCATGCACAGCTTCGCTCATGTACCCTCGTCCCCAGGACTCTACCGCCAGCCAGAAACTCAGCTCTCCCAGCGAATGCTCGCGGTCGATATCGCGCACCTGCACCAGACCATAAAACCGCCCTTCTGCCTTGTGTTCTATCGTGAAGGTGACGGAGCGCCCGGCCTTTCTTTCAGCCTGCTGGCGGGCCACGTATCGCTCGGCCGCATTTGCCGAATAGGGATGTGGAATGGAGATCATGGTATCAGCGATCTCACGAGCGCCGGCCGCCGCTTGAATTGCCTTCGTATCAGTTTTTTCCAGTGGGCGAAGCCGAAGACGCGGTGTTTCGAGGACAGGTTGTTCGATCATAAGGAACCGCTTTCAAGCCACATAACGCAGAATTCTGCAGTTTGCGGGGCGCAGCGCAGCGGACGCCGCGCAAATCCGGTGCAATGGCCGGTTCTGCGCTTAAATTGCCAACTACCATCGCTTTCCAATCTTTTGGATCATTGCACTTTATTTCTAATGATATCGAAAACAGATTACCGATTGCTTTTCATGATTACAATTTTGTCCGGTTTACAGCTCAGGTGGTCCACCAGATCGAGACCACCGCCGTTACCGCAAGCTCGATTGGCTATTCGGCGAAGCCTGAGAGTTGATCTATAATTTATCTTCCGTAGGCCTTGCGACTGCTTCGTACAGGAAATCAAAAAAGTCACAAGCCGAACCACCAATAATGTTTAGGGAATAGCAGAAATTTTCAATTGAACTATAGTGACCCGGCTGCAGATTATACGTAAACCCTATTGACATAAACGCAACCAAAGTAACCAGGTTCAACAGCTCGATTGTCCGATTCATAAACATGGAAACCTTAACGGCTAAGGAAAGTATGAACCAGAGAATAACCGTTATCGTAAATTTGGGCTCGATCGCCCAGGATTGATCGTTTCCTGGGATAAATACATAAGTAAAAAAAATAAATAAATACACCAATATATATATCAATCCGATTGCTTGCCTTGGCCTGTGGATATAAAAGGGCATTTTTCCTCTCGTTGATGTAGCGCAACACTGCCATCAGAGGCGTGTGGCACGAGCGTCCGCCTGAATGGCATTGTTAAGTGATTCTTGGTCTGCGTGGCTTCACCCGCCAATGTGAATCGGACCATGCTCTATATCAGGATCCATTCTCAGCACCATTCGGCCGCCAGAAAACACTCGCACGTTGCCGTCGGTCGCTGAAACGACGACCCCTGTGGCAGCGGTGCGGGCTGTGACGGCAGCCGCCGCCGCGTGTCGAGCGCCCAAGCCGACGGGTAACTCCACGTCCACCTTGAAGACTGCCAGGAAAACCCCGGCTGATTGGATGAAACCGTCGCCGCGGATGACGAAGGCGCCATCGAGCTTGGACAGCTCGACTATAGCATCGTGGATGTCCGGGTTCATAAGCGTCCGGTTGGACTTGTCGTGCCCCTGGAATGGATTGGGGATGAGTTGCTTAGAGCCTTCAAGCACCCTCAGGGAATCGCCAAGCATAAGCATGGCGCCAATCCGTTTCCCACGTCGGGCCGCCCTGCCGATCTTGCAGGCAATGGCGACCGCGAAGTCAAGGGCCTTGGGCCGAATCCCGTCCGTGAGCTTCACGAGATCCGTAATAACCAGTTCTTCAAGGTCCGGTTCCACCTCGGTCACAACAACCAGGTTTGCCTCGCCGGGGTAGACGTCTCGGCCCACTGCACAGAGGACGAGTTCCCCGGCCGAGACACTGTTCGATTTGAGTGCGACAGAGAGGACATGGCGGATCTGTCTGTGTTTATCGATCGCGTGTAGCGGTAGACGAAGTGTCACCAGCCCGGCTTCGGTTAGAGCATCGTATGTCCCGGGGTTTGCCGTGGCGGCGACGATACGGTATTGCCCTGTGAAACCCAAAAGGCGGTGAGCAAAGGCCCCGCTCTCGGTCACACAGATGATGATGTGAGCCTGTGCCGCCTCGGCTATGCGGACGACCATTTGAGCCCGGTCCACGTTAGAATAGATGTCTTTCCCAGGATAATCAGATTTGGTCATATTTCCCTCGACAAAGAGACGCTGCGCAGCAGGTTATTCACTTAAAACGCAGGAGCTGAGAGGTGCGCCGCTTGCGGCGCATTCTTCTCCAGCGACTTGGTCGCCTCAGCGATAAAAATCTTTGCGGTGCCCGACTTTCACATCCCAAACAGGGAGTTCATCATCGTGGATCGAGCAGACAATTCGATATCACCCCTGGCCGATGCGATACTTTTCTTGGCCAGTCAATTTTTCGCAGTGCAGCGGCGGGGGTTGTCTTCAAGGGCCTTTCTACCGGCCTGATTCACAAGATCAGATACGGATCGACATGTCTCTATAGCCTTTAATTACAGATTCTTATAAATCACTGGGTATAGATAAATCGTGGCATGTTCAGCCGGTGTAGCCATCATGTCACCTCGTTGCTTTTGGAGGAAGTTATAACGCCATAACATTATAGCGTCAAACATTTTGGGAAGGCGACCGCGCGAGTTCAGTGGGTCTGGTTTTCGGCGCTTGCACCGACGTGGCGATTGCGTTGCCGGCAGCCACGGATCGACGCTCTGCAACCGAATCGACGCGAACCAGGGTCCACTGCACCGCGATGCTAGGCCGGAACCCTTCCATTGTAAAGTGACGCAACGAGATCGCCAAGCCTTGTGAAAAATTGATCCCTTACCTTTTCCACCTGAAGCGCTTCGGCATGGTCGATTGTTGCTTGGTCTTGGTCTGCGAATCTCGACGGCTCAACCTGCAAAGCAAAAGAGTTGACCTGACGCTCCCAGAACCAACCAGGGGAACCGAACTGAACAAATTCGGGGGCGATCGATGGAACCTCGGCCAAGGAGCAAAGGAGACGGTTCCCTGATGTAGTGTCTTGCAGACACAGGGCCACATATGCGATTCGATATGTGACAGCACCGACATCTTTTGATGGAAGAGGTGCAAGGTTGTCGGCCGCTGGGGCTTTGGAATGTATGAAGTGGCCAAAGCAACTCTGAAGTGTAAAGCAGTACGCAAGTTTTGAAAGTCCGTCGACAATGTCGCGAATTGGAGCATCGATCTCATCCAGAACGAGCTTCCGTAAGGCCCGCTTCCGGTCCGCTTCAAAGTGCGGGTGATCGACAAACCGACGCGGCTGAGCGAACGTCTTCATATGGTTTCCTACGGTTTTTCGCGCCTACCGCTGGTGGTGCACAGCGGGCGGCAAGACCTGCAAGCGGGCAAGACCGCTATCGAAAAGCGCTTTATTTTCTCCCCGTCTGCCCGACTGCCCTGTTCTGTGGCGCATAACCCACACTGCGCATTATGCCTTCTCCTTAGCTCAGACCAGTGCAACCCCGAGTGCAAGACCCAGTCCATAGAACAGGTGGTTGGCCAGGCTGGAAAGCGGCGCTCTGAGGCCTTCGGGAGATCGCCTGCCAAACAGTCCAAACCCCATGGATGGGAAAACGAAGAAGTAAGAGGCTACCGTTGTTGCGACTCCATAGGCAACCGCCCATACCGGTGATGCAGGTCCGCCGACCAGGATATCCCAACCGAGAACGTACGGGATCGCCAGAGCCACCCCGATGCTGTAATGCGTGATATATCCGTAAAGCGTCTCGTTTCCGGCCTGCCGCATCTCGCTTGGGTGCTCATAGCTGAATCGCCCCCGTGCCCAGCCCACGGCCATCCTCCCAATCATCCCCACTTCTATTTTCGAGAGCATCCCGGTTCGGGCGAAAATAAGGTTCAATGAATCCATCATCAGCGTCCCCAACACTCCAGCTACCACCCCTGTAACGACGATATCCATCGCCCCTCCATGGCTCGCGCATGCAGCACCAGGTTGCCTGAACTGGTCAGTCCGCCTATACTTCTGCAGTTAATACTACAGCCAGTGCTCAGAGCCACCTGCCGCTGCGCTGCGGTGGCGGGCGCTCGTAATGAGCGCCCGGCAGCAAGTGCTTGTCAACCTATAAAATCGTTATTCAGAATTTCTTCCAATAGAGAGTTTTTCTATTAAAATTGAGCTTGCGACAATAAAAATGAATAGATCAATAAAAACTGCAACCACGACTGATAGAAAGAAGGGGAAGTAACCAAACACTCTCGATTCAATAAAATTGGAAAATGTAAAATCGAACTCGAGCAAAATATACGATACAACTGAAATCGTGACCAATGGAAAACTAAACTTAAAATTACCAATCAAGCATTTTACACCGGTAATGATAGAAGCGATAATTTCCCTTTTTAAAAATACTAATGGATATATGTAAATTGTTGATATTTGCGTTACGAACGATACGGCATTTTTTATCTCATCGACTTGTGGAAATAATATTATGCATAAAATTGTTGGCATTTTCACCAACACCGATGCAGCTATGAACCGAATCCAATATTTGTTGAAAACAGTGCGCCACGACGTGATTTTCCCGTTTAGTATAACTTCAGTGAATTGCCCGTATATAAGTGGGAAAACAATCAAAAATGCAAAAGAAAATATCCAAAATACGAATGGTTGATGACTTGATACCTCAATTCGATAAACATATATTCCTGTGACCAAAACAGAAGGAAACAGCAGCAAGAATAAATGGCTTTTTATAATCCTGAAGGTGTTTCGAAAATAACTACGGTACGCATCTATCATCTCTATGTATTCGGTTTTTATAACGCGTTAATCAGCGACGCGGCTCTGTGTGTCCGCTGAATTAAAGTGTTGGCGCAGGTATTCGATCACCTCCCGATCCAGCGGGAATTGGCCTGCCCACTTCCGGGTCTTTTCCGGTCCTTTGGATAGTTCCTCGCGTGGCACGACCACGTGCAGGCCGAAGGGGGTGTGCACTTTGACAGCATTATCGCCCGCCACCACATGAGACCCGTCCAGCTTCAAGGCGGCAGTACCTGAATTGATGATCAGCTTGCGATTAGCAAGACGGTCTTCTCTGGAGGGCACACAGACGCTTCGGCAGAAACCGCATACGGTGTAGTAGAACCAGTCAGGGTCGAAAACCGCCTGCCGATAGTTGTCGAGGCTGTTGACGGCATCCTGCATCTGGGGATCTGTCTTCTGCAGCCTACTGCACAGGGCGTCCAGTTCCTTCTTTTCCTCGGGCAGCGTGATGCCGAGGCGGTAAGGACTCCAGTTGGACCAGGTCTGAGAAGTTGCCAATCCCTCATATCCGGTGCAGCCGATCCAGCAACAGGTGTTAGGCCGTTTGCGTGATATGGTTTCAGTGATGCCCGCGACTGTGACCCGGGTTGATGCCTTGGGTTGAATCATTTCCACCGGACAGACCAGGCTGCACATCTTGCATCTGTCGCAGGGATGTTCTTCATCCGCAATGGGCGAATCGGGCGTCAAGGCAGCGGAAGTCAAAACACTCCCTAATTCCACCAGCGCGCCATATTGCCTTGTCAACAAATTACCGCTCCAGCCCAGACGCCCGATCCCGGCCGCAAGGGCCCCGTAGCGGTGCGAAAAATCTGGGTGAAACTCTGTCATCTCCGATATGTCGGTAGCGGCTTCCTCAGGTCGATAGTTGTTGTTGAGATCTACGGTTACGGCTTCGTATCCTTCCGATCTTAGTCGTTCGGTGAGCGCTTCGCCGATCGTATATAGTGACTGAGCTATGGCCTTTCGGTTGTCGCAGTGAGGGCGCCATTTCTTTTTGCTTATGAAGTCCTGCGTGATATCCCGGTCCAAAGAGAGCGCAAAAGAAATAACCGAATTTGCAGATGGCAGAAGGTAGCGCGGATCAGCGGAGGGCGGCCCGTCGGCAAGTATGTCTCTGCTGGTGATACCAACCAGATCGGCACCGAGGCTTGCAGCCAGTGATTTCAGTCTCTTTTTTGCCGAATCCACAGAGATCTCTCCTACGTGGTTAGCTGTCTGCCAACGCTCGACAATAACCGGCAGCCACGTAATGCGATCATCCGGATCGCATTTATGCCACCGATGTAACCGTCGGCTGGATTGAGCTGCTAGCCGCTTTTTTCCATCTTTCTTTGTTGAAGCCAGTCATCGAGCCTGATTTTTGGGGCTCCCAAAATGTGATTAGACTCTGATGGATCGCCCCTTTCACCAATCTTTTCAAAGGCAGCCATAAAATCGCTGGCCATTTTCATCTGTTTCTGACCCTTTACTGAGGCAATAATGGATGCCAGCCAATACGGAATCGTAGATACCTTTTTAATCGCGGGATGAACAACACTACAGTATCGCTTTATCGCCTCGTGAAAAAGAATACCTTCAGGGCCGTGGATAATAAATCTTTTGTGAATTTCATCATCAAGACTATAGGAAGCCGCAACCATCCTAGCATAGTCTTCTGCAGCAATGAGATGATAAGGATTCGGTTGTTTTCCAAATACGAAGGCTCGGTTTCCTCGCACGTATTTTGGCAATACTTCCATAAACCACGTAGGACAAAAAATACCATAAGGCACACCACAGCTGCGTATGGCTTGTTCGGCATAATATTTACGCTTTATCAGTGGTACCCATATATTCTCCTCGGCAACAGATGTGCCCGAAATATATGTGATACGTTGTAGTTTTACCTTTGAAGCCACCGAAGAGACATTTTCCACGCCTAATTGTTCTATTTCTCCTGAGAGATTAATATGAACACCGAAACAGCCTTTCAACGCTTTTTCAATGCTTTCTAAATCGGTAACATTGCCTTCTACAATTTCGAAGTCATTTCCAAATCGTTCCGATGCTTTCTCAATATTTCGGACCATGAGTCGCACGAAAAATCTGTTTTGCTTCAAGTGATTTGCCACAGGCTCACCTAAAAGACCGGTTGAACCAATAACTAATATTCGTTTTGCCATGATATACCCTTCATCTCACACATATCAAAAAGTTGCGAACGCCGCGCTTCACCCCCCCCGGCTTTTTTGCGCCGGCTGCCAACGCATGGTTACAATTTTTCTTTGTCATCTCACCACAGGCCGAGTGTCATGCGATGGCCGCCATGAACGAACAGCAGCTGTCCTGTAATCCAGGCCGCCTGCTCTGAGGCGAAAAATACAACTGCATTAGCGATATCTTCAGGCCGACCGATTCTTTTCAAAGGGATATCCGTGACAAGGGCATCTTCCGCATCTGATGGAATATACCCCGATTGCACCGGTCCGGGCGATACGATATTCACCGTTATGCCATAAGGCCCCAACTCTGCGGCGGCACTGCGGCTGTAAGACTCCAGGGCATATTTGCTTGCACGATAAGATATTTCCATCGGAGCACCCCATGCACAATCCGCACTGATATTAATGATTCTGCCCCATCTTTTCTGTCTTTCGATGATTCGGCCGGCAAATTTACTCATCAGGATAGAGACAGCTCGGGAATTCACCGCAAAATGGCGATCATGACTTGCCTCGTCGATCGTCGTTGTGGCTGGCCCTTTTTCCCAAACTTCTGTTTTTTCTCCCAATGTACTGTCAGGAAGAAAGGTGTCCGCGGTATATTCAGCTGCATTATTCACAAGGATATCAACGTGACCGAATGTCTTTTCTGCCTGTTCGAATAAGCGATGGACATTCTCAGCTTCACGAAGGTCACCCTCCCAAGATCCCACACTGCCACCGGCATCTCGAATTGATGCCATCACTTCATCGGCCGTTTTCGCCTGTTGTTTGAAAAAAAACGTCAATCCTGGCTTTTGCACATCATTAATTTTTTTATCTTTATCCGATAATTCGGCAGGCATGCGAAAGTAATGAATAAACACCTTGGCACCGTGGGTAGCAAGTGCTCGTGCGATGGCCGCACCGATACCGAAAGGATTATTCCCTCCAGTGATCAGGGCCACTTTGTCCTTCAAACCAGGATCGATCACTTTATCTTTGTCCGTTCTTAAGGATTCTAACAGCACCCGTCATCGACAGCGAAAAGCAGGGCAAGAAACAAACGACACCTTTTGCCGTCCGCGTGTACGTGATCATTACGTCTAAAAAGACTTTTCGAATCAAGCCGATGAGTATCGCATCCCGCCCCATGTCCTACGTACTTTGCCGGTACTGCCGAAAACAGAGATCTTATGGAACGGTCTGCTTGACCGGGCGCACCAGAATTTCCTCGACCAATACATTTGGAGGCTGTGCAAAGGAATAAACCAGTGCTTGCGCCACATTCTCGGATGTCAAGGCATCCAGTCTTTCGCGGCGTTCACGCTTGACCTCGTCCGGGACCTTGTGTCCCCACTCGGTCCAGGTTGCCCCTGGTTCGATCACCGACACGCGAATGCCGTCCGCCCCCAGTTCCTTGCGCAAAGCGTCATGAAAGCCGACCACGGCGAATTTTGTGGCGCAATAGACCGACCAGCCTTCATAGCCGTAACGCCCTCCCACACTTGATACGGACGAGATCATAGCTCCAGTGCGCCCTTTCATGAGCGCAATGGCTGCTTTGGTGCAATTCAATACGCCGAATAGATTGACATCAATCATCGTGACCCAGTCGTCGGGTTCGCTATCTGCAAATTGACCAAAAATGCCCACACCCGCATTATTGAACAACAGATCAAGACCACCAAATTGCTCTTTTACCTTCGCAAACAGGTTGCGCACCTGTTCGGGGTTGCTGACATCGGTTTGAATCGCGATTGCCTTTTGTCCCAGTTCTTCCGCCAGTGCCTCAATGCGCGATTTGCGCCGAGCCGCAAGAAAGACATTCATCCCTTCTTCAACCAACAAACGGGCGGCGGCTTCGCCAATGCCGCTTGAAGCGCCGGTAATCAAAGCGATTTTTCCAGTAAGGTTCTGCATCTGCATGAGTTATCTCCTTTGTAAATGCCTCTATATTCTTTACGCGCATCGGCCGCGAGACGAGCGGAAGGTTCTCCGCGTAAAGCAGCGCGACAACGGCGCGATTTGCGCAGGTTCTTTCCACTCCATTGAAATGATAGCCGGCGCTGTGCGCCGGTGTTCATCTCAATGGCTTCATCTTGCGGGCGATAGCGTGGTGCGCGGCACTACCCGGTTGAGCTGAACAGCGGGCGTTACCCCTGTCGGCAACCCTCAGATCTTCACAAAGAACCCGGCAGGTTTCTCCCAGTCAGGTGCATCCGCCTGGTTACGCGACCTTTTGTTCTGCCGACTTATTCGAGCCAGACCTGCCACCGGGCCAGTGTGTAGAGAAGGCCCGCAACAAACAGACTGCCGAAGATCTGTTTGTTGTAACGAGCCAACCATAGCGGAAGGTAAATGTCAAAATTGTCCTGCCGTTCGTCAGTGTAGCGTGCGGCAACAGCAGTAAGAGGGCAGCGCCAGTGGTTGGCTACGATGATGAAGACCTCAACGAATACGATAGCGATCAACATGACCGCCGTGCGGAACTCGCCGCGCCAGGCATAAACGGGGATAGCCAGGATGCAGCCGGCGAATAAAGCCCAGGCGGTTGTGTGGGCCATCTTTATGATACGAAGGGCTGCTTTCGGACTCATTTTTGCGCATTCGCGACATGTAAAGGATCAAACTCACCCTTTATCCGCATAACGCAGCTAATCTGCCGCGCGGATTTTTGCGTCGGCTGAATTCGCCTTGTTATACTTCCCCCAATTATAAACTATTGCACCTTCTTTGCAGCCATCAACGCAAGTTCCGCAGAGAATGCATTCCGTGTTCTCCATCATATTCCGATTAACCATTTTCTCTACTGGAAGACTCATTGGACAGTTTTCAGTGCAGGTATGACAATGCTTACAAAGATCAGAGACGGATACTAACTGCAAAGACATCAATTGAAAACTATTTCTAACCTTCCTTGCTAATATCATAAAAGGAGCCATCCAACATAAATGATGGCAGAATGATCGTTTCCCAATAACAAAAGCAGGAAAAACAATAAGTAGAAAAAGGACAATATTGTAGGCTATAAAACTCTGGAAATCTGCGATGGAGAGGCCATATGTTGTCTGATAAAAAAAATCTATCTGTTTATAACCACCCGCCTTTATGGCAAATAGCACAATACTACAAATCCAGGGTATCCATATAAACCATTTGACTGAATCACCTTTGGTCACTTTTTTATCTTTTGCAAGAAAAATCGACTCCTGGCAACCAGCAGCGGGACATACCCATCCGCAATATCCTCTACCCACAAACAAAGCGCTAATAAACATGAGCAAAAAAATAACAAAACTACCGTTAACTACGCCCATAGAGCTTGCCCGAACGATGAGCACGGGGGAGAGATAATAAAAGGTGGCAGGGAAAAGGAAGAAAGAAAACAAGATTATGCCTTTTCGTATTTTCTGCCGTTTTTTCATTTAATTCCTATAAATACAAAAAATATCGCCGGCGGCGAGCGGCGGAAGTACAGATCGTGATTAACCCATTGGCCTTTACGATGAGAGCCTCAAGTTTCTCACAGTTTGCTACAGCGAATGGGTAGCAAACGTTCGGTCTCGCTTTATTGAGTCTACATAATCTCAATTTTTCCGTCGCCCTGAGCCTCGGGCCACCGCCCAGCACTTTTTGCAAGTAACATCCTTTAGATTCTCTGTTGCTATGCCCTCAACCTGTGCGCGATGTGCCGCTTCACGGTCACGTGGATTGCATGCTACCATCCCGTCTTTGTCCAGGAAATGTAGATCTTGTTTTCTTGTTTTCCCTCTATGCCTTGTTTTCATTTTAGTTTGCCAACGGATGCTTCACGCGCGGTGGCTTTTTACCGTCGCAGAGAAAGCAAGGGATATGTCCATAGCTCTTTTCTTATCAGGTTTTTTTTCCATAAAGCTCAGACTCATGTGCACTCCCACCCCACATGAGCTTTTACTGTTTCTTTATGAATGTTGCTCTCACTCGGATATGTGTTTTTCCCAAAACTTCACTGCGCTTTCTGTCCATCCTTCAGCGCCCGTACCGATGCCAAGTCCGAAACCATGACTTACATTCCGATACTTATGATACTCGACTTCTATTCCGGCATTGCGCATGGCATCGACACGCTTTTCGACAGTGGATACATTAACGATTCCGTCGTTGTCGCCTTGCACCACGAAAGTTGGCGGATCATTGCGGGTGAAGGACGAATGACCGGTATATGCCATAACTACGACGCGAGGTCTCGGGAGATCATAACCGCCGTATCCGGAAGGACCGTATGAACCGATATTTGCCGCCATTCTTGCCCCCGCTGAACTACCCCACACGGAGTAGTCTTTCGTACTTACGCCTAATGATACAGCATTTTTGAAGATATAGGATATAGCTGCGGCCAGATCTTCGCAGGCTCTCTGCTCACCTCCCACGCGGTATTGCAGGGCAAAGGCATTGTATCCTTTCCTGCTAAGTTGTGTAGCGTGAGGGAAACCTTCATGAACCGAACCGACATAGGAAAAACCCCCTCCAGGGCACACGATGGCGAACGGAGCCCCGTGTTTGCCCTTAAAGAAGAAAATGCCGGTGTTCCTTTTCGCTGGGTATTCCTGCTTTTGCCGCTCCGTGTAGAAGCTGTAGAAGATAATTTTTCCTTCGGCCATTTGGTCAATCATGTAATTGATCGTGTCCACCACAGCTTCCGGTTCTACGTGGCTATGATACGGCAAGAGAGACCCCACACGACTCAGCTGCATATTTTCGTCGTATGCACGATGGTCCAGCGGCAGTATAAACTGCCCAAAGCCTTTAAAGGACGGATGATTCAAGACATCCCTAACAGAGCTGTTGGTATTCATGTGCCCCTTGATTTTGGAGACAACAACGGCCTCCGGCTTATTGGAAACGTGATCATCAGCGGCTGAAACCCTAAGGGACTGGCAGAGAAAGACCACTATGAGCAGCGGCAAGGACACGCGTATTAGTCTATTTATTCTCAATTCCTTGGACATAACGTGGGCACTCCCTGCTGAGATGAAGCGGAGCGAAATCTTAGTCCGCGTTCATGCCATGGTTAGGAAGTTTTTAAGAAATGCGGTCGATATTCCTGAATATAAGTTCCGGTCTTGACCTTTTGCCGGCCGCGAAATTTATAATCTACTTTTTATCCTTTAATAAGGTGTTGAGATCGGCGAAAGGTTTATGGGTGAAATTTGGTTTCTGTTCACTGCCCGGCGGTTCCTCTTCATCCCATTCCTGATCCAGATATCTCGAGTGTTCATTGTCGTGACAGTAAAGACACAGAAGCTCCCAGTTGCGGCCGTCGGGCGGATTGTTATCGTGGTTGTGGTCCTTATGATGGACCGTGAGTTCTCGAAGTTTCTTGCCTTGAAAATCGCGCCCACACTTCGCACAGATCCAGGGGTAGATCTTGAGCGCCTGCTCCCGATACCCACGCTCACGGTTGCGCCGAGCCTCGGCTACAATCCGGTCCATTCTGTCTTTGTCTAATCGTGTTTTGTTCGATGACATACATTCACCACCGTGTTACATCATTTATGTCAAGCCTAACGTCAAAGCTCAGTGGCGCCGCGAAGCGGCTTCCACTGCAGTGTCTTGTTTTGGGCCCAGACCACTATCCATTCGTCACCAGTATGCCGGATTGTCTAACGCCTTCGCGCATGAACAGCGGCCAAGTATTCTCTCAATTGAATCCTCTGTAAGTGATTGCCCAAGCCATCCCTCAGGCTGCGAAAGCTCAAATGGAGCTTCGACCATATCCTGCGAAAGTGGGTGGAACCCAACTTTGGAGTAGAAGCCTGGATCTCCATATGTGGTCACGATCCTCACACCTCGTTTCTTCATTTCCCGCAGACCGTGAGCGATCATTGATTGTCCTATGCCCATGCCTTGATGATCACTATGGACGGCAACAGGGGCCAAGATGAATACATCTATATTCTTCTCGAAGGTCAATCGACTAAAAAATAAGGCACCAACCATTTGCTCGCTGTGAACAGCTACAAATCCGTATAGATCCCGACTGTCAGTACCGGCAATCAGATCCTTAGTCAGATTGCCGATCAGGGCCCCTTCCGATGCACCTTCAGACTTGGTGAAAACCGAACGAAAAAGACCTTCTATTGCGGAAGCATCACTTGGTTTATGAGGCCTGAATTCTATCATTGATACCCAAGGAGCCGTGAGAGGCGTTAATTCTACGACAGCAACAGCACATAACGACTTGAGCTCACCGGCGGCAAAGACGCGAAGCGGATGTGGTGTTCGGTGAAGCGAATTTTTAGGTGCACAGCCGCTGTTTTCCAAGAAGCACTGGGGTCAGTTACTCGTCCAAAACAGTCTCGAAACCACCAAATATCAGGTGCTTTCCGTCAAAGGGCATGTCAGCCATACCCGCGCCTTAAACTCAGGGTCTTCCATGGCCTTTTGCATCCCCTCATTTCGAACGTCTCGAGACGGCCAGGTAATCCAAGAGAATACAAGCGATTCACCCTCTTTGGCTTTGACCGCAATTGGAAAGGAGGTCACCGCCACGTCGGGAACCTGTTCTCCCCAGTTCTCGACATAAGTCAGAGCGCCTTGGTTCTTGAGGGCCTAAGCAGCCTTTTTGGCATGATCTAAATACTTTTCTTTGTTCTCATTCGGAACTGCTGCAACCCATCCATCGACCCAGGACATGGTTTTCTTCTTATTGGTTGACTGCCGCCATTCCTTCAGGGTCGTACCGGTCCCCGAGCACCTGCCCGGCCAACTGGTTGAGCACTCCGAGGTCTTCTTCGGTAAGCCGGCAGGCCAGCGCGCCCAGGTTGGACTCCAAATTGGCGAGTCTGGTGGTGCCAGGAATAGCGACAACATGATCCCCCTGGCCCAATACCCAGGCCAAAGCAACCTGCGCTGCAACGCATCCCCTTTGGGCAGCAATCTCCTTGATGGCCTCCACTAGTTTGAGGTTGGACTCGATATTGCCTGGCTGAAATCGAGGCTGCATCTGAGCGCGGAAATCTGTCTCGTCAGTGGGCCGCTCACCCGGCGAGGTGTAGCAGCCTGTCAACATTCCCCGGCCTAAGGGGGAGTAGGCGACCAGGCTTATGCCGAGCGCCGCACAGGTGGGCAGGATATCGCGCTCGACGTCCCGGCTAAAAATCGAGTACTCAGTCTGGAGCGCGGTAACCGGATGGACCGAATTCGCCCGCTCAATCGTCTTGGCCGAGGCCTCTGACAACCCAATTGTCCTAATCTTGCCTTCTTGAACCAACTTCGCCATCTCGCCTACCGTCTCCTCGATAGGGGTGGCTGGATCCACACGGTGAAGATAGTACAGATCAATCTTTTCGGTACCGAGACGCTGAAGGCTCTTTTCGCAAGAGCTCCGGACATTTGCCGGAGAGCCGTCCACCCCCACAAAGGCGCCCGTGGCCGGATCCCGCTGTGGGCCAAACTTGGTGGCCAGGACAATCTGGTCCCAACGCCCGGCAAACGCCTTGCCCAATAACTGCTCATTTCGACCCTGGCCATAGATTTCCGCGGTATCAAAATGAGTGACACCCAAATCCACTGCCTTGTGGAGAAGATTAATGGCTTCCGCTTCCTGCGCGGGCGGCCCATAGAACTCAGATAGCCCCATGCAGCCAAGCCCGATGGCCGATACGGATATTCGTGATTTCCCAAGATTGCGTTCAATCATTGCGTCCCTCCCTTTATCGCACTTCGATTAGGGGTCAAGTCTGCTCTATGGGATGCTCCCCCGATTTCCTTGGAATTGGTGAGTTACATATTGTTCAAGTCACTGTCACAAAATGCAGACTTAACCCTTACTCCATATTCACCATCCCGGATTGCTGACACCTACCCTTTGAGCTAAGCAGCAGGCGATCCAAATGGCGCTAACCATTGAACCTTTACGATAATCCCGCAAGTTGTTTCTGCCTTCTCCAGCGATTGGTTAGGGCTGTTTTAATAACTTGTAAGTTACTTTTCCTTGATCTACTGCAATGTACTTCTTCTCTTTAAGTTTTGTGATCAAGTTGTCTAATTCTTTTTCATCTAGCTTCTTCGCAAATAAAGAATTAATCGTATTGGCCAGGGTCTTTACCTTTCGTGGTCGGGATTGACCTCTCCCTGCAAGATTTTTCACAATTGCCTCTATTGTTTCATCTTCGTTGGCTGCGTTCGATATTCGCAATAGGGGAATTTCGGCCAAATCTTTCTCTCGTTGTAAGTGTATTTTTTGAGCTCTCAAATGTTTAATTAGTGGATCAAACCCAGTGTCTTTCGAAATTATATGAAAATACCCGTTTGGGTCTTCTAATGAAAGCTTCCCAATGTAATAAGCAATGTGGAAATCCAGAGAATTTTTCCCAGTGCCTGAAATTTTGATGTATTTAGCATCTTCTCCAAATTCCTGCATAGCAGTTGCCAGATCGAAAGGGACTTTGGTCTGGTTCTCACCAACGAACACAAATATTTTAAAGGGATGATTATTCAGTATTTCTAAATTTTTCGGCTGTATATTTTCAAAATCAATCAAAACATAGTTTGTTGGCAATTGACCCTCCCGAATTTTGTTGCCCTAACTTTTGAGCTGAGCAGCAGGCGCACCGAAAGACGAATTTTCTCAGGCCTTTACGATAAACTGCGCAAGTTGTCCCTGTCTGCTCCAGCGATTGGTTAGCCGCCGGTGCTTTTGGACACTCGAGATTCCCACCAATTAGGCAGCTCTGGGTTGATCCACCGCCAACCAAGACCATGGTACGATGGCTTTCGAATTTGCACAACAATCACCACCACTGTTGTAAAAAGCGAGACCGACACCGTGACCTGCCATCCGGGTATGCCCAGCGCGACAGTTGCCACGGCCAGAACGACAAACACAGCAGCCCATGCAAGCTCAAGAGACCGCGCCATGCGCACGACATTGCAGAACAGGAAGAAATGTCCGAGCACGAAGCCGACCACGAATCCGCACCACCAGACTGCAGTCGCGAGCGCGAACGCGGCCGTCAAACCGACGGCGAGGATGATCACGTCGAGCACCGACAGCTGGAAGCCTGGAGCGAAGTCGTGCTTTGTATTTTTTTTGGACACAGGCCTCTCGTTCACCGGAATGTCTATGGCAGGCCACGCCACCAAAGGATACTAAACCCAACAGCCACGGTGAGGACCGTGTACACCAAGGCCAAAACCCTATACCGCCGAACTGCTCGTCGATATACATCTGGTTCAGTGTATGCCCCGCCGTATTCGTCAGCGTCCCACATGTGCAGACTATAGGCGAGCCGCCAGCCGACGAGCGCGGCGAATACCAAGCAGATGGCCACCCATGCCCAACCTAGCAGGGTCTTGAGAGGGAGCCCGGCGAAGGTGGCGAACATGGCCGCGAAGAAAATCGGGGTGCCAAGGAAAGGCACTCCGCCGTGTCCGTTCGGCATGGCTTGAAATGACCTCCGATTATGGCGGCTAACGTGGCCATCACCGGTGAGAACTCAGCGAAGCGGAATTCCCGTCCGAGTGCATGGCATTGTTCTGTGCCGCTCTATACCTTATTGGCAATGACTGCAAATTCGCTTGATTTCCGATCATACGGAGATCCCGCTACGTCAGAATAAAACTCCTTAACTGAAAAATTTGCCTCCGTAAATTCCCTCTCAAGATCTTCAGGTGCAAAATGTTGTAGCCAATTGTACACTTGTCTGGTGTGTTCAAACTCAATAATTGTGTATTTGTCCAACACTACCTTGTCTTCATTGTATTTGAATGTATTTTGAAAGCCATAGTACTTATTTGGTGACCAAAATCCGTTGAGCTGATTCACTTCATAGGTCGCGGTCTCTTCCCTTTGTTCAAATGCCGATAGGGAATAAACATCAAGTAGGACCAAACCGCTCGGTTTTAAGATCTTATGGAATTTGCTCAAAAGCTCTTTTCTTTGCGTAGGGCTGAGGGCGCAGAAATCGCACATAATCATCAGGACAAGGTCGAACCGGTCATCTGTTTCAAACTCCAAGTAATTCTGATTCACGTAACTGATGTTTAATTGCTCGCGGGCTGCAAAATCCTTTGCATACTCGATGGACCTTCCCGAGAAATCGATACCTGTCACAATTGCTCCGTATTTCGCCAAACGGGCTGCGTACAATCCAGGACCACAGCCAAAATCGGCTATTTTAGATTCCTCGCCGATGTTGAACTCAGTTGCGATCCATTTCACCGATCTGTTGATGAATTCCGCGTTTCGCGAAGAAACGTCGATGGCTTCGTTGAGGTGGAACGAAAGCATCTGCCTTGATGTATGTTCATCGGTCCATAGATCACTTGCAGTGTAAAACTGGAACGGTTCTGGCCGTTCGTTAATCCTCTCCAACTCTTCAAACATTCTCTTTCCCCATTTCATTAGACAGAACGCCCACAATGAGGGGCTTTTTAATGCGTAGCGAGGAACGAGCGCAGCATTAAAATGTCCCACTCTATTGTGATGTTATACGATAGTCTTCCATGTTTTTAGATCATCCTATGAGCTATTAGAAAGCATGAAAATGATCAGATATGGTATCCAAAATACCTAGACTTTGATTTCCTAAATTTAGGGCAAAAATTTCTTTTGTGGGGAGATGAAGATGAACACCACTGCCCACAACCATAATATCCGCGATTATTATGAATAATTTTTTTACATTGAGAGCATCTTCTCGTAATTTCATCTTTGAAAAATTCTACAAGGTTCCCGCAATGCGAACATTCAATATCGAATATCGCATCAAATCCCCACTCTTCAAAATTATTACCCGAACATTTTCTCATATTGAATACCCTGCATTTGAATGCTATTGTTTTTATTTGCTTTTAAACGCCTTTTGCAGCTTTTTTAATAATCTGATTATGCTGGCCTCCTCCCCTTCTGATAGTAAAGACGTAAATTCGGTGCTTGATTCATGAAAAACCTGCATGCAATCTTTCCAGATAGCAAGGCCTTCAGGTGTTTCTGAAAGCAAAGTCAGGCGGCGATCATGGGGGGCGACCATAACTCTAATCCACTTATTTTCGAATAGAATTTTTACAATTTTCGAGACGTTTGATTTCTCGAATAGAAGCGTCTCCCCAAGCTCTTTTTGACTGATTGGTCCATGCCAAATGATTTCGTTTAAAACGCTAAACTGTTGCTGTTTCAATGCAGTCCCGTTAGCCGCTTTTTTGTTATTTTTCTTCATGCTTTGCTATACTTCAAAACTGGTATTTAGTTGCCATTTCAACTAATATCCGATAACAGTTTCCGTGTCAACTATTTTTTATTAAAGGGCGGATTTTTCGGAATGAATTATATTTAAATTAGTATAACGCCCGCGAGATGAGCGGAAGGTTCTTAGTATAATGCGGCGCTTCAGCGGTGTGTTATGCGGAGGTTTTTTCCTCTCCATTGAGATGATAGCCGGCGCTGTGCGCCGGGTAGCAGCTCAATGGTGTCAGCTCGGGGGCGATAGCGTGGCGCGCAGCGCCGCGCTATCGACCAAGCTCACCGGCGGCAATGGAGTACAGCGGAATTGCCGTCCGGGTGCAGCGCCTTGTTCGCCCATGTTTGTGTGTCCGTCACTCTTTCATCAAATACTTGGCCACGGCTTGATAGGCAGGCAACGAGGTTGGGTCAATCTGTGCGTTCTTAGCCGTGGGAAAAGACGCGAATCGCACGATGACCATCTCGGCGGTTGGGTCCACATAGATCGTTTGTCCATGAACACCACGTGCAGCAAAAGCACCATGATTGTTATGGAAAAGCCACCACATACTCCGGTAACTACCGCCTTTAAGCGTTTTGTAGCCAGCCTTGGCAAAGGCTTTCTTATCGCCACCGGCTCGGATGTTCTCCATGACCTCTTTCGGGAACAACCGTTGCCCATTGATCTTTCCGCAGTTAAGCATTAGAAGCCCCAGGCGCCCCAAATCTCGCAGGCCGGCACTGAGTCCGCCGCCCGCAAAAGGTGTTCCCTTGGCGTCCACGGTCATATATCCATCCTGCTCCGTGCCCATTCTGCTCCAGATGCGCTCGGACAGCAGGTGCGCAAGATCCTTGCCTGTGACCCGCGATATAATCCAGCCAAGTGCGTCCGTGTTGATTGTCCTGTAGCCGAAAGCCTCACCGTGGACGCCGTCCTGCTTGACGGTTTGTAAATATTCAAAATAGCCGTTTGGGCCTTCATAACCCCTTGGTTTCGGTAATGGGCTTGCCGCTTTTGAATAGACCCAGATATCCGCCTTTGGGTCGGAGTAGTCCTCGCTGTAGTCAAGAGCCGTGGTCATGTCCATGACCTGGCGCACAGTCGCGCTGCCAAACGCGCTGTCCTTGAGTTCCGGGATGATTGAGGAGACCTTGACTGTATCGTCGAGCCGTCCCTCAACCACTAGGATCTCGGCTAGGAGTCCGGTAATGGACTTGGTCATCGACATGGCGGCATGCTTGCCCATCTCGTCGAGACAGCCAAAGAATTTTTCATAAACGACTCTGCCCTTGTGAATTATGAGAATACCGTCGGTATAATTTGCCGAGAGGGATTCCTTCCATGTCATCGGTTTTCCGCCACCCATTGGCTTGAAGGTCACGGCGTCAATGCCGTCATCGATTTCGTACTCTAGCGGGACCGACGGGCCGATGCCTCTACTCACTAGCTTTGTGGGCATCAATTCCCGAATGTGGCATACCGTCCATCGCAACTTTGGGAAGCTAAAGAAATCAGATTCCGGCTGCATAATCAACTTCTCAGGCGGCGGCGGGAACCCCGTCATCCAATCTAACCTCTTTGGATCAGACTCCTCAGCGTTCAACGGGTTGCCGGCCTGCACCGATGTGTTCGCCAAACCTGCAAACAAAGCAAGCACTCCTATCAACACTACAAGTGAATTACGAATCAAATGCGACACGGCAGCCTTCCATTCCTGATTCAGGGCTATTATGTTCATTTCAAGCGAATGTCAGAGCACCCCCAAGCTTAGCTGTCAGGTCCCGCTCCCTTTTTTTGGTTGCTTCTTCGTCGGTTGTTCTAGTCGAGTTCCTGAACACCACCTCCGCTTACGGTCAGCACCTGCCCACTTACCCAGCTTGCGGCAGGGGAACAAAGATAAAGCGCGCCATAAGCGATATCACCAACTTCGCCAAGACGGGAGAGCGGGGTATGTTTGAGCATGGCATTCTCGACCTCGGGGGTTAAGACGCTTGCCAACGCGTCGGTCTTGATGGCCCCCGGGGCGATCGCGTTGACGCGAATTCGCTTAGGCCCCAAGTCAAACGCGATGTTTCGCGTCAGATGGCTAAGCGCGGCCTTCGATGAACCGTAGGCAGCCATCTTCACATTCTTGTTCTCCGCCGACATGGACGAGATGTTCAGAATGGCTCCCCCTCCTGCGGTTTCCATGTGAGGCGCACACAGTTGGCAAAGCCGAAATACCGAGAACACATTCAGCCTGTAGGCCCACACAAAAGTATCCATCGACATATCAAAAGGTTTCGGCCCACCTCCCCCCGCATTGTTCACAAGTAATGTGATTTTGCCGAAGGCGTCGAGAGCCGCCTTGACCAAGCTCTCCAAGTCCTCGTCCTTGGTCACATTACAGGCCACGGCGATAGCTTTGCCTCCGGCATCCTTTATCCCTTGAGCTACCTGATCGGCATTTTGCTCCTTAAGGTCGCTCACAACAACAGCAGCGCCTGCTTGGGCAAACAACTCAGCAATACCTCGCCCAATCCCAGCACCAGCCCCGGTTACAATCGCGACATGGTCTTCAAGTCTGAAAGCTTCCAAGATTTTGTAATCCAAGATCACTTCTCCTCTCTCATTGGTGTCAAGTTTCTCTTAGACATATCCGGTATAGGGGGGCGCCTCACAGGGCAGCCCCTCACTCGTGCTAACGGGCGAACGCCTGAATTAAGCCGCGCCGCGAAGCGGCGTCAGCTTGAATGAGTTGTTGGGCATGATTGGATTTTCCCCACTTTCTGAGTCGCCCGGTAATCCCCTCATCACCGCGTCATCAGCGCGAACACGCCCCAGCCCAGGTATTCACG
>Ga0111147_1006_pt1 | contig 91509 bp, 74 predicted proteins | sample DeeMarSeWOR28_12_FD_80394 | JGI IMG/M metagenome (GOLD analysis project Ga0111147, IMG submission 80394) | Deltaproteobacteria bacterium SG8_13
CCTTTGATCCAGCCTGACGCCGATCCCAACAAGATCTGCGATGGCCGAACCGTCATTGCGCGTCGGGTCGAAACGGTTACCACCCATTTCGCAAACGCAGCTTTTTCAACCGCCGCCGGCGCCCCGATGAACGCAGACGGTTATCACTTCTGGTGTGAAACCCCATCCGCAATTTTCGTGACGGCCCCAATGCCTCGTAAAACAATCGAAAAAAGGGGGAATGGTACTTGTGCCGCTGCGCGCAGAGAACGGTCGGTTATTTCGAAAGACGCGACCAGAAAGCTTCCACAGCGACAGAGGAACAGATTACCACAATCGCCACGATCTGCCAGCCGGTTAATTGCTGGCGGCCAGCCCCCCGATCCACAAAAACTGGGTAATGGTCGTGTTCCACAGAGCAATGGTGAGCAGTGCAGCGCTTTGCTGCGGCGGGCGATCAAACAGCGTAAACGGGTTGACCCAGATTTTCCAGACGACACCAACCAGAAACCACAACCCGACGGCTCCCATAAACATCGTCACGGCGGTAATCCGCAACGCACCGTACTTGCCGATGATCGGCCGCACCATCACCGTATAGGCGGCGATCACCGCTGCGCAGGCCAGAATCATCAGGATGCCGATCAGGTTCTGTCCGGCCCCGGCCAGCTTCGCCAGATATCCGTCGGTGATCAGCAGGGCCACGCCCACTGTGGCGCTGCTGCCGGTGATGATCTTGGCAGCGGTGAAGGGCTGTTTGTTGAGCCACAGGTTCACCAGCCCCACCAGAATCGGGATCGTAGTGACCACCGTGGCCACCTGCGGCACAGTGGCAAAATCGAGAGACCAGTGAAACAGCAGGTAACCGGTGGTAACGCCCAGCAGCGACAACCAGACCAGCCGCAGCCCGTATTCGCGAAACGGTGCCAGCAGGTTGCGCGAGGCCGGGAAAATCAGCGCCAGGATAACCAGCCCGAATCCGCCCAGCAAAAAGCGCCAGACCGAAAGCTCCGGACCCTTGACGCCGGAGAGGACCGAGACAAACTCGCTGGAGGCGTGACCGCAGACGCCGACGAATACGGCCAGGTAAGCGACCGGTGCATACTTGTGCCAGATGCCCATTTATTCGACCTCCTTTGCAAACGCCAGCAGCGCTTCGGTCAGCGCCTGGGGCCGTTCAGCCGGGACCAAGTGCCCTGCTTCCAGCAGGTCCACCCGGCGGGCTGCCGGCAGTCGGGCGAAAAGTTCGTCCACCACCCCTCTTTCCAGAAACACATGGTCCTGAAGCCCGGTGATAACCAGGGTCGGAGGGGTGATCTTCTCGTACGGCAGGTTCCAGTCGGCGGAGCGGCCGGCCTCGGCCAGCAGCTTGTAATGACCGCTGGCCGGATCGAGGGGGGTGTAAGTGGTGTCGGGCGTTACAAAGTTTCCTCGTTGGGCGGCCAGCCAGTCCTGGTTCATCAGCAGGGGCAGAAACAAATCGCGAAACAGCTCCAGACCGCCCACCTCAACCGCCCGCACCAGCGCATCGCCGATCCAGCGCAGGCGGGGGCCATCTTCGCGCAAAGTGTTGATCAGCACCAGCCCCACGGCTTCGGCTCCTTTGAGCCAGGTCTGCGCGGCAAACAATCCGCCGATCGACAGGCCCACCAGAACCGGCCGGGACGGCTTGAGTTGTTGAAGCAACCGAAAAGAGTCTTCGACCACCAGTGACGCATCCAGTTTTAGACCAGCGGTAAAAGGGCTGTTGACCTGGCCGCGCATGTTATACGAAAGGGTTCCGTGCCCGGCTTTGCGCAGAGAGGGGGCGATCTGTGCTTCCCAGCTGGCAGTGTCACCGGTCAGGGCGTTGAAGAAGACAAAGGTGACCTCCGTTTCTGTGCGAGGGGGGGAGTACTGATAGTATATCCCGTCATTGGGGCCGATGTCGAGTGTGGGCATGGTCTGCCTCCTTTGTTCGGATATTCGTCGCCCTAACGCCCGGAGAGTAAAAACGCACCTACGCAGCATCCAGGGTGAGGATCCCGCGCCGATCACGCATACAGCATGAAAATGCAGCAGTTGCCGCGCTAATCATCGATGCCGGAAGCTTCCCGAACGCTGCGGGCGATCACGGAAATATCCTCGTCTCCATGGCCCCTGGTGATCAGGCCGGTTTCCACCTGTTCCACATAGGCGGCCACCGGCAGGGTCACGCCGAGCTCGCGGGCGACGTTCAGGGCGATGTTCAAGTCCTTGCGGTGCAGCTGAACTTTGAATCCCAGAGGGTACTGGTTGTTGATCATGTTGCCGGAGCGGTTCAACATGGCCCAGGACGTGGCGGCGCCACCGCCCACGGCCTGAACCACTTTTTCCATATCCAGTCCGGCCTTGAGCCCCAGTGCGATGCCTTCGGCTACGCTCCAGTACGTGCCGGCCACCACGATCTGATTGATCGCTTTGGTCATCTGCCCGGCACCGACCGGGCCGAGGTAGGTGATCGACCCCATGGCCTGCAGAACCGGTTCGGCCCTTTTCAACGCATCCTCGTCGCCGCCCACCATGATCGACAGCGTGCCTTTCTGCGCACCTTCCGATCCGCCGGACACCGGCGCGTCGAGCATTTGAACCCCCTTTTCTCCAAGCTTTTCAGCCATGCGGCGGGTTGCGGTCGGGCTGATGGTGGACATATCTATGACGATGCTCCCCTTTTCGGCACCTTCATAAACTCCGGCCTCTCCGAGGATGATGGCTTCGACATCCGGGGTGTCGCTCACACAGGTGATGATGATCTCGGAACCAGCAGCGGCCTCCTTTGGTGAAGCCGCCCGCTTGGCGCCGGCTTCGGCCACAGGCACTTCTCGTTCACGGGTCCGGTTGTGCACCGTCACATCGTGACCGGCTTTCAGGATGTTCAGCGCCATAGGCGCGCCCATCGTACCCATACCGATAAATGCAACTTTCATTTTTACCTCCCATTAGTAGGTTGGATTCATTGATAAAAGAGTTCCTGCCCGATCAAAAATTTTCTTTTCCATTTCATACCCATAGATCTTTATGGTAGGCTTCCGGTAATAGACCAACCGATTGCGCTCGCTAAAAAGATCGACTCACTGCCTTTTGTTCAACTTGACCATTAGCTCCTGATTTGAAGGGTTGTAGATCAGCCCCCTGTCCAGAACTTTTTGAGCTGCCTCCGTCTGGCCTTTTTTTGAGAGGATGTGAGATTCGAGTAGATATGCATCCGGATATGCCGGATAGTTTTTTTGAAGTGTCAGGGTAATTGCCACGGCTTCATCCGAACGCTTCTTTTCGTTTAGGTATCGGGCCAATTTTATTCCGGCCGCGTAGTAATGTTGGGAGTTGAAGTCGGAAAAAGTTTTTCGTAAAAACCTTTCCATAGCATTGAAATCGCCTTTCTCTCTGGCAGCTTCGGCCATCTTATAGAACACGTCCCCTTTTTCTGAAAGTCCGGCCAATTCTTTTTCAAGGCGGTCTACGGGTAAACCTGTCAATATTTGCTTGAGTGACTGCCGGTCGTCTTGCTTGATGGTTGATTTCAGCATGAAGTAAAGGTTTTTTTGGGAACGATCATACACGTCGTGGGGGATGCGGTGCTCGAGCCAGACGTTGTCGTCCGAATTGACTCCCTGCACATCCTTCAAGTAGTCATCGAGCTGTCCTTCAGCACCTAGAAAAAAGGCAAACAGGTTGAAAGGCGATTCAAAATCCAACGCTTTGAAGTCTTTGTAAACGGCCGGACTGAAAAAACGTCTTTCCAGTTCACGCCATTCGATCTGCAGAGGCTCGGCGGAGGCCAGGACGACGGATTCGCCGAAAAATGAGAAAAGTGCGATATGAGGAAACACTTCGTGAATGGTGTTTAATACAGTATTATACGCTTCGACAGAAATGGACACCAGAGGAATCCATTGGCATAGAATCCCCCCGGCGTTCAATCTTTCTTTTATAATCCTGTAAAAATCTTCAGTATACAGGTTGCCGGAACCGGCGACAAAAGGATGAATTGGATCCGACGTGATGACATCATAGCGATTACCGCCATAGGTGATGTGACTGCGGCCGTCCACCATGTACAAATGGGTTCGGGGATCGTCAAGGGGGTGGTCGTTGATCATTTCAAAATAGGCGCTGGCGTCTATGACACCCGGCTCTAGTTCAAATATATTCACCCTTTTTACATCGGGATAAAGCAGTACATTTCCGGACGTTATTCCAGCACCGTATCCGATAACGCCAATGGTTTCCGCATTGTGCGCGAACAGCATCGGCAAATGGCCCAGGAATTCCAAATGCAGCCGACCGTGAATTTCGGTAGAAGATACCCAGCCGCCGCTCAGGTGCAAGGTTAGGTTGCCGTCATCAAACTTGTTTGCAACGATAGCCACACTGTTATTGATTCCTTCTCTAAAATAAATTAAGTCGCCAAGTTTTGGATTTTGGCGATCTGTTTTATCCTGAAAACTCTCCTTGTTCAGCATTTCTGAATACAGACCGATGTTGAATATTTGCTGGTCGATTTGTGGGCTCACCACAACCAATCCAAGTGCCACGCCAAATGCAGACAGGCTGTAGGCGATTTTCTTCCTGTTAGTGCTGCCTGTGGTGTAGCAGAAAATGGCGATCGCCAGTATTATATTGATGAAACCGGTAATTATCAGGCTCATTTTGATTCCAAAAACAGGTAACAGCCAGAATCCAGCAAGCAAGCTGCCGATGACACCGCCGATCGTATTGTAAAAATATAAACGCCCAACCGATGATTCCACCAGGCGGTGCTTCTGCATGATTTCTCGATTGTAGGCCCTTGTAACAGCGGGGAAAAAAACACCCATTGGTATCGTGGCCGGCAGAATCAGCAATGCGGAAACAAAGCCTTGGATATAAAGGTTCCGAACAGTAAAGAATTCTCGGGAAAATAGAACAAATAAATTGCCGTACCAGACAGGCAAGTGGTTGATGAACAAAAGGCTTGATAGCGGCCCTATTCCGATCAGAAACAATATAACAGACATCGTAATCCGATAATCAGCGTTTCGTTTGATCAAACGCGCTCCGATGATGCTGCCCACACCGATGCCCAGCAAATAGATGGCCAGCATTATGGAAAATGCGTGAACTGAGGGGCCGATGACCCGGGCTAACAGGCGGAACCAGATAATTTCGTAAGCCAGGGCTGCAATTCCGGAAAGAAAAAAGACGAACACCGGCCAGGGGGAAAAATACGATCCATGCGCTTTTACGACGGCTATCGGATGCGGCGAGGCCCCTTCTTTTTTTGGTACGGTTTTTGGCTGATTGCGTTCCGATTTATCCAACACGGATGATGCATACCACAGGATCATAAAGCCGAGGATTAAGTCCGCTGCTCCGGTAAACAGGCAGGTTTTTAATATCCCTATTTTCGGTACCAGGAAAAAACCGGCTGCGATGGTTCCAAAAACAGCACCGACGGTATTGACTCCGTATAGCTGACCGGCAAGCCTAGCATAGTCGCTTTTGGTCTTTCCAAACGATGCGCCGACCACTATCGGTAGCGTCATGCCCATCAATGTGACGGGGACCAGCATCAGGGCGAAAACGCAAATAAAGCGGGCCAGTACGAACAAATGGTTGTTGAACTGCAGTTCGACGAACAGAGCCGAAAACAGCGGGCTGGTGGACCGCAATACCGCAATCGATGACAGGCCACAGATACCGATGGCGATCTGCAGGTAACCGTAAGTTTTAATCGAAACCCGCGGCCAACGGTAGTATTTTGAAACCAAAATGGCTCCGATACCCAGCCCAAACATGAATGCCGTAATCACGGTGGTGGCGGCATAAATGTCCACCCCTAGCAAATAAGACAACTGTTTCGACCAAGCCACCTCCAGGGAAAGACTGGTCGCCCCTGATATAAAAAAAGCAAGCAGCAGTAGAATCTGAAACAACCGATGGGTTTTTTCTAAAAACTGCCGATCCTGCTTTTTTGCCTGTGCTGAATGAACTTTTGTCTTCGTCCGTCTTTTTCGCTTCTTGGCCATGCGTTTTATTCGTTCAGTCGATTTGAAATCTTGTGCGCAATTGTCAATCCCTACCCCAGAGCCGCAGGCTAACCAAAGCCGCGGAAGAAATCAACTGCCAAAGGCCGAGGCGCTTTCGGTTTTTTACCTTTTGGCAGGGGAGGAGACCGCAGCTGCCGGAGGTGGGAACGCGAAAGGACAGGCGACAGGCATTTCTGCGCTGCCGGTTTGACTGGAAAAATGCAGACGGAAGGCACAAAATCGAAAAACCGCGACCTTTTATGGGCTGCCCTTGTTGATCTTTTCGATTTCCTTTTCTCGCAGGTCTTTGCGGATGATCTTGCCGGTGGCTGTCAAGGGAAGTTCACCGACAAATTCGATTTCGCGAGGGTATTCATGGGCGGCCAGTCGCTGTTTGATAAAGTTCCGGATTTCGGCTTCCAACGCCGGATCGGGGTCGACCCCCGGGCTGAGCACGATAAAGGCCTTGATAATTTCGGTCCGGACTTCATCCGGGACGCCGATCACCGCTGCCATGCCCACTGCCGGATGCTTGATCAGGCAGTCCTCGATCTCGCCGGGTCCGATGCGGTAGCCGGAGCTGGTGATCAGGTCGTCGTCGCGGCCGACAAACCACAGGTAGCCCTCTTCGTCCTTGCGGCCTATGTCGCCGGTCACCCACCAATCGCCGATAAATTTCTTTTCCGTCGCTTCGGGATTCCTCCAGTACTCAAGCAGCATCACCGGGTCCGGTCGCCGGATGGCGATGATGCCGGTCTCACCGGTCGGCAGGACGGTCCCCTGGTCGTCGATGATCTCCACGCTGTGACCGGGTACGGCCTTTCCCATCGATCCGGGCACAATCTTCATTACCTCAACGCAATTGCTCACCACCAGGTTGACTTCGGTCTGGCCGTAGAATTCGTTGATGGTCAGCCCAAGATTCTCCCGGCCCCATTCGAGCAGTTCCTCCCCCAGTGTTTCGCCGCCGCTGCCGACACTGCGGAGGTCGAAGTCGTAGCGGTCGGCGGGGTTTTTGACCTGTCGCATCAACTTCAAGGCCGTTGGCGGCAGAAAGGTGTTGCGCACGCCGTGTTTGGCCATCAGGTGAAAGGCGAATTCCGGATCGAACTTTTTCTGCCGGCAGGCCAGAACCGGTATCCCGTGAAACCAGCTGGGCAGCAGCACATCGGTCAGCCCGCCGAGCCACGCCCAATCGGCCGGGGTCCAGAACAGATCGTCCTCTTTCGGAAAAAAGTTGTGGGGAAACTCAACCCCCGGCATGTGACCGATCAGGGTGCGGTGGGCGTGAAGGGCCCCCTTGGGAGGACCGGTGGTCCCGGAAGTGTAGGCCAGCAGGGCCGGGTCCTCGCTCCGGGTCTTCACCGGCTGGTAGTCGGTCGATTCCCCATCGAGGGCGTCCCGGAAGTCGATTCCCTCCGATGTATGCCGTCCTCGGGTGACGAATATCGACTGCAGGTGCGGCAACGAATCTTTGATCTGCAGCACCTTTTCCAGATTGTCGCCATCGGTTATGACGCACCGCGCTTCGCTGTTTTGCAGCCTGTACTGAAGGGCATCGGGACCGAAGAGGGTGAAAAGCGGGAGTCCGATACCGCCGGTTTTGTAGGCCGCCAGATGGGCAATACCGGTTTCCGGACACTGAGGCAACAAGATGGCCAACCGGTCGCCTCTTTTGAAACCGCGGCAGAGCAAGGCATTGGCGAATTGGTTCGACAGCCGGCGCAGGTTCCAGAAGGTGTATTTTTCCACACGGCCGTCCTCTGCCTCGTAGATCAGCGCCAGCCGGTAGCGCTGGCCGGCATGCCGATCGCAGGCGGCCACCCCCATGTTGAAAAACGCTGGAATATTCCAGCTGAACGAGGCGCACAGGTTTTCATAGGACTCGCCGGGTGTGAGCATGGCAGGTTCCCCCTTCGCTCCGGGTTATGAAATGAACTTCCGGCTTGCCGGCATTCCGATCGCCAGGGACCTGTCGACACCAGGAGTCGGCGACAAGCCGACACCGGCATCGATTTTACCCGAACATCTTCCCCGGATTCATCAGCCCTTTCGGATCGATGAGATCTTTGATCTGGCGCATCAGCACCAAACTTTCACCGTGTTCCAAAGGCATGAATTTGCGCTTGCCGATTCCGACACCGTGCTCGCCGGTGCACGTGCCGCCCAGTTCGACCGCCCGGGTGACGATGGCATGGTTGACTTCCTCCAGCCGACCCCACTCTGCGGGGGTGTCCGGATCTCCCACCAGGACCACGTGAAGGTTGCCGTCTCCGGCATGTCCGAACACATAGCCGACGACGCCCTGGTCATCCACCAGGCGCTGGGAGAAAACGACCATCTCCGGATAACGGGAGATGGGAACCGCCGCATCGACGATCAGCGTCTGTTTGCCGGGGTGCGCGCGGTGAATGGTTTCCCAGGCTTCGTGCCGGGCGCGCCAAAGCTCGGTGCGCTCGCCTTCCTCGATGCCGAAAGCAAAACCGGTTGCCCCGCAATCTTCGCAAAGTTCCCTGGCCAGATCCGCGGTTTCCTGTAAAGAGGCCTTGCTGATGCCGTGAAATTCACAAAACAGCGATGGATCTTCCGGCAGGCGGAGCGCTTTTTCCCGGTTCATCAGGTTGATCAAAGGCGGTGTCAACAGCTCCAGGGCAGCCGGCTCCAGCCCGGAACCCATCATCGCCGCTACTGCCTCGGAAGCATTTTCGAGTGTTTCAAAGGAGATGGTCGTCGCCAGGTGGTGGACCGGAATACCCTTGAGACGCAGTGTCGCTTCGGTCACTATGCCCAGAGTGCCTTCCGATCCCACAAACAGGCGGGTCAGGTCGTAGCCGGACGCGACTTCGGTGCCGTGCATCCGGTGTGAATGACCTGGCCTTGCGGAAGCACGATGGTCAGCTTCATAACGTAGTCTTTTGTGGCGCCGTACCTGACGGTCTGTATGCCGGATGCGTTGTTGGCAATCATTCCGCCGATGGTTGCATCGGCCCCGGGGTCCGGTGGAAAGAACAGGCCGTGGGCCCCGGTCCTGCGATTCAACTCTTTTCGAAGAACCCCGGGCTGCACATCGGCCTGCAGGTCTTGCGGGCGAATGGCAAGGATCTGATTCATCCGCGTCATGTCCACAACCAGGCCGCCGCAGGTCGGCACCGGGTTGCCTTCGGTGCTTGTTCCGGCTCCCCAGGGGGTGATGGGGATGGCTTGGGCATAACACCACTTCAGAATCTGGCTGACTTCACTGGTGGCGACCGGCCAGATGACTCCCGCCGGAAGCACGCCCCGGTGGGCGGAGATATCGTGCAGGTGCAGCTCCCGATTCGATTGACCTGTTGAAAACCGATCGACAGAGACCAGACGGGACAGGGCATCGATTTGCTGTGGGGTGAATTCTTTCATGTGCAAACAGTCTGGGGCCAGGAAATCACAAACAGCCGTCGGGTAAAACCGCAAAACGGTCTATCTCGCCGGCGGCAAAACCCGACAGATTTTGGTTCACTCGGCGTTTTTCGCCAGCGCTTCAGCGATGTGCAGTACCTCCAGCCGGTCTCCCCGCTTTTTGGCGCCGCCCCGAAGCTGCATGATGCAGCCGGGGCATTCGGTCACCAGCACGTCGGCACCGGTCTGCCGGGCGTCTTCGAGCTTGCGGGACAAAATCTGTGCGGAAATTTTCGGGAATTTGCTCGAATACGTCCCACCGAAGCCACAGCAGGTTTCCTCCTCTTCGGCCGGCACAAATTCCAGGCCGGCTTTGGTGATCAGGTCGTGGGGCGCCTGGCGGACGCCCAGACCGCGGCAAAGGTGGCACGGGGCGTGGTAGGTGCACTTTTGGCCGCTGGGCGGCAGCTGGTGGGAATCGGACGCTAAAACCCCGTCGAAAAAGACGCTGAAGGGCTGCACTTTTTCGGCAAACCGCCGGGCTTTGGGCGCCATGGATGGATCATTTTCGAAAATCTTCCGGTAACCGTTTTTCAAGTGGTTGGCGCAGGAGGCGCAAAGCGTGACGATGGCATCCACCTGATCGGGCGCCATGGCCAGGATATTTTGCCGGGCCACGTCAACGGCAGCCTGTTTTTCTCCCATCATCTCCACCGGTAGCCCGCAGCAGGACTGGTCCCTGGGAAATTCAACGGCGACGTCGCGTTCGGTCAGCAAATCAACCGCGGCCTCCAGTTGCTCCGGATAGACGAAGTCCTGCAGGCATCCGGAAAACAGCGCCACACGGCAGGCGGGATTGTTGACCTTCGGCTGCAGGGAGGGCCATCGGTCCCGGAAAGGGCGGTCGACGATGGCCGGCAGGGCGCGGAAGTCATGCTGCTTGAGAAATACAAACGGAAGGTGACGCAGGTAGCGGGTTTCATCGGTCATCGGTTTCTGAGCAACACGCGCTGAACGCAGCAGGGTGTGAAACAGCTTCCGGCTGCGCAGCACCTTGCCCAGCAAGAGGCTGGTCAGCGGGTGTCCTTCTTCGTCCTGCACGCGGGCGTGGACTTCTTTGATCAGTCGCGGCAAGTCGATGCCGGCAGCGCATACGGCTTTGCAGGCACCGCAGTTGATGCAATTCTGCACCAGGTTGCGCGCTTTTTCCCGGCCGTGAAAAAAGTAGGTGACGATCAGCCCGATGGCTCCGATGTAAATGTGGCCGTACTGGTGCCCGCCTACCATCCGATAGACCGGGCACACGTTGGCACAGGCACCGCAGCGCACGCAGCGCAGCACCTGCGAAAATACCGGATCTTCGGCCAGCGCCCGGCGTCCGTTGTCGAGAAAAACGATGTGCATCACCTTGGTGTCGTCCGGTGCGGATGCGCAGGCGTTGGGACCCGTGATCCAGGTGACGTACGAGGTGATCTGCTGTCCGGTGGCATTGCGCGGCAAGGCCCGGTTGATCAGCAGGGCTTCGTGGATCGAGGGCAAAAGCTTGTCGATTCCCACCAGGGCAACGTGCACCCTCGGCAGTGTGGTGACCAGACGGGCGTTGCCTTCGTTGGTGGCCAAGCCGATGGTGCCGGTGTCGGCCAGGGCGAAGTTGGCGCCGGAGATGCCCATGTCGGCTTCGACGTATTTTTGACGCAGTTCCCGGCGAGCCACCTTTACCAGCCGTTCGATCTCCGAATCCTGCTTTTGTCCCGTCACATCGCTGAACAGGTCGGCCACCTGGTAGCGTGACAGATGAATTGCCGGCATGACCATGTGGGAGGGGCCTTCGCCGCGAAGCTGGATGATCCATTCACCGAGGTCGGTTTCGGTCACCTCGAATCCTTCGGCCTCCAGGTGATGGTTCAGCAGGGTTTCTTCGGCGGTCATCGACTTTGATTTGACGATTTTGCGCGCTTCGTTTTCACGGGCAATCGCAGCGATCAGCTCGTTGGCTTCCCGGGCGGTGCTGACCAGGTGAACCCTGGTTCCGTTTTTCTCGGCGCTGCGTTTAAACTCTTCGTACAGTTCGTCCATGCGGGCGGCGGCGGCGTCCTTGGCAGCGGCGATTTCCGCCACCAGGCTGTCGACATCCATACCGGCAAACGCGTTGGCGCGGCCGGTCCGGTAGGCGACGGCAAACTTGTCCATGGCGCTTCGCAGAAACTCGTTTTCCAATGCGCCGTCGACGTTGGACTTGTATTCCTTCAGGGTTTTGACTTCCTGCATGATCAATTCTCCATCAGCAGTATGTGAAGTTCCAGCGGGCCGTGCACGCCCAACGCCAGCACCCGCTCGATGTCGGCGGTACGGCTGGCGCCGGTGATAAAGGCGGTGTAGTTGGGAGTGGTTCGCAGGCTGTTTTGCAGTTCATCTTCCAGGTCGAAGGCGCTGTGGCGGAGGCGTGACTTCGACAGCACCCCGATGTGGATCTCGCTGATCATGGTGGCCAGGCGCAGGTCTTCATTGCTCGAATCGAGCACCAGGGTACCGGTTTCGGCAATCCCGTAATCGACAAACGTCAGGCCGATGTCGACCCCGGCCAGATGCTCGCGCAGCCCCCCGGTCACCAGGCGGATACCTTTGTGGTCACACAGTTCCTGCAAATCTTCGGCAAGCCCGTTCACCAGCCCGGGAGCTGCGATGACTTTTTGCTGCTTGTGATCGCACAGGTCCTCGGCTTTCGGAGACAGGGGTGCATCACATCCGGCAACCAGCAGTTGGCAGGCCTGCTTGCGATCGCACAGGGCGACCGTGTATTCGAGCGCCTGCATGGGGTTTTCGACTTCACTGACAGTTGCCGAGACCAGTTCGGCTTTTGTCCGAAAAAGGGCGACCACTTCCTCTAGTGGCGGCATGTTTTATCTCCTCGAAAGGCTGCATCAAGGGGGGACGAATGCGGGCAACGCAGCGTTCGGCTCAATGATATCCATTACAGTTGACCTTTTTGCACTGTCAAGGGAAAAAGGGTCTCGGCCTTGATATAACAATGCCGATTTGATAGACGATCAGCATTGACTCTTATGAAGGAGAAGCCATGATCAGTAAAGCCCTCGTCAAGGAATTCCAGAAAGCTGCCGGAAAGGAAAACGTCATGAACGACGAAGCCGACCGGCTCACCTATTCCTATGATGCCGCCGTACTGGAACCGGTGATGCCGTCGCTGGCCGTGCGGCCTGTCGACGGGGAGGGCCTCAGCCGGGTGGTGCGGCTGTGCAACGAAAACCGACTGCCGCTCACTGTGCGGGGAGCGGGCACCAACTTGAGCGGCGGTGCGGTGCCGTCCACCGGGGGCGTGGTGGTGCTGACCAATGCCCTCAACCGGATTGTGGAGCTCAACACCGAAGACATGTTTGCTGTCGTTCAGCCCGGAGTGATCACCGCCAAACTGGCCGCTGCCGTGGAAGCCCAGGGCCTTTTCTATCCTCCGGACCCCGGCAGCCAGTCGGTTTCCACACTTGGCGGGAATGTGGCGGAAAACGCCGGCGGGCTGCGTGGCTTAAAATACGGCGTTACCCGGGATTACGTCATGGGGATCCAGTTTTTCGACGTCAACGGTGAACCGATCAAAACCGGCTCGCGAACGGTCAAATGTGCCACCGGCTACAACCTGACCGGACTGATGGTCGGCTCCGAGGGAACCCTCGGCGTGTTCAACGAGATTACGCTCAAGTTGATTCCCAAGCCGGCATATCAGAAAGCCATGGTGGCCGTTTTCGATCAGATGGACGGTGCCTCCCGAAGCGTATCGGCCATTATTGCCGCCCACATCGTGCCGGCTACACTGGAATTTATGGACAATTTCACGATCCGGGCCGTGGAAAGCTTCAGCCAGGTGGGTCTGCCCCTCGACGCCGCCGCGCTGCTGCTTATCGAAGTCGACGGCCATCCGGCCCAGGTGGAAGAGGATGCCGCAAAGGTGGAGCAGTTGTGCCACCAACATGGCGCCACTTCGATTCGGGTGGCCCGTGACGCGGCCGAAAGAGACAAGGTCTGGCAGGCGCGCCGAAGTGCGCTTTCGGCGCTGGCCAAGCTCAAACCGACCCTTGTCCTGGAAGACGCCACGGTGCCGCGCAGCCGGATACCGGAGATGGTACGGGCCATGCAGGAGATCAGCCGTGAATTTGAAATCGACATTGGCACTTTCGGGCATGCCGGCGACGGCAATCTGCACCCGACGATCCTGACCGACAAACGCAACCGGCAGGAATGGCAGCGGGTCGAGGCCGCCATTGCCGCCATATTTGACAAGGCGCTGGCCATGGGGGGGACCCTTTCCGGCGAACACGGCACCGGGATCGCCAAATCGTGCTATCTGGAAAAAGAAACCAGTCCGGCCACCATCCTCTATTCCAAACGGGTGAAGGAGGCCCTGGACCCGAACAATATTCTCAATCCGGGGAAGATCATCGGCTGAAATCGCTTGCCCGAGCGGGCACCCTATTATCGGAGACGCGAATGTCCAACCTTCAGGAACTCATCCGCCTGATGAAAGAGCTCGAAGACCGACTGGTAGTCTGCATGCGCTGCGGCATGTGCCAGGCAGTCTGTCCGGTATACACCCAGACCGGTCGGGAAGCTGACGTGGCCAGGGGGAAACTGGCCCTGCTGGACGGCCTGATGAAAGAGATGCTCGATGATCCCCGTTCGGTTGAAGAGCGGCTGAACAGGTGCCTGCTGTGCGGGTCCTGTGCCGCCAACTGCCCCAGCGGGGTCAGTGTGTTGGAGATCTTCCTCAAGGCCCGCGCCATCATCACCGGCTATACCGGCCTTTCTCCAGCCAAACAGATCGTGCTGCGCGGGATGCTCTCTCACCCGGAAACCTTCGACCGGTTGGCGCAATGGGGGGCGCGGTTTCAAAAATTGTTCGTCCGGCCGGTAAACGAGGTGGTCGGGACCTCCTGTGCCCGGGTTGTCTCGCCGTTGCTTTCAAAAAGGCACTTCAAACCCCTGGCCGATGAGCCGTTTCATTCACGAACACCGTCTGCCGTGACGAGGCCGGGCGCGAGCGGGATCACAGCCGCGTTTTTCGTCGGGTGTCTGATCGACAAGATCTTTCCAAAAATTGCCCAGGCTGCGCTGGAGGTGCTCGATTATCACGGTGTCGGTGTATTCCTGCCGGAAGGCCAGGGATGCTGCGGTATCCCGGCCCTGTCTTCCGGAGATCTGGAAACCTTCGACCGCTTGCTGCGTCACAACGTCGAACTGTTCGCCGGTGGCCAGGCCGATTACCTGGTAACGGCCTGTGCGACCTGCACCGCCACCATAAAGGAAATATGGCCCGTAATGGCCTCCTCTGCAGAGCCGGCAATCCGGGAACAGGTGGAGGCACTGGCTTCCAGAACAGTGGATATCCACCAACTGCTGGTAAAGAAGGTCGGCTTGAAGGAACCGGAAGCAATTAAAACCGCTCCTCAAACCATCGTAACCTATCACGATCCCTGCCACCTGAAAAAATCGCTGGGAGTGATGTCCGAACCCCGGGAAGTGATCGGAAAGGCCACCGGCTACCGACTTGTCGAGATGCTGGAAGCCGATGCCTGCTGCGGGATGGGCGGCAGTTTCAATCTTCAACATTACGATATTTCTTCGCGTATCGGCCGATTGAAGCAGGAGAACATCCGCGCCACCGGCTGTTCGGTTGCGGCTACCGGCTGCCCGGCGTGCATGCTGCAGATCTCCGAGGCGCTTTCCAAAGCCGGTGACAGAATCGCCGTAAAGCATCCGGTGGAAATCTATGCCGACGCGATCAAGAGACAATAAAATCCGGAACCACCCTACGCGTTTTGCCGCAGGTCCTGCGGGCGGGCATGGCCTTTTTTACAGTTACTCTCCCTGAAGCTTTCCGCACGAAACGATATCGGAAACTACCAAGCTGGCCAAAGCAACGCTGCCGGTCCGGCGCGCGGTTCATGATCGATTGACATGCAAACCGGAACGATTTATGAATAATCTTTTACGCAACGAACTTGTTGAAGGAGTGTACCATGTCCAAACATCCAGATCTGAAGAAGTGGAGTGAACTGGCCTCAAAGCAGATGAAGGGCAAGCCGGTTGAAAGTCTCAACTGGCAAACCCCCGAGGGCATCGAAGTCAAACCGCTTTACACGGCCGGGGATATCGAGAAGCTGTCGCACGTCAATACCCTGCCGGGCTTCTCGCCGTACGTCCGGGGACCCATGGCAACAATGTACGCCGGGCGTCCCTGGACCATTCGCCAGTACGCCGGCTTCTCCACGGCCAAGGATTCGAACGCCTTTTACCGCCGGAACCTGGCGGCTGGCCAGAAGGGCCTGTCGGTGGCTTTCGATCTTCCCACCCACCGGGGATATGACTCGGACAACCCGCGGGTGGTGGGGGATGTCGGCAAGGCCGGGGTCGCCATCGACTCCGTGGAAGACATGAAAATCCTGTTCGACCAGATCCCGCTGGATCAGATGAGCGTGTCGATGACGATGAACGGTGCGGTACTGCCGGTCATGGCCGGTTACATCGTGGCTGCCGAGGAGCAGGGCGTAAAGCAGGAGCAGCTAACCGGTACCATCCAGAACGACATTTTAAAGGAGTACCTGACACGCAACACTTACATTTACCCGCCGGAGCCGTCCATGCGGATCGTGTCGGACATCATCGCTTACTGCTCCGAGCACATGCCCCGGTTCAACACGGTCAGCATCAGCGGATACCACATGATGGAAGCCGGCGCCGATTCGGTTCTCCAGTGCGCCTTTACACTGGCCGACGGGCTCGAATACGTCCGCGCTGCGCTCAACGCCGGTCTGGACATCGACGCTTTTGCTCCGCGACTGTCGTTTTTCTTCGGCGTCGGCATGAACTTTTTCATGGAGATCGCCATGCTGCGGGCGGCGCGCTTTCTGTGGCACGAGCTCATCAGCTCTTTCAACCCGCAGAATCCGCGTTCGGCCATGCTGCGCACCCACGTGCAGACCTCCGGCTGGAGCCTGACCGAGCAGGACCCTTACAACAATGTCATCCGCACCACATTGGAAGCGTTGGCGGCCGCCCTCGGCGGTACCCAGTCCCTGCACACCAACTCGTTCGACGAAGCGGTCGGCCTGCCGACCGATCTGTCGGCACGCATCGCGCGCAACACGCAGATCATCATCCAGGAAGAGTCTCAGGTCTGTCACGTGGTCGATCCGCTGGGGGGATCGTATTACGTGGAAGCGCTGACCGGCGAAGTCATCAAGGCGGCACGCGAGATCATCGAGGAAGTCGAAAAAATGGGCGGCATGGCCAAGGCGATCGAATCGGGGATGCCCAAGCTGCGCATTGAAGAATCGGCTGCACGGCGCCAGGCACGCATCGATCAGGGCCTCGATGTCATTGTCGGTGTCAACAAATACCAGATCGAAGACGAACCGCTCAGCGACGTCCGCGAAGTGCCGAGCAGCGTCCGCGACGAGCAGGTTACCCGGCTGAAGGACATCCGGGCCAAACGAGACGGCGACGCTGTGCACAAGGCGCTGGAGGCAGTCGCCCATGCGGCTCAGACCGGCGGGAATTTGCTGGCGGCCTGTATTCCAGCCATCCGGGCTCGGGCTACGGTCGGGGAAGTTTCCGATGCCATGGAGAAAGCATTCGGGCGATTTGTGGCCACCACCCAGTGCATCTCCGGTGTTTTTGCCGCCGAGTACGGAAACAGCGAAATCTTTGCCGCCATCAAAAAGCGCACCAGCGACTTCCAGCAGCGGGAAGGACGCAGGCCGCGGATATTGGTGACAAAAATGGGCCAGGACGGACATGATAGAGGCATCAAGGTGATCGCCACCGCCTTTGCCGATATGGGGTTCGACGTGGACATCAGCCCGATGTTTCAAACACCGGAGGAGGCCGCCAAAATGGCTATCGAAAACGATGTACACGTGGTCGGCGTATCGAGTCTGGCTGCCGGGCATAAAACGCTGGTGCCGGAACTGATAGACTGTCTGAAGAAAGGGGGCGGCAGCGAAATCCAGGTGGTGGTCGGCGGTGTCATTCCGCCCAACGATTATGCGTTTTTGCATGACGCCGGTGCCGCCGGCGTGTTCGGTCCGGGAACCGTCATAACCGAATCGGCAAACAAGGTGCTCAACATACTGGAACAACGGTGATGAGCGGCGATGACCCTCGACCCTCAGCATTACGTGGATGGTATCCTGGCCCGGGACAAACGCCTGCTGGCCAAGACCATCACACTGGTGGAAAGCTCGCTGGCAGGGCATCAGGAAATCGCCCGTCAGGTGATCGACCGGATTCTGCCCTATACCGGCAAGGCCGTCCGGTTGGGGATTACCGGTGTCCCGGGTGCCGGCAAGAGCACGTTTATTGAAACGCTGGGAACGCTGCTCGTATCCCGCGGACATCAGGTAGCGGTTCTGGCGGTCGATCCCAGCAGCCAACGCAGCGGCGGCAGCGTACTGGCGGACAAGACCCGCATGGAAAAGCTTTCCGCCAACCAGAACGCCTTTATCCGGCCTTCGCCGTCCGGGGGCACGCTGGGCGGTGTGGCGCGCAAGACGCGGGAAACCATGCTGATCTGCGAAGCGGCCGGATTTGACGTCATCATCGTGGAGACCGTAGGGGTCGGCCAGTCGGAGACCACGGTTGCTTCCATGGTCGATTTTTTCCTGGTATTGATGATTGCCGGCGCCGGGGATGAGTTGCAGGGGATCAAGAAAGGCCTGTTGGAAGTGGCCGATGGCATTGCCGTCAACAAGGCAGACGGGGACAATATCGAACGGGCGCAGCTTGCACAGCGGCAATATGCCTTTGCCATGCACCTGCTCACGCCTTCGTCGCCGACCTGGACCCCACCGGTGATGACTTGCAGTTCTCTGGAATCGAGCCCTGCCGGAATCGAAGAACTCTGGGATGCCGTTCTGGCGCACCGGCGCAAACTGACCGACACCGGGGAACTGGAAGAGAAGCGCAAACAGCAGGCACTGGACTGGATGTGGTTTTTGATCGAAGAGGCGCTCAAAGAACGGTTTTTCGAGCACGCGGCTATCAAAAATGCCTTGCCGACGATCTCACGAGAAGTCAAAGCCGGGACTCTTGCCCCCACAGTTGCCGTCAGCAAGCTCCTTTTTTTGCTTGACAACCGCACTACAGTATAGAATGTTACCAAATTACTTTTTTGACGACCCGGCCGTTTCGTTACGGTGCACGCGGGTGATACACGTGACAAGAAAGGAAACCAGTCATGGGTGCAGTGGGTGATAAAATCAAGGACCTGAAAGAGCGCGAACAGAGAGTCCTGCAGATGGGGGGCGAAAAAGCGGTCGCCAAACAGAAAGAAAAAGGGAAGCTGACGGCTCGCCAGCGTCTGGATCAGCTCTTCGATCCGGGGACTTTCCGGGAAATCGATCGATTCGTTCAGCATCGATGCACGAACTTTGGAATGGAAAAGGTCGATATCCCATCCGACGGGGTAATCACCGGACACGGACTCGTCGAGGGGCGACCGGTGTTCGCTTTTTCCCAGGATTTTACCTCCCGGGCTGGCAGCCTGGGGGAGATGCATTCCCGAAAAATATGCAAGGTGATGGATCTTGCCCTGAAAGCCGGGGTGCCGTTTGTCGGCCTGAACGATTCGGGTGGCGCCCGGATCCAGGAGGGCGTGGATGCGCTTTCCGGATACGGACAAATTTTTTACCGGAATTCCGTTGCTTCCGGCGTGATCCCTCAAATTTCGGCCATCATGGGCCCCACAGCCGGTGGTGCCGTTTACTCTCCGGCGATGACCGATTTTGTTTTCATGGTCAAAAACACCAGCTACATGTTCATCACGGGACCGGAGGTCATCAAAGCGGTAACCGGAGAAGAGATTTCCTTCGAAGATCTGGGCGGGGCCATGACGCACAATGAAAAAAGCGGGGTCGCCCAGTTTGCCTGTGAAAACGACAAGGAGGCCGTTGGACAGATCCGCCGCCTGCTCTCGTTTCTGCCGGCCAATAACATGGAAGATCCGCCGGTGGTGACGACCGGCGATAGCCCCAACCGGGCAGACAAGGGGCTGGACAAGATCATACCGGACAACCCGAACCAGTCTTACGACATGAAAGACGTGATTCGCAGCATCGTAGACAATGGCGACTTTCTGGAGCCCCACGAGCATTTTGCCCAGAACATGATCGTCTGCTTTGCCCGTCTCAACGGCAGACCCGTAGGCATCATCGCCAACCAGCCCAGCGTTCTGGCAGGCTGCCTGGATATCGATGCCTCCGATAAGGCTACCCGATTCATCCGTTTCTGCGATGCGTTCAATATTCCGTTGCTGACCATCGCCGATGTGCCGGGTTATCTTCCCGGCAGCCAGCAGGAGTGGGGCGGCATCATCCGCCATGGGGCAAAGCTGCTGTGGTGTTATTCGGAGGCGACCGTGCCCAAGCTACTGTTGATCACCCGCAAGGATTACGGAGGATCGTACCTGGCCATGTGCAGCCGGGACCTTGGGGCGGATATGGCCTTTGCCTGGCCGACAGCGGAAATCGCGGTCATGGGAGCTGCCGGTGCCGCCAACATTATTCACCGCAAAGAGATCAAAGAAGCTGCAGATTCGGACGCCAAGCGTAAGGAAAAAATCAAGGAATACGAGGAGCTTTTTTCAAACCCCTACCGGGCGGCAAACCGCGGATATATCGATGCCGTTATCGTCCCGAGCGAGACCCGGATGCGGCTGATCGAAGCGTTGGAAATCATGTGCAGCAAGCGAGAAATCCGGCCGCCGAAGAAGCACGGCAATATACCGATGTAGCGTTGGGTTTTCCGTTTTGCAGCGGCGGCAAAAAGGATTCGCATCGATCAATGCGAAACGGAAAACAGTAAACGGCAAGTGACAAACCGATTCACGGAGAATCCATGCAACTCGAGAAAAAGAAAGCCGCTGCCGTTGCGGCGGTGATGACCTATTTGAAAACCGAAGAGGAGATAGCCCTTGCAGGCGCTGCGGCGACGCAGGCGGCCGCAAAGCCATCGGCAGCGGTATCCGTTGGCATGTGGGGGCTCAGCGGCCGGCAGGCGATGATGCAGATGCGCAGCATGATGCAGATGAAGAGTTTTCACGGCGCCCGGTTCCGTTGACGGAGGATGGTCAACAATCTCAAATAAACGCCGGTTCCATAACGATACAAGAGGAGACCCGTAAGATGAGCGATCACAATCAACTCAAGATGGCGAAATTACACTACGAGCCTGACCGGCCCAAAGCGGAGAACCCGGTCAAAGTGGAAGACCTGACCCTTCGCGACGGTCACCAATCTTTGTTTGCCACCCGCGGGCGGACCGAGGACATGATACCGGTTGCGGAAATGATGGATGAGGTCGGTTTCTGGGCCGTGGAAACCTGGGGCGGTGCCACCTTCGACACCATGCATCGCTTCCTGAACGAAGATCCCTGGGAACGCATTCGCACACTGAAGCGATATTTCAAGAAAACGCCTTTTTCCATGCTGCTGCGCGCCCAGAATCTGGTGGGCTACCGCAACTATGCCGACGATGTGGCCAAGGCATTTGTAGAGCGTGCCTGCGAAAACGGGATGGACATTTTTCGAACCTTTGACGCGCTCAACGACTACCGCAATTTCGAAACTGTCGTGCCGGTGATCAAGCAGTTCGGCATGCATTTTCAGGGATGTATCTGTTATTCCCTCACCGAGCCGCGGATGGGCGGGGACGTTTACAACCTGGATTATTACGTGAACAAGGCCAAGGACCTGGATGCGATGGGTGCGGACAGCATCTGTATCAAAGACATGGCCGGGCTGATTGCCCCATACGATGTCTATGAGATCGTCAAGGCGATGAAAGCCACCGTCAAACCGCCGATCCACCTGCACAGCCACTTCACCTCCGGCATGTCATCTATGTCACACCTGAAAGCTATCGAGGCCGGGGTGGACATCATCGACACCTGCATGACCCCGTATGCCTTCCGCACCTCGCATGCCGCCATCGAGCCGCTGGTCATGGCGCTTCTGGGCACCAACCGGGATACCGGTTTCGACATCAAGCTGCTGGCCAAAATCAACGATGTGCTGGAAAAAGAGGTGCTGCCCAAGTACAAGCACCTGCTGGACGATACCAAGGTGTCGATCATCGACATCAACGTGCTGCTGCACCAGACACCGGGCGGTATGCTCTCGAACCTGGTCAACCAGCTGCGGCAGATGGATGCTCTGGACCGCATCGACGACGTTTATCGCGAACTGCCGAGGGTCCGCAAGGAACTGGGACAGATTCCGCTGGTCACACCCACCAGCCAGATCGTCGGTATCCAGACCGTCAACAATGTGCTGTTCGACACCAAAGACGAACGCTACAAGATGATCACCGACCAGGTCAAAGACCTCTGTTACGGGCTGTACGGCAAAACCGCCGTGCCCATTGATCCGGAAGTTCAAAAGAAAGCCCTGAAAGGCTACGCGCGCGGGGAAGAGCCGATCACCTGCCGCCCGGCCCAGGTTCTCGAAGCCGAGCTGGACAAGGCCAAGGAAGAGACCGAGGGGTTGGCGGTAGATCTCGACGATGTGTTGATCTATGCGCTGTATCCGGTGACCGGAAAGAAATTCTTGAAATGGAAATACGGCAAGGAAGAGCCTCCGAAGGAGGTCATGCCCAGAAGCCTGGAGGATGCCCGCAAAGAAGAGGCGCTGGTCAAAAAAGCACGGGCCGGTCAGGTGATCGAAAAGGATCAAGTGGACAAAGTCCCGGCGAAAAGCGAAAACGTGCGCACGTTCAACGTGTTCGTGGGCAGCGATTACTTCGAGGTCGGCGTGGACGAAGTCGGCGGGTCACCGGTTCTCAGCTACCTCCAGCAAATGCCCGCGCCTGCTCCCGGTGCGGCAATGCCGGTGATGCCGGCCGCGCCTGCGTCTGCACCGGCAGCGGCAGCTCCTGCACCGGCGCCCGAACCGGCCAAGGCAGCACCGCCCGCTCCTGCACCGGCGGCTGCAGCCGTTGAAGGAACGCCGCTTACCGCCCCCATGCCGGGCATGATTGTCAACTATCTGAAAAAGGAAGGCGATTCGGTAAACGAGGGCGAGACCGTTGTTATCCTGGAGGCGATGAAAATGGAAAATGCCCTGCCAGCGCCGGCCAGCGGCACGGTCAAGGCCATCAATTTTGCCAGTGGGGATTCGGTGCAGAAAAACGACGTCCTTGCGGTCATCGGCTGAATATTTGCTTCAGGAGCGGCCCTTTTGCGCCATTTCGGCGTCAAACCTGGAAATTGCCGGTGCGGCACACGAAGGAGTGTGGTTCCGCGCAATTTCTCGTTTGCCCTGGCCTGACGGAAAAATTATCGCTTTGAAGCAAAAAATTCCGGCGGAGCCGTTTCATGGGCTGCGGTGTAGCCCAGCGAAAAACTATCCGGCCCGTGGCCGGGGATCTGCCAGTTGATCCGCGATGTGGGAAAAAGGACAACTTCCCGACATAGATCCAGAACACAGATCGGCTGCCAAGAGCGGATGATAGACAAAAAATAGGCAAGCAGTATGTTGGTTTTCGCACCAAGAGCACGGTGCACGGGGTGGCAACAGGCCCGATGCTCTGTGCTCTTGTTTTTTTTAAAGTCCCATACCTGTTGAATGACGAAAGGCTATGGGGCCCGGCTGGCAGAAATCATTTCGGGGGGGATCATGAAGATTCACGAATATCAGGCCAAGGAGTTGTTCGGAAAGTACAATGTGCCGGTACCGGCAGGTGGCGTTGCGTTTTCACCCGAGGAAGCCAGAACCATCGCAGACCAACTGGGCGCATTTCCGGTTGTGGTGAAAGCGCAGATTCATGCCGGTGGCCGGGGGAAGGGCGGGGGTGTCAAACTGGCCCATTCACTGGAGGAAGTCGGCACCATCGCCGGCAGCATCCTCGGCATGACGCTGATTACACATCAGACCGGCCCCGAAGGGCGGCTGGTGCAGAAGGTTCTGGTGGAGCAGGGTCTGAACATCCATAAAGAACTTTATCTGAGCATTTTACCGGATCGATCCACGGCCAAGATCGTCATCATGGCCAGTGAAGCCGGCGGGATGGATATCGAGGAGGTGGCGGAGAAAACCCCGGAGAAGATCATCCGGGTTTATATCGACCCGCTCACCGGCATCCATCCCTTTCACTGCCGGGAGGTGGCATTCAGGTTGAATCTGCCGGCGGCCGCAATGAAGGTGTTGACGGCAATGCTCAACAATCTCTATCGGATGTTGTTGGAAACCGACGCTTCACTGGTGGAAATCAATCCGCTGGTGCTCACCGCCGAAGAGACCGTCATTGCCCTGGATGCCAAGGTGAATTTTGATGACAACGCTCTCTTTCGTCATAAGCAGCTTCTCGAATACCGCGATCTGGACGAAGAGGATCCATTAGAGATCGAAGCCTCGAAATACAATCTGAACTACATCAACCTGGACGGCAATGTCGGCAACATGGTCAACGGAGCCGGTCTGGCCATGGCAACCATGGACATCATCAAACTGGCCGGGGCAGAACCGGCAAACTTCCTGGACGTCGGCGGCGGTGCCAGCGCGGAAATGGTGGAAAACGGTTTTCGAATCATTCTCAGCGATAAAAACGTCAAGGGGATCTTGATCAATATTTTCGGTGGTATTCTGCGCTGCGACGTGCTCGCCCAGGGAGTGGTGGAAGCGGCGAAAAAGACCAATATCAGTGTGCCGGTTGTGGTGCGGATGGAAGGCACCAACGTTGAGGAAGGCCGCCGGATCCTGGCAGAATCGGGCCTTCAGTTGATTACGGCGGTGGATTTGAAGGATGCGGCCGGGAAGGTTGCCGAGATCGTCAAAAACTGAGCACGGCTGCCCGACCGGCTCAAGAGGCAAGCCGGCGCACACCAGGTGCGGGCGGGCCCCGGATTGCAGACAGTGTGCAGACGAACTCACCGCTGATCGAAACATAAGAGAGGGAACATGAGCATTTTCGTCAAAAAGGATACCCGTGTTCTGGTTCAAGGCATTACGGGCCGCGAGGGGATGTTTCACACCCGGCAATGCATCGACTATGGCACCCGGGTGGTGGCAGGAGTAACACCGGGGAAAGGTGGCCAGAAAATGGATGAGGTCCCGGTGTTCAACACGGTCGCAGAGGCCGTGGAAAAAACCGGTGCGGACTGCAGCCTGATATTCGTGCCACCTGCCTTTGCCGCCGATGCCGTCATGGAAGCCGTCGATGCCGGTGTTTCTCTCGTCGTGACGATTACCGAAGGGATTCCCGTGCTGGACATGATGAAGGTGAAAAACTACATGCTGGGCAAACCGTCCCGGTTGATTGGTCCGAACTGCCCGGGAATCATTACGCCCGGCGAGTGTAAAGTCGGCATTATGCCGGGACCGATCCACAAACCGGGAGGACCGATCGGGGTGGTATCGCGAAGTGGAACCCTCACTTACGAAGTGGTTCATCAGCTGACGCTCGAAGGCATCGGGCAAACCACCTGCCTGGGAATCGGCGGAGACCCGGTGGGCGGAACGAATTTTATCGATTGCCTCGAGGCCTTCGAGAAGGATCCGGACACCAGAGGGGTTGTAATGGTGGGGGAAATTGGCGGCAGCGCTGAAGAGGACGCTGCGGCGTATATCACCCGAAACGTCAGCAAGCCGGTTGTGGGCTTCATCGCGGGGTTGACGGCCCCTCCGGGAAGGCGCATGGGGCATGCCGGGGCGATCATCAGCGGCAAGAGCGGAACGGCCCAAAGTAAAATCGCCGTCATGAAGGAAAGCGGCATTCATGTCTGCGAAGATCTCGGAACGTTCGGCAAGCTGTGTGCAGAGGTCTTTGCTTAGAACCGGGTGTGGCATGGCAGAAAACAGTGTGCGTTGCACCAGGTGCCGGCGTCTGGTGCATCGGCGGACGAGTTGCCGGCAGTGCAGATGCAGGGCGCGATAGGTTTTTTATGCACGAAATGGGCATTGCCATGCAGATCGCGGAAATTGCTGTTGCTTCGATCCCTGAAGAGCTGCAGCACTCCCGGGTGAAGCGGGTGAATTTGAAGGTCGGCAAGCTGTCTGCCGTGGTAACGGACAGTTTGCGTTTCTGCTTTGAAGTGGTCACCCGGGAAACGCCGCTGGAAGGTGCGGTACTGGCGGTTGAGGAAATCCCGGTTACCGCCCGCTGCAAAGATTGCCGACACGAGTGGACGATCGACAGTCCCGTTTTCTCCTGCAGCCGGTGCAGCAGTGGTGCCGTCGAATTGCTGTCGGGGCGGGAATTGGACATCGAATCGATCGAAATCGCAGAAGAAGACGGCTGAAATTTCTCAACCACGCAAGAGGCGCAAAGGGGATATCTCCGTCACGCGATATCGGTGCTGCAATGCGTGCAGGCAAGCGTGCGGGGACAACCAATGACGGGCAGGCACGAAAATATGTCGGAGTTGTTTGATTTTTCGTTTTTACATCGGCCGCATCACGAGCGATCTCATCACGACCATCCGGGCAGCGACCCCCGGCGGCATCACGATCCTCAACCAGCCGGCGGCAACAATACTGGCGGAAAGGGCTCGCGGGAAATTCAGGTTGCCCGGCGGGTGCTGGACGCCAATGAAGAAATGGCCCGCCGAAACCGTCAGATCTTCAGCGACCACGGAATTTTCGTACTCAACATGATGAGCAGCCCGGGATCCGGCAAGACCACTACCCTCGAAAAAACGTTGGTTCGCCTCATGCCGGAGATCCGAACCGCGGTGATCGTCGGCGACATCTGCACCACCCACGATGCCGATCGACTTGCCGGAAGCGGCGCCCCTGTCGTGCAGGTAAACACGGACGCTTTTGGCGGGGACTGTCATTTGAGCGCACAAATGATCGAAAAGGCTGCTGCCGGTATCCACCTGAACTCGCTGGATCTGCTCATCGTGGAAAACATCGGGAACCTGGTTTGCCCTGCGGAATTCGACATCGGCGAAGATGCGCGGGTGGTGGTGCTGAGCGTAACGGAAGGTGAAGACAAACCGGCAAAATATCCGCTGATGTTTCGTGAGTGCGACGCTGCCCTGCTCAACAAGATCGATCTGCTTCCCTATCTGGACTATGATCGACAGGCGGCAGTCGATTTCATACATCAGGTTCATCCAGGCATGCCGGTGTTCGAAATTTCGGCCAAGACCGAGGAGGGTCTCGATGCCTGGATCGAGTGGCTGACTGCCGCGATCCGGAGAAAACGAAGCGGGTGAGCTTTGCGGGAGGGCGGCGGGTCCGGTGCGTCTCGCTGCAAAGCAGCAGCGGCTGGTATTGAGCAAAGTGTTCCGAACTCACACAGATGACGTGATGGGAGCATGCCGAAAGAACCGTCTGCCAGGGAGTTGGCTAAAAAGGTTGTCGACCAGCAAAGACGAATCGAGGAGCTGACCCGAACCCAGCAACTTCTCTGGGAGAGCGTCAAAAGGTACCGGGTGATCGTTGAAGCCGGCCCGGATGCTATCGCCATTGTCAACAACGGAAAAATCCGGTTCATCAATTCCGCATTCACCCGGCTTCTGGGGTACACCAGCGACGATGTCGACGACGAGCTGAATTTTTTCGACCTGATTCAAGATTTCGATCGCCAGGCGGTCCTGCGCCAGTTCGAAATGAACCGGCACAGGGACAAATGGTCCGTGGACTATCGAACCGATCTCACCTCCCGCAGCGGTGCGTTGCTGCCGTGCGACATCTCCGTCTCTCGTATCGACGAGGCCGGCAAGCCGGCCGAACTGCTGGTTATCCGCGGTCATGCCGATCGGATCCAGACCGCAGAAGCGGCAAGGACGGTGAAAGCGGATCAGGGCCTTCAACCGTCGGCCACCACGGAGCGGGCGTCGACACAACCGGCCATGCCCGCAGGTACGAAATCCGACCCACAAGTTCCGGGGCGGGCTCCTGCCCAGCTGACTGCAAACCATTCGTCCATTTTAGAGGCGCAACCGGATCCGGTTGTCGTATATGATTTATCGGGCCGTATTCTTTATGTAAATTCATCATTTACCCGGGTTTTCGGCTGGCAGGCGGACGAGCTCACCGGCAGGCAAGTTGATTTTGTCCCGGATGAAAGCTGGCCGAACACTGCCGCGGCCATCGACAAAATGCTGCAGGGGGAAAAAATCGTAGCTTTCGACACCCGTCGCACCACCAAGGACCGGCGCGTGCTTGATATCGAGCTGAGCGCTTCCCTCTTTTACGACCGGAACGGCCGGCCGGAAGGCAGCGTTGTGATTCTGCGAGATGTTACCGGGATTAAAAAGTCGAAAAGCGAACTGCGACGCAGTGAAAAAAAATTCCGACGCCTGGTGGAGACGATGAACTCGGGGTTCGGCATTCTAGACGAAGAAGGGAAGATCCTTTACGTTAACAGGAAGTTGCAGGAGCTTGTCGGATACTCCAAAGGCGAACTGGTGGGTCGTCGGTGGGAAGATTTTCTCGATGAAACGGGACGATCCATACTGGAGCGGGCAAAGGCCGGCTTCGAGCAGGGGCTTTGGCAGCGCTTTGAGCTCGACATCCCGCACAAAGAAGGCGGGATGGTATCAATGCTGGTGGCCCCCTCACCGCTGCTGGATGACGCGGGGGTTGCGCGCGGGAGTTTTGCCGTCTTTACGGAGATCGGCGAGAAAAATCAGGCTTGATCGTCCTGATACACCGGGAAGACGAACTGCTGCCTGAGAACCGCCGCCTGAATCAGTCCGCCGGCATTGCCGGTAAACCAACAGACCGGCAACAGTGGTAACAAAGCTGCCGGTCTGTTGGTTTTTAGTCAAAATGTACTTGCTGTGCGGAAATAATGTTGGGCAGGGCCAGCAAGTCTTTCAGGACGTGATCGCCGGCCGGGGTGTCGATATTGACCATACAAAGCGCCCGGTCCTTGAGCCGGCCGAGTTGAAACCGCCCGATGTTGATGTTATGTCGACCCAAAGTGGTTCCGACATTGCCGATGACACCCGGACGGTCGATGTTCTGAATGACAATCATGGAGCCTTCCGGAATCGCGTCCAGGTATATCCTGCCAAGTCGTACAATGCGCTGATATTTCTTGCCGAATATCGTCCCCCAGATCTGGTTCGGCTCTGCTTGGTGACCCTCCAACTTCATCTGGATCAGGCTGGAAAAATCTCCTCTGGCCTGGCTGGTGGTTTCCTGGACATGGATGCCCTTGTCACGCGCCAGGGCCAGTGCACTTACGTAGTTGACCGGCTTATCGGTGAACACCCCCAGCAGCCCTTTCAGGACGGCACGGGTCAGCGGACGCGTGTCGAAACGGGTGATGTCGCCGCTGTAGGTGATGCTGATATCGTGGGGTTTGCGAATCAATTGGCCCATCAGCGATCCCATTTTTTCTGCCAGCTCCAGGTGCGGGCGAATCTGTTCCATTAATTCACGGGAAATGGATGGAAAATTCACCGCATTGATGATCACGCCGTTGATCAGGTAAGCGGCAATCTGTTTGGCGATCATGTCGGCCACCTTGTTTTGGGCCTCGCCGGTGGCAGCCCCCAGGTGGGGGGTGAATATGACCCTGGGGTGCTGCAGAATCTCTAGAGAAGGGTCCGGTGGTTCCTGAGGCAGTACATCCAATGCGGCGCCGGCGACCTGCCCGCTGTCAAGGGCCGGCAGCAGCGCTTCCAGGTCCACGATTTCCCCCCGGGAGCAATTGATGATCCTCACCCCGGGCTTCGTTTTTTTCAGGGTTTCTGCATTGATCATGTTCAGCGTCTCTTTCAGGCGCGGAACGTGAAGAGAGATAAAATCGGCTTTTTCCAGCAATTCGTCGATCGGCAGAAGTTCAACCCCTAGTTCTTTGGCGGCCGCTTCACTGACAAAGGGATCGGCGGCGACCACTTTCATTGTTAACCCCTGGGCGCGCTCGGCCACGACGCGTCCGATCTGCCCGAGACCGATAATACCAAGAATTTTACCGGAAATTTCAACGCCGACCAGATTTTTCTTTTCCCACTTTCCTGCGCGCATGATTGCGGTGGCCTGGGGAATGTTGCGGGCCAGGGAGAGCATCATGGAGATAGCGTGCTCTGCGGTGGTCACGGTATTGCCGCCCGGGGCGTTCATTACAACGATTCCCTTTTCAGTTGCAGCATTCAGATCGATGTTGTCCACCCCGATTCCGGCCCTTCCGATGATTTTCAGCCGACCGGCATCTGCCAGCACCTCGGCTGGGAAGCGCGTTCCGCTGCGGATGGCCACTCCATCGAATTCGCCAATCAATTCGCGCAATTTATCCGGTTCGCCTGTAACCTTTTCATTATCTATGACAACTTCAATCTGGCCGGTAGCCTCCAGGATGTCCTTTGCCAGGGGGGCCATGTTGTCGCGGATCATGACACGGTACATGTTTTACTCTCCATCGCATTGAGCGGGCATTCATAAGGGAACTGTCGGATGCGGCCGGTATTCAATCCTGCAGATATCGACAGACTCCCATCCCTTGAAGGCCTGCTATTTGGATCAACTCGGGTACAGATCCGGAAGAGATATTTCATACACCCAAACATTGGGTCAGACAAGAAAAAATACAGATCACTCCGTGCTCTGCTACGGGCTCTGCAGCGAGGCTGCGCAATCCGCAACAGAGGCGCAGGCGTCAACGATCTGCGCGCCACGACAAAACCTATCCGGCGGCGGTCTTGGCTTTTGCTTCATGCCAGAACGGCGACATGTCGCGCAGCCTGTCGATTATGGGGGGAAGTTTTTCGACGATCGTATCGATATCCTCGTCGGTGTTGTAGGTGCCGAGGCTGAAGCGGATGGAGCCGTGGGCGGCGGTGAACGGCACCCCCATGGCCCGCAGCACATGGGAGGGCTCCAGCGATCCGGAAGTGCAGGCCGAACCGGAGGAGGCGCAGATGCCGTATTGATCCATCATCAGCAGGATCGACTCGCCCTCGACATACTCAAAGGCAACGCTGGTGGTATTCGGAAGCCGTCTGTCCCGGTTTCCGTTGATCATCGCGTTGGGGACTCTCTCCAACAGGCTGTTTTCCAGCCTGTCTCGTAATCGCTTCACGCGGTCCATGTCCTTGAGCCACTGTGAGGCAGCCAGTTCGGCAGCTTTGCCAAACCCGACGATGGAGGCGGTGTTTTCCGTTCCCCCCCTGCGCCCGTTTTCCTGGTGTCCACCGATTAAATGCGGTGTGAATCGCGTTCCCTTTCTTACGTACAAAACGCCCACTCCCTTGGGAGCGTGGATCTTGTGCCCTGACATGGAGAGCATGTCTACGGGTGATTGCCGAACGTCCACCGGGATCTTGCCAACCGCCTGAACGGCATCGGTGTGAAATACGATACCGTGCTCCCTGACTCGCTGGGCGATTTCGTCGATGGGAAAGAGCACCCCGGTTTCGTTGTTGGCCCACATGATGCTGACGATGGCCGTGTCTTCGCTAAGGTGCCGGTAAAGGTGATCCAGATCGAGGTTGCCCTGGCCGTCGACCGGCACAAAGGTTATCCGATAGCCCTTTTTGGCAAGGCTTTCCGCCAGGCTTTTGACCGCCGGGTGCTCAACCCGGGTGGTTACCACATGCCGCTTGTCCGGTTGAGCGTGCAGGGCGGCCCAGATGGCCGTGTTGTCGCTTTCCGTACCGCAACCGGTGAACACGATTTCTTCAGGGGATGCGCCGATCAGATCCGCCACTTTGGCGCGCGCATCTTTGATGGCAAAGCCGACCCTGCCGCCGAAGGTGTGCATGCTGGACGGGTTCCCGTACTGGTCTTTGAGAAAGGGCAGCATGGCTTCCAGAACTTCCGGCGCAACCATCGTAGTGGCGTTGTTGTCTGCGTAAACGATTTTCATCCGGCCACCTCCTCTACGACAATCTCGGGCGTTACAAATTCCTGGAGCTTGGTTTCCACGTAATGCTTCAGCGTGATCTGGGAGGCGCTGCAGGCGGCACAGTTGCCGCACAGGCGCAGAAAAACCGTGTTGCCGTCCACATCCACAAGCTCGATGTCGCCGCCGTCCTTCTGCAGGGCCGGTTTGATTTCCCGATCCAGCGTTTCTTCCACCAGTTTGATTTTTTGAAGATTGGTCAGCCGAACGGGTTTCTTCGCCGCCGGTTTTTGTGTACCGATGATTCTGCCGATGATCTGCTCGATTTTTTCGTGACAGTTGCCGCAGGCGCCGCCGGCTTTGACGAAATTGGTTACGTCTTCGATGGACCGCAGGCTGTTTTCGCGAACGGCCCGCTCGATCTCACGATCGGTCACCCCGAAACATTCGCAGACGATTTCACCGTCGATCTTTTTTTCCGCCTCACCGCGGTAGTGAGCAATGGCTTTTTCCAGCGCATCACGCCCCATAACCGAACAGTGCATTTTTTCTTTCGGCAAATCACCCAGGTAATCGGCAATATCTTCGTTGGTAATCTTTGAGGCCTCCTCCAGAGACAGGCCCTTGATGATCTCTGTGAGGGCCGAAGATGAGGCAATCGCGCTGGCACAGCCGAATGTCTGGAATTTCGCATCCCGGATTCGCTGGTTCTCGTCGAGTTTGAAGGTCAGTTTGAGGGCGTCGCCACAGGCCAGCGAGCCGACCTCACCGATACCGTCGGCATCTTCGATGACACCCACGTTGCGCGGATTTAAAAAATGATCTTTTACTTTGTCGGTATATTCCCACATGTTCCCTCCAGATGGACATCGGTTCAGTTGAATTTCAACATGCTAAACCTAAGCACCTTTTTGTAAAAAAAAAGAGCTGGAGAAAGACCGTTTTTTCAGATTGTCAACCGGTTGAGGATACGATAGGTTTGATTGCAGGAAAGGAGGTGGAACGGAATGGAAATCAGACAGGCCGTCTTTGCCGGAAGCTGGTATCCTTCCGACCCGGCAGAGTGTGAGCGGCAAATTCGGAGCTTTATTACGGAAGGAAAAGCTGACGATCCACAGAGGAAGGCCCTTGCCGGCATCGTTCCCCACGCCGGCTGGTACTACTCGGGCAGTATTGCCTGCAACGTCATCCGCGCCCTGCAGGCCGGTCCGCCCGCCGACACGATTGTCCTATTCGGGATGCACCTGCATCCGGGTTCGCCCCGATACCTCATGACCGCAGGAGCTTGGGAAACGCCTTTCGGCAGCATAGAGATCGACCGTGAGCTCGCCGGCCGGTTATCGGACCGATTTTCATTCGAAATCGAAACCCCGCGGCGTTTCAGCCGGGACAACACCATCGAACTCCAGCTCCCTTTTGTCAAATATTTCTTTCCGAATGCCGGGCTGGTCCCACTGGGAGTGCCGCCGGACCCCGCGTCGCTGGAGATCGGTCGGGCAGTGGTGGAGATTGCCTCGCAACTCGGGGAGCAGGTCAAGGTTATTGGATCGACCGATCTGACCCACTATGGATTCAACTACGGATTTACAGCCCATGGGACCGGAGAATCGGCGGTGCAATGGGTCAAAGGCGAAAACGATCGCCGCATTATCGAGGCGATGCTTGCCATGGAGCCGGAATCGGTCATCGATGAAGCGAAAGCAAGCCACAATGCCTGCTGTGCCGGTGCGGCTGCCACAACCATTGCATCGGCACAAAAGCTGGGAGCCACACGGGCGGAGAAGATGGCCTATGCTACCAGCTACGACAAAAGTCCGGGCGACAGTTTCGTCGGATATGTGGGAATCTTATTCGAGTGATGCCAGGATGGGGTTCGCGATGCCGGCTGCGGCGTCTGTGCTGCAGCCGGGGCACCAGAGACCGACACCGGGAGACTCCAAAGCCGCAAGCCTTGAAACGCAGAAATGCCCAGGCGGGATGCAGGGCTTTCAGGCTTTGTTCTTTTGGGACTTTTCGATCTTTGCCCAGGTGTCGCGCAGCGTCACCGTCCGGTTGAAGACCGGTTTGCCGGGGGCGGAATATTTGGGGTCGACGCAGAAATACCCCAACCGCAGGAATTGATAACGGCTGCCCGGCTTCGCGTCCGCCAGGGCCGGTTCCACCCGGCAGTTCGGTAAGATCTGCAGGGAGTCAGGATTGATGCCTTCCTTGAAATCTTCTCCCCCGGCAACGGCGTTGGGGTCTTCCTTGCTGAACAGATGATCGTAGAGGCGCACTTCGACCTCCACAGCATGGGCGGAGGAGACCCAGTGCAGGGTTCCTTTGACCTTGCGGCCGTCCTGGGACCATCCCCCGCGGGTCTGCGGATCGTAGGTGCAGTGAAGTTCGATCACCTCGCCGGTCTGCTCGTCCTTCACCGCTTCGTTGCAGGTGATGTAATAGGCGTGTTTCAACCGGACTTCCCGGCCGGGGGCGAGCCGAAACCACTTCCTTGGGGCTTCTTCACGGAAATCATCCCTTTCAACGTACAAAACGCGGGAAAAGGGGATTCGGCGCGAACCGGCGGACGGGTTTTCGGGGTTGTTGTCCGCCTCCAGCTCTTCTTGCCGATCTTCAGGATAATTGGTGATCACCACCTTCAGCGGGTTGAGCACGGCCATCACGCGCATGGCGTTTTGGTTCAGGTCTTCCCGAACGCTGTGCTCCAAAAGGGCAATGTCTACGGTGCTGTTGGCCTTGGCAACGCCGATTCGTTCACAGAAATTGCGAATCGCGGCCGGTGTATACCCCCGGCGACGGATTCCGGAGAGCGTCGGCATGCGGGGATCGTCCCACCCATCGACAATGCCACCCTTTACTAGCTCGATCAGCTTGCGTTTGCTTAAAACGGTGTGGGTGAGGTTGAGCCGGGCGAATTCGATCTGCTGGGGGTGATAAACCGCGAGTGCGTCGAGGACCCAGTCGTAGAGCTCGCGGTTGATTTCAAACTCCAGGGTACAGAGCGAGTGGGTGATTTTTTCAATCGAGTCGGACAGGCAGTGGGTAAAGTCATACATCGGATAGATACACCACCGGTCCGCAGTCCGATAATGGGATACGTGCTTGATGCGGTAAAGGGTCGGATCCCGCATCAGCAAATTGGGTGCGGCCATGTCGATTTTGGCCCGCAGAACCCGGGCACCGTCTTCAAACTCACCGTCTCGCATGCGAGTGAACAAATCGAGGTTTTCTGCCACGGATCGGCCGCGGTAGGGGCTGTTCTTTCCCGGCTCGGTCAGGGTGCCGCGGTATTGACGGATCTCTTCGGGACTGAGATCGTCCACATAGGCCTTGCCGGCTTTGATCAGCGTTACGGCGTAGTCATAGAGGCGTTCGAAATAATCCGAGGCATAGTACTCACGGTCCTGCCAGTCGAATCCCAGCCAGCGCACATCCGCTTTGATCGACTCCACGTATTCCATGCTTTCCTTGCTCGGATCGGTGTCGTCGAAACGCAGGTTGCACCGACCGCCGAAGTCGTTGGCCAGTCCGAAATTCAGACAGATCGATTTGGCATGCCCGATGTGCAGATACCCGTTGGGCTCCGGAGGGAAGCGCGTCATTACTCGGCCATCCCACTTGCCGGTTTCCACGTCTTCGTCGATGATGGCACGGATGAAGTTAGATGGAGCCACGCTTTCCTCTTTTTTACCGGCTGCACCTGCAGGGGGAGTTCCGTTTACCGGTGGTATTTTTCTTTTCATATTGTTCATCGACATCGGCCCTGTGTCGCGACGGACAGATCGCTTCGATTCGTTGGAACCGACAACAGCCGTCGATTTGCCAAACATTGTGATCGACGTTATGATGGAAATTGAGCCCGATGCGCAAACAAGCGCTCGGTTCAATTTCTCGGCTTCTGGGCATACCGTCGAACCATAAATGCGGGTTTCACTATAACCGTGAATGCAGCGGAGGTCAAACGTGATCATCCATCTGGACGAACTCAGTGGGAAAATACAGGCTTTTACTTTCGAAAAAAGAACCAAGGATTTTCCCGTATTGCAGGAGATCAGCATGGCGGGCGATTGCATTTTCACCGATCCGCTGGATATCCGTCTGGGAGCCAAGAGGATCGGGGAGATGGTGGCGGTGGAGGGCCGTGCGATGGCAACGGTTCGAATGACCTGCAACCGATGCCTGAGCGAATTTGAATCCGTTCTGCGCGCCGGCTTTACGCTCACTTACACCCGCCGGTTGCCGGAAGACCTCGAGACGGGCGATGACGAAGATATGGAGCTGCAGGCGGAGAAAATCGGTCTGATTCCCTTTTCCGGGGAAGAAATTAACCTCCTGGAGGATGTGCAGTCGGAAATCGTGATGGCCATCCCCATGCGGCCGATCTGCAGCGAAAACTGCAGGGGGTTGTGCCCGCAGTGTGGGAGCAACCGCAACGAGGTTGCATGCCGCTGCGAATCCCGGTCCGTTGATCCGCGGCTGGCGGTTTTGAAGGGTCTGAAGATCGACGACCAATGACCGGATTTCACGGTTTCGATGCGCGCATGGAGGGGATATCGACCACCCGATACCGGCAGCCGATTACCGGGAGGGGATCGATGAAGGTCAGGCCCGGTATCGCACCGATGGTGTTCCAGTGCAAATCCTCCACCGGGCTGCTGCCGGTACAGCGGACAAACGAAAGATGCAGGTGGGTGGAGACCGAAAAATTTACATCGGCCGGCCGCATGAGCGTCGCGATGCGCTCACCGGCAGTCACCGGGCGGTCGATGCGAAGTCCGGCCCTGGGTTGCGTGTGACCGTACAAAGACAGAAGGTCCGCGCCGTCACGGCAGCAATGGCGCAGGATGACCGTCTTCCCCAGGAAATCGTCGATCATTGCAGCCACCACACCGTCGACGGCTGCCGGCACCGTGGTGGTTTCGTCCAGGTGTTGAATACCGTCGTATCGGTCCCGGTAGGTTCCGATGTCCAGACCTTCGTGGGAGTTTCCCCGGCCGCCCCCCTGCCCCCACCACTTGTCGGATGCCCCGAACAACATCTGGGGGCAAAACAACCACTCCCGGAATCCTTTTCGGTCCAGGTCGTTTATTTGTACGATCATGTCCCCGTAAGGTTTCACGGTTGAAAATGGCGACCGCGGGTGAGACAGGGAAATTTTCACGATTCAGTCTCCGGCCAGCAGTTCCTGCGCCTTTTCGGCTATGATGTCCCATGCCAGCCGCACGTGTTTTTCGCTGGTCGTTCGCTGGCCGATCATCATTCGCAGAACGGTTTTCCCTTTCAGGGCGGTGTGGGTTAAAAACACCTTGCCCGTTTCATTGACGCTCTGCAGCAACCGGGCATTGAGCTCATTGAGCTGCAGTTCCGGTCGTCCGTCGTTGAGACGGAAGCAGACCAGGCTCACGCTGACCGGCGCCATCGCCTCGAAGCGGGCATCTGCCTGCAGCCAGCCGGAAAACAGCTGTGCCAGACGCAAATGCTCGCGAACCATGGTTTTCAGACCCTCGACCCCATAGCTTCTGATGACAAACCATAGCTTCAGCGCCCGGAATCTTCTTCCCAGTTGGATTCCCCAATCCCGATAGTTTTTTACCTCGGCATCCCTGCCGGTCTTCAGGTATTCGGGATGAATTTCGAATGTCTGAATCAGGGCGCCGGGATCCCGTACAAAGTACGCCGAACAGTCGAAATTGGTCAGCATCCATTTGTGGGGGTTGCATACAAACGAGTCCGCGTACTCGATTCCATTCAATAAATGTCTCATTTCCGGCAGGATGGCAGCGGTGCCGGCAAAGGCGGCATCCACGTGCAGCCAGACATGGTGACGACGGCAGATCCGCCCGATATCCTCCAAGGGATCGATTGCCGTGGATGAGGTCGTACCAATGGTGGCCACCACGCAGCAGGGATGCAGCCCCTTTTTCTTATCTTCGATGATTTGCTTTTCCAGCTCCTGCGGAACCATCGCAAAGTGCTCGTCGGTAGCGATGGATGCGATGGCATTGCTGCCGAAGCCGGCGATTTTTACCCCTTTCTCGATGCTGGAGTGGGTCTCCTCCGAGGTATATACCTTCAGTGGGTGTTGCAGCCCGATGCGATTGGATTGATATCCGGTCGTTTTTTCCCGGGCGGTAAGCAACGCACACAAAGTGGCGGTGGAGGCGGTGTCCTGGATGCAACCGGTCATTTCTTCCGGCAGGCCCAGCATTTCTCGCAGCCACTCCATAACGCTTTCTTCCAGTTCCGCAGCAGCCGGAGATGTCTGCCATATCATGCACTGGGCCCCCAGTCCGGCGGTGAGCAACTCGGCCAGCACCGAAGGCGGGCTGTTGTTGGCCGGGAAGTAGGCAAACCAACCCGGGTGCTGCCAGTGGGTAATTCCGGGCAGGATCAGGTCGCGAAAGTCGACAAAGATTCTCTCCATCGGTTCTGCCGACGCCGGTGGGGATGCGGGAATCCGGGACTTGATCTCCCCGGGTTTCACCGGAGAGACCACCGGGAAGGTTTCCACTTCGTCCATGTAATCCGCCAGCCAGTCGATCAGCTCATGCCCGTATTTGCGGAATTGCTGATGATCCATGTCGATGATCTCCTGATTTGATAAGATAAAACGACTGATTTCTTTTGCCATCTACCAGGGAGCGGCCCATGCGTGCGGCTCCATCGCCTTGTGCTCGGCAGAAACGATGCTGGAACTGCCGTAATACGGTTGCAAGCTGTAGGTAATAGCCGTTTTACCCCCAGTTGGCAAGAACAGTTGCAGAGACGGCGTGCGAGAGGGGCGGAGCGGTGCACGGGATTTGCGCCGCAACCGATGATCCGGCGGAGTGTATCGCCGCGGCGGCACCGGGCGGGAAAGCCGGTGGCGGGAGGGTCGATATCAGTTGCTCGGTGCGGCCCGATTGCCTGCAGATCGCTGATGCTGCTGTGCCTGGTACATGAAGGTGCGGATCGCCGCCTCTCTGCCGGGCTGGATACTGGCGTCGAAAGCAGCATCCAGGTACGGAACTCCCGATCGGGCCATCAGGGGCTTGGCGATGGCGGCGGTGGTCATGCCCGGCATGCAGGTAAATGGATAAACATTCACCACACCGTCGTAACCACCGCGGGCGTACTCCATAATTCCGGCGATACTCAGGCAAGCCTCGGTGTCGATGTCGAAAGAAAAGACATCCTCCTCAGCCAGTGCGTGTTCCAGATGCGATATTTTGTGATCTTCGGCCAAATCCAGCTGCCGCCAGACCCGCCGGTAAACATCTTTCTGCCGGGATTCCCGGTACATCAGCTCCAGGCCGGCAGTGACTGCCTGTTTCAGGTCGGACCGCATGGCTGCAAGTCGCCCGCGCTTTACATTCAGCCGCAATCTTCCCATCGCGCTTCTTTTTTCGATGTAATTGACGAAATTGACCCATTCTGCCAGCGATGCACAAACCACCTCGGCACCGTGTTTTTCGAGTTTCCGAATCAGGTTCTGGTTGGAGTCGGTGTGCATCCTCAAGAAAATCTCCCCCACAATTCCGATCCGCGGTTTACGCGGTATGGTCGGGTCCACCAGATCCACTGCCTTGCCGATAATGGCATCCAGCTCACGGAGTATGGCTTCCGTATCCTTATCGGCTGCGTGCGATTCAAACGCGGCGGCCATGTCCGGCACAGATATTTCCACCAGGTGATCCGCCGAACCCGGCTCTTTCTCGTAGGGCCGGATGCGCCACAACATCCGGTCCAAGATGTCGGCGACCAGCACGGACAGGTACATCATTTTTCTGAGATCCCGGACCTTCTCTTTTTCCAGAAAACCATCCAGTGAATACCCTCCGCGGCAGGTAATGGAGCCGATCTTCAACTTGTCCAGGCCGGGAAAGGTGTCCAGGACGATACGCTGGTACTTGTTATACATGCCGAAGCGGCAAGGACCGTCCGATTCGGGCATGAAATAGACATAGTTCTCCGGGTTGAAGTCGCGGCCGAGTTTTTCGCTTTCCTGCTGGATAAAAAACAGAATGTCTCCCATGGTAACCTGACAGGGATAGCACTCCTTGCCGGAGGTGAACTCCTGGCCCAGATCCATCCCTTTGTAGGTTTCCAGCACTCGGCCCTGAATACCGAAACTGCGGCAGACGGCTGCGATGAGGTGAGCGCCGGCGCGGTTCATTTCCGGTATCAGCACCTGTTTGTTTCCGGGATGGAACGTGCCGATATTATCTGTCAGCGACTGAAAGGCGGCTTCGCACGTCGTCTCCATTGTTTCCCTCCGTTTCGAATTCGGTCTGGACGATGGCGGCCACGGCCGTTTCGTTCATGCTGTTTTCGATGACGTTCTTAAATGCCTCCAGCCGCGTCATTACGCCTGCCACGGCGCTGTGCTCGTCCAGTTCCAGTATCAGATAGGCTTTATCACCCATGATGTGTCTGTAAAAATGTTCGAGAAACGAATCTGCGCCACAGCTGAAGTTGGTCAGGTGCAGCCCGAAAGCATACGGATGCTGCCTGATCCACCGGGCCGTTCGCAGGATTCGGGCACCCAGGCCCCAATACATGGTGGGGAAATCGGAAAGGTCCACGGTGTTGATATCGATAAAATCGAGCGGTAGGGCATCGATGCCAAGGCGGGCCAGGTTCCGCCCGAGGCGCAGGTTCAGCCTTTCGTCGTAGAGGTTATAGGGCCGGCCGGTTACGACGATCAGCGGGTCCTTTTCGTTTCCCCGGGTCAATATCTTCCTGCCGCAGCGCAGCAGATCAGATGAAAAGTTTTCCTGCCTGTCGAGGCCGTAGCGCAGCGCCTCTTTGACCGCCCGCTTGCGTAGTTGCAGTTTCGGTTTCAACTGTTCGAAAAGCTCCACGGCCAGGTCTTCGAACGAATTCTTCAGATGAAGGGACGGATTCAGGATGGCCGACGGGTCCAAGTGCAAGGCCGTGCGGGCCATGTAGCCGCTGCTCATGACCATTGGGCAGTAGCGGCCGACCTCCCAATCCTGGGCAGTGGGCATGTTCAGCAGGTTGGGAAGAAACAGATAGCGGGTCTTGCCGGCCAGCTCCCGGAGGTGGCCGTGGGATACTTTGACCGGGAAGCAGACGCCATCCTCGGCATGCTCGACACCGTATTTGCATATCTGCGTGTTCGTGGGCGCCGTGAAAACCGGCTGAAATCCGAGGGCATCAAAAAAGTGCGCCCACAGGATTCCGGTTTGGTGCATGTAAAGTGAACGGTGAAACCCCACGGTCGGCCTTCCGTTTATCTCCTGGATCGTTTGGTCACCGAGAACTTCGGTCACGCCGGCCAGGTGCTGTTCCCAGAGCATCTGACGCAGCTGGAAATGGTTTTTCTTTTTTGAACCGGACTGGCGGCTCACTTCATAGCGGCCGCACTCGCCGCCCCATACGCTGCGCCGGCCGCCGAAGTCGTAAATTTTGAGCTTGCACTGGTTGTGACAGGCGGGATCGGCCTTGCAGATCTTTTCCCTGTAATGCAGCCGGTCATCGACAGCAGAGGCCAGACCCCGAAATCGCCGCTGGTGACGGCCCTTCATCTGCATTTTCTCGCGAAGCATGACGGCCGCACCAAATGCACCGAGGACCTCCCGGTTGGGTGGTACAATCAGCCCTCTTCCCAGAACGATTTCAAAAGCCGCCACCACCGCCTTATTCAAAGAAGGGCCGCCCAGAAACATGACCCGGCGGCCAATTTGTCTCTTGCCGACCACCCGGTTTAGGTAGTTGTGAACAATCGCATAGCAAAGGCCGGCAAGCAGGTCTTTTTGCGCTATTCCCTGCTGGTAATACGAGACAAGGTCCGACTCCATGAAAACCGTGCATCTTTCCGCCAGTTTTACGGGGGCTTGGGAGGAAAGAGCGATCTGTTGAAATTCTTCGACGATGTTGATGCTATACTTGCTGGCCAGTTCATGCAGAAAACTGCCTGTGCCGGCAGCACAGACCTTGTTCATGTCAAAATCGAGGGGATGCGTGTTGACAATCTGGATATATTTTGAATCCTGGCCTCCGATTTCAAAAATCGTGTCTACCTGCCGGTCGATTTCCACCGCCCCTCTGGCATGTGCCGTGATTTCGTCTACGATGACGTCGGCATGCAGGAAATCGCCCACCACGTTGCGACCGGATCCGGTGGTGGCGGCGCCCAGAATTTCGACCGTGCTGCCGAACTTGTCGCGAATGCCGGCGAGCAGCTCCTGTGTCACTTCGATCGGTTTTCCCCTCGTGGGCACATAGCGCTTATCGACCAGTGTCTGGTGATCATCGATCAGCGCATACTTGGTGGTCGTCGAGCCGATGTCGATTCCCAGAAAAACGCCCAAATGACCGCTGGCAGCACGTCGTGCCAGGCCTTCCTCGGCGGGCATTTCTGTTTTTTTCAACTGCAGCCGGGGCGCTCTGGCAACCCTCACCTCCCTGCCCCAATCTGTTTCTTTTAGTGACCCGAGGCGCAGATCGTCCGTCTGCTGCGATTCAATTGCCTTGAGGGCGGCCCCGAGAGCACCCGTTGACGTGTTCAGGCGGGGTACCGTCAGGTTCGGGAAATAGCTCCGGAAGGCTTTGACCTGGAGGGCATTTAAAGAAAGACCGCCGACAAACGCGATCGGCTCTTCGAGCTGCTGGGTGGAAACGATGGTGCTGATGAAGTTTCTGGCATTACCCACGTGCAGGCCGTGGATGATGTCCTGAAGCTTTTCACCTTTGTTCTGCAGGTGAATCATGTCCGATTTGGTAAAAACCGTGCAGCGGGAGGCCACGTTGGCAGGTTGTTCACTTTGCAGTCCCAGTTCGATAAAATCTGAAAGTATCTTGTCGATTTGATTTTGAGACAGCTCCTTGTTTTTCTCATACAAAGCGGTGGCCAGCCGTTCGGCCTGCTGGTCGATGAAAGAGCCGGTTCCCGACGCGCAGGGACCGTTCGTTTTGAAATGCGCCAGTTCCCAGTGACCGTTATTGTGATGGATCTGAAACAAAGACGCATCCTGCCCGCCCATGCTGATGATCGAGCGGGCATTGGGAACGACGGTCAGCACACCCAGGATCTGGCTGATGGTTTCGAATTCGTAATCGGCGTTCAGCTTTTCCGCCGGTCTTTTGCCGTGGGCACCGGTAAACGCGATCGAACGGATGTTTTTTTCGCCGAAACGCTCGCCGGTTTTACGAATTACGTGATATACTTCTTCTTCCACACGGCCGAAGTGGCGTTTATAAGGCGTTTCGAAGACAATATGGCCATTTCCGTCGACGACCACCGCATTGACGCTCACCGAGCCGGCATCGATCCCCAGGTAGAGTCCGTTGGCTGGATTTTCGCTCAGATGTTTTCCCATATTTCCTCCATTCCGTGCGGCTGTTCTTTCGGTGCTTTCCTTGAAAGGGTGCCACAGGTTCGGCAAAGTCTGCTCAGTAGCTAAGCAAACAGCATACCATATCGGAAACCGGGTCTGCGAAGCGATTCGTAAAACATTTTCCGCAGCAAGTCGAAACGATATTTGCGGATGGATTTCGGGTTGTTGACTTTTCTATCGGGTTTGCAGGCCCGCCGGAAAATCCTGACGGTGGGCGCATTGTTTTTTGCCGAAGAGAAGCAGCCATCAATTGTGCAAGGTAGCAGCAAAAGTTGACAAATCCGGCAGCGGTCCGGGGCAGCTTTCAGATATTGCAGTAATTCCAGTGGCTTAACAGGCGGCAACGCCGGTTGCTCCTGCAACAAAGATTTCACCCTTACGATTTCGGCTCCGTCTGGCAGCGGCGGGCAAGGTTTTTTGTACATCGCAATGGCGGTTATCGCCTTATTTTTCGTAGACGTCGGTTCAGCGCCTGGCGGGTGATGCCCAGGTGCATAGCGGCTATGGCCTGATTGCCTTCCGAGCGCTTCATGGCTTCATCGATCAGAAGCTGTTCGGCCTGCTTGAGGGTCGGCAGCGGATCGGTGAAGCGCAGCAGGGGTTGGGGACAAAAATCAGAGCTCCGGGAATCGGGACTGTTGCCCGGCAGGCTTTGTCCGATGTGCTTGCGAAATACATCCAGAGACAGCTTGCCGGACTTGTGGCAGCTGACCGCGTCCAATGTCATCGCTTCGAGTTCCCGAATGTTGCCGGGGAAGTGATAGCTGGAAAGCAGCACCACCAGTTCTTCCGGTGGAGTCGGTTTCTTTTTATTCAGGGCGGAAGCCGCTTTTTCAAGAAAATGGTCAACGAGAAGCGGAAGGTCCTCCCGCCGGTCCCGCAGGGGCGGAACGATCACGTGGTGGCTGCACAGCCGATAGTAAAAATCCTTGCGGAACCGGCCGGACTCCCTCAGATCGTTCAGGTCCCGGTTGGTAGCGGCAATGATGCGGGCATCCGATCGCTTCGGGATGTCCGATCCGAGGGGAAAGTACTCTCCCTCCTGCAGCAGGCGCAGCAGGGTGACCTGGACATCGATTCCCAGATCGCCGATTTCATCCAGAAACAGGGTGCCGCCGGAAGCCTGTTCCACCAAACCGCTGCGCGGCTTGTCGGCACTGGTGTAAGCGCCCTTTTTATGGCCGAACAGGGTATCGTACACCATTTTTTCATCCATTCCGGCAATGTTGACCGCTACGTAATTGCCAGGCCTTGCGCTGAGGCGGTGAACCGCCCCGGCGATCATCTCCTTGCCGACACCGGTTTCGCCGGTGATGACAACCGGATGCGGGCTGACGGAGACCGCTTCGATATACCGGAACACGGAATGCATGGCGCTGCTGCAGGTGACGATTTCCGCGAAGCACTCGGGATGTTTCAGCCTGTCGGACAGCACGCGGTCTTTCAGCAGGCTGTTTTCGCGTCGAAGCTCGCACAGCTGGATGGCCCTGAGGGTAGCCGAAATCAGCCGGCTTGTCTCCACCGGCTTGACCAGGTAATCGAACGCACCGGATTTCATGCAGGCAACGGCGGTTTCCACATCATCGGCGGCAGTGATGATGATAACCGGCAGCTCGGGGTGTTCCTGCCGGAGTGTCGATAGCAGCTCTTCCCCGGATATATGCGGCATTCGCAGGTCCAGCAAAATAAGCTCCGGCGGCTGCTGTTGCAGCAGTGGCAGCACTTCGCGGCTGTCCTGGCAGCGGAGGAAATGATTGATTCTGGCCGAACGCAGTACGTTTTCGAAACTGTTGAGCGCCTGCGGCTCATCATCCACCAGCATCACGGGCAGCTGCGGGTAAACAGTTGCATTCATGTCATCACTCCGGTATTCGCGCCGGCCGCCGGCAGGGACACAACGACCCTTGTCCCCCTGCCCGGCTCGGAAGTAAATCGCATATGGCCGCCGTGCTCCTCGACGATCTTGGAAGATATAGACAACCCCAGCCCGACACCGCCGGTGTCGTACCGGGTGGTGTAAAACGTGTCGGTGACGTGGGGCAGGTTTTCCGCCGGAATACCCTCTCCCTGGTCTTCGACGGTCAAAACGACCTGGCGGGAACGGCCCTCGAATGTCGTGGAAACGGCGATACCGGCCTGGGAATTTGGCAGCGCCTGGCAGGCGTTTTGAACGAGATTGATGATGACCTGTTCGAGGCGCTGGGCATTGCCGTTGATAAACGGCAAATTTTTTCCGTAACGAACGGTGAATCGGCGAGTCGACCGGCGAACCATGTGAGAAACCAGCGACAGTGCCGATTTCACGACTTGATTGATGTCCACCGGCTCGGTCAGATCGGCAGTTCCTTTGCGCACGTAATTTTTCAAATCCTCGATGATCTGCTCGATCCGACGGGTACCGTCCACAATCCCTGAAAACAGGGTAGGGATCCGCGAGCGCATTTCCGAATAAGACAGACCACCGAGGATGAAATCTCCGTTTTCTTCGTAATATTCGTCGAGGATCGGACGGATGCCTATCCACGCCTCTTCCAGCAGCGGCGTGTTGAGCATGATGAAGTTGTTGGGATTGTTGATTTCGTGAGCGACGCCGGAGACCAGCGTGCCGAGGGCGATCATTTTGCCGGCCTGGTACAACTGCTCCTGGTGAAGTCGGTCTTTTTCCTCCGCCAGCTTGCGTTCGGTGGTGTCGCGTCCGAAACACCGGAAACCGATTGGCTGCCCCCGGGCGTTTCGCATCAGATTGATCGAACCCTCAAAATAGCGTCTTTGTCCATCTTTGCGGATAAACTCCCAGTCATGGATCAAGCAGGATCTGCCGGTGCGATACACCTCGTTGAAGGTGTCATAAGCGATTTTTGATTGCCGCTCGTCCATAAGGTCCCTGTTGTTCCTTCCGATCAGCTCCTCGGCGCTGTAACCGGAGTATTTGCAGACTGTCGGGTTGAAAAATTTCAGATTGCCGGACAGATCCAGCTCCAGATACCCGTCTTCGATGTTGAGCAGAATTTCGCGATATCGCTTTTCACTCTCCTGCAGGGCCTTTTCCACTTTGCCTTGTTCGATCCGCAGGGCGTGCCAGAGAGAAGGGATGTTGGTTTGCCATTGCCGCAAAATGCCGGTCATAAAGATTTCTTCAATGCCGGAAAGTATGACGATCGGTGAGATCAAGCGAAACGGCCATGCCGGGCCGCCCAGAATTATCAGGAAAATGGTAAGGCTCAGCAGCACCGCCGACAGCTTGGCGCCCCAAGTGTGATAACTGGTGAGACGGCCGTACTTCAGCAGGCCGAGCAGCGCCGGAACCACGTGGAATATCACCAGAGCGATGATAAAGGCAGCCTCTCGGCGCACGATTTCAGGCCAGAGAATCCAGGCGCACAGGGGAATGGTGACAAAAGCGGCCAATACCCCCCAGCTGTCGAGTTCGGCACCGAAATCGGTTACTTGGCCCAACCGGCGGGCAAGAATGCCGTCCGCCAGGGCCATCAGGAGCAGGACCGCCAGGGTGATTTCGAAAAACAGGGGCCTTCCGGTCCAGGCGGCAAACAGCAGCAAGGGCATGGAAATCAAGCGAAGAATGCTCAACAGGTTGGGGATTGAGAAGGACCGGCCCATCAGCTCGATGGGCCGGTCGTATTTGGCCAGCGAGTCGATGGAATGTTTCATGGAGCTGAACATGCCGGTCCAGCCGGTAAGCGTCGAACTCCGGTTGCCGGATTCAGCAACCGGTCGATCCTCTTCCGTTGCGGGAGATTGATCCGCTTGCGATTTCTTTGGTTCCATACTGCCCTGTTGTGGTTCGCAATTTTCGCGCCGACATGAAGGCTGCTCGGATGTCGGTTGGTCCAAAGTGCAAAAAGGTTTCGGGCAGACTGTGCGATGCAAAGAAGCGATCCAGACTTCGCCGGGAGGTGTGGATCCGGCCAGTAGTACCGGTGGCGCCGGAAATCAGGATCGCAGGATGTGCTGTACATCCCCCGAGCCCATTTCTATTGAAATTTGGCAGTGCTGTCAAGCCGTTGTCGCTGCGGACCGGACGATATCGACCGGGTGTGGTTTTTGTTTGGTCTCCGCGTGCAACCAGCCGGAACCATCTGAACTGTTGAAATGAAAGAGCCGGGCGGTTGCCGCGTGGCTGGAATGAAAAAAGGATCAAGCCGCGAGGACCACGATCCTTTATGTGGGTTGGTGGCTGAGGGACTAGGATTCGAACCTAGGTTAACGGGGCCAGAACCCGTCGTCCTGCCACTAGACGATCCCTCAGTAGAACGAAATTTACAGTAAGGCACCGGATGCGTCAAGTCAAATTTTCGATATGTTCGATTGCGCTTCGAAGTCTTTTCAGCACCTTCTGCTTGCCGATGATCTCCGTGATTTCAAATATTCCGGGACTGGCCGAACGGCCGGTGAGCGCCACTCGCACCGGCTGTGCAATCTTGCCGAGCTTCAATCCGGTTCTTTCCATGACAGACGTGAAAGCCGCCTCAAGGTTTCTCTCCGAGAAACGCTCGATCGGCTGCAGCGCAGCGATCAGCTCTTTTAGCGGTGTCAACGCTTCGATCCGCAGGAATTTGGCAGCCGCTTTTGAATCGTAGGCGATGTCGTCCTGAAAATAGAACAGGGCATCGGCGGCCATGTCCTTCAACGTCTTGCTGCGGGGCTGCAAGGTGCGGATCACGTTTTCGATAAAGGCACCGTCTTTGACCTCGAAGCCGTGCATTGCAACAAAAGGCCTAATCGGTCCGATTAGTTCCCTTGGATTTGCGGCCATGATGTGATCGGCGTTGAGTGCCAGCAGCTTTTCCGGATCGAAGACGCCCGCCGACCGACCGATGTTGGCCAGCTGAAATTTTTCTACCAGTTCCTGCCGGGTGAAAAACTCCTGATCACCGTAAGACCAGCCCAGTCGGGCCAGATAGTTGATGAAGGCATCCGGCAGATATCCCATGTCCCGATAGGCAGTTACCGACATGGCGCCATGCCGCTTGCTCAAACGGGAACGGTCGCTTCCCAGCACCATGGGTACGTGTGCGAAGACCGGCAATTCGGTCTGCAGCGCCTGGTAAAGAAGGATCTGTTTGGGAGTATTCATCACATGATCATCCCCTCGGATGATCGTGTTGATGCCCATGGTGATGTCGTCGACCACGGCGGCAAAGTTATAAGTGGGAGTCTGATCGCTGCGTGCCAGGATAAAGTCGTCGAGTTCTTGGTTTTCAAAGACGATGTTGCCTTTCACCACATCCGGCAAGACCGTGCGGCCGTTCAACGGAGCCTTGAAACGGACCACCGCGCCGTCGGCGGGCGGCAGCTTTTTTTCACGGCAGGTTCCATCATATTTTGGTTTTCCGCCGGCAGCCATGGCTTTACGGCGCATCTGCTCGAGTTTTTCCTGGGAGCAGGTGCAGTAATAGGCATGGCCGGAAGAAAGCAGTTTTTCGATAAATTCGGCGTACAGGGCAGAACGTTGAGACTGAAAGTACGGACCCTCGTCCCAATCGATGCCCATCCATTCCAGCGATTCAAAGATGGCATCTGCGCTGGCCCGGGTCGATCGTTTGGTATCGGTGTCTTCAATCCGCAGCACAAATCGACCGCCGGTATGCCGGGCATAGAGCCAGTTGAAAAGGGCCGTACGTGCACCACCGACATGCAGGCTTCCGGTCGGACTCGGCGGGAAACGGGTTACGACAGTTTTCATGGTACATCACCCCTAAATTACTATATTTTTTAAATGCGCTCGTAGCGGGAAATAACTGGTTGATTTCAATGGAATATAAGAGTATAATTTGCTGCAAATATGTGGGTAATTACGTAAGCCATAAGTAATTAATGGCGGCTGTCCCGCAGCATCACCTCTCATCGGCCTCGACTGTACCGCCGATGCCGACCGGAAGCCCGAAACGCTTACCGCCGGTTTCCTGGCCATTAACTGCCCAATCATGTGTATTAAATTCAATTAGTTGGATCGATCTGCATTCGGATACGGCAGCACGTTCTATCACAAAAGAGCGGCGGGCACAAGAAATCGAAAAATATTTCACAAAAAGCCTTGACATTCTGATGGATATGAATTACTAATCCGGCTTGTTTTCGAAAAGCAAGCAAGAATGATAATATATTAAATATATTCAATTAGTTAGGAGATTACTTATGGCGCTTCCCAAACGCAAAACCTCCAAGTCAAGGAGGGATAAACGCAGAACGCACCAAAAGGTGTCTGCTCCAACGATTTCCACCTGCCCCGAATGCGGAGAAGCCGTCAAACCCCATCATGCTTGTTCGAGTTGCGGCTCCTACAAAGGGCGCATAGTGACTGAATCGCCAGAATAAAACCGGAAAGAGGGATCGCTTTCATGTCCGAATCATCGAATTCTTCGGATGCAACGCTTTACGGTCTCGATCTTGAATCGCGACAAATGGTTTTGGATACCGTCGCACTGCTGAGAAAGCGGTTGCTGACAAGGGAAAAAATCCTCGAGTGGGATCAGAAGGAAGTATTCCCGGAGGAGGTTCTGCGGGAAATGCTGGGACCGGAGATCGGGCTCCAGATGCTGATGATTCCCGAAGAATACGGGGGTATGGGTGGTGGCGCCCGGGACAGTTGCGTGGTCACCCGGGAAATGTCCAAAATCTGCCTGGGAGTCGGAACGGCTTTCTTTGCCCTGCAACTGGGTGCGGACCCACTGATGGTCGGCGGTACGGAAGAACAGAAACAAAAGTGGCTCGGGAAAATTGCTGCCGGTGAAGCCCTGGTTGCATACGCCGTAACCGAACCGGGAGCCGGCAGTGATGTGGCCAATCTGAAAACCAAGGCCGAACCGGTAACCAATGATGCCGGTGAGGTCACCGGCTACAGCGTCAACGGAACAAAACAGTTCATTTCCACCGGAGCAGCCGCTGACTTTATCACCTTGCTGGCCAAGACACCGGAAGGGCCTACTTTTTTTGTCGTCGAGAAAGGAACCCCGGGTTTCGAGCCGGGCAGAAGCGAGGAAAAACACGGCATCCGTGCCTCCCAAACGTCCGTACTCTCTTTTCGCGACGTATTCGTGCCGGTGGAAAACCTGATCGGCGGGGAGCCGGGCAATGGTCTGAAACAGGCCAACCAGGTGTTTGGTTACACCCGGGTTATGGTTGCCTCCATGGCGCTCGGAGCCGGTGAGGCCGCACTGCAGATCGCCATACCTTACGCCAAGGAGCGTTTTGTCAGTGGTTCGCTGCTGGCAGACAAGCAAGGCTACACCCACAAGTTGATCATTCCCAACGCAGTTCGGTTGGAAGCCGCCGCTGCATATATCGAACAGCTTGCCGAGCGGTTGGATGCCGGCGAAAAGGATCTGCAGGTCGAGGGGTCGATCGCCAAATATTTCAGCAGCGAAGCAGCCAACCGCGCAGCCGAGGACGCCATGCAGGCGATGGGCGGGTACGGCTACATCAACGAGTTTGAAGTCGAGAAAATTAAACGGGACGTGAAGATTACCTGCATCTATGAAGGTGCAAGCGAGGTGCAGCAAAACATTATCAGCACGTTCCGCTGGCGGTCCAGCGTCAAGTCCAAGGGCGCTTTTTACGGCGGCCTGGCAGAAGAGATGAACCGGTTGGAGCAGGATTTCAGCCAGGCAGGGGGGCGCTTTATCGCCCTGGCCGCACACGCGCTCAATGAGGCCGTCCTGCTGGTGCATGCCAGCAAACTCACCAAACAGCAGGTCGTCATGTTCGGCCTGGCGGACATGGTTACGCATGTGGAGGTGGGCGCTGCCCTGGTGCGCAAAGCCGCAAGGGCCAAGCGAAGCAGCGACCCGACAGCCGAAAAACTGCAGCTGGCCTCGGCGGTTTTCGCCGACGAAGTAGCCCGGGCGGTATCGAAAAACGTCATGATGATACTGATGGGCAGCGGCGTGTTTGATCAGAAGGCAGTGGCGGAATTTATCGATCGGATTCATCTGCACAGCTTGCTGGAGAGCGCCCAGGGAATCATCGGCAAGATGGACCGGCTGGCCGACATCGTATTTGAGAGATCGTCATGACGGATCCGCAGCAGCGCACAGTGGTGGTCACGGGTGGTTCACGGGGAATCGGCAAGGCCATCTGCCTCGAACTGGCCGACCCCCAGACGCACCTGTTTTTCAATTACCATTCCCAGGAAGCAGCCGCAGCGGAAACGGAGCGTCAGATTGTCGCGGCAGGTGGGAAGGCCACCGGTATTCAAACGGATGTGGCCAAGGCAGACGAGGTCGAAGCTTTTTTCGACAGGGTTATAAAGCAGACAGGCCGTCTCGATGTGCTGGTCAACAACGCCGGCATTTCCAGGGATAATCTGCTGGTTCGCATGAAAGAGCAGGACTGGGACGCCGTTCTGGACATCAATCTAAAGGCAGCCTTTTTGTGCGCCAAGTCGGCCGCCAAATCGATGATGAAACAGCGTTACGGCCGCATTGTTTTCATCAGTTCAGTAGTCGGGGCAATCGGCAACCCAGGCCAGGCCAATTACGCGGCTTCCAAGGCCGGGCTGATCGGGCTCGCAAAATCGATGGCCAGGGAGTTGGCATCCCGCGGCATAACGGTCAACGCAGTCGCCCCCGGGCTGATCGACACCGATATGACCGCAGCATTGCCGGACAAGGCCAAAGATGCAATGGTTGGCCTGATTCCACTCGGCCGTCCCGGGACCCCCGAAGACGTGGCAGCAACCGTAGCGTTTCTCGTATCGGATAAAGCATCATATATTACCGGGCAAGTACTGCACGTAAGTGGTGGAATGTACATGTGAAAGGAGGAAATTCGAATGTCAGTCGAAGATAAAGTCCGAAAGATCATTGCTGAAAAACTGGGAGTCGATTTAGAAGAGGTTGTACCGGAGGCATCTTTCGTCGATGATCTGGGTGCTGATTCCCTCGATCTGGTTGAACTCATCATGTCCATGGAAGAAGAGTTCGATACGGATATTCCGGATGAAGATGCGGAAAAAATCCAGACCGTGCAGGATGCATTCAATTACGTCAAGGCGCAATCCTGATCGGCTTCACTCGTTGCAACAGTGATCGCCCTGCGATCGCGCCGACCGACGGTTGGCCTTATCCTGCCCAAAGGAGGCGACTTTGAAAAGACGGGTGGTAATCACAGGTGTGGGGCTTGTCACCCCATTGGGTATTGGTGTTCAGGATAGTTGGGATAGCCTGTGTGCCGGCAAGTCTGGAATTGGGGAGATTACCCGCTTCAATACTTCCATATTTCAGACGAAGATCGCCGGTGAAGTCAAAGGCTTTCGTAAGGAAGACTATCTGCCCACAAAAGAGGTTCGGCGAACCGAGCTTTTCATTGCCTACGCCATCGCGGCCACTCGTATGGCGATGGAAGATTCCGGGTTGAAAATCGATTCGTCAAATGCCCATCGCGTGGGTGTGATTACCGGTTGCGGATTAGGCGGCCTGGACATCATGGAGCAGCATATTTACAAAGTGGTGACCGAAGGGCCGAAACGGGTTTCCCCGTTTTTTATCCCCATGATGATCGGCAACATGGCACCCGGCATGGTTTCGATCCATTTCGGCGCCAAGGGACCCAACGCCTCCCTCGCCACCGCCTGTGCAGCGGGCACCCACGCAGTGGGGGATTCCTTCAGGGAGATTCAGTACGGCCATGCAGATGCCATGATCACCGGCGGAGTGGAAGCGGTGGTCACCAAAACCTGTATCGCCGGTTTCAATGCCATGAAAGCGCTTTCCACGCGCAACGACGATCCCCAAAAAGCTTCCCGACCTTTTGATCGAGATCGGGATGGTTTCGTGGTCGGTGAAGGCGGCGGCATCCTTATCATCGAAGCGCTGGATCATGCCCAGGAAAGGGGCGCGAAGATCTACGCGGAAATCGTCGGCTACGGTATGAGCGGAGACGGGTATCACATGACCTCTCCTCCACCGGACGGAGCCGGTGCGGTGCAGTGCATGCAGGCGGCAATCGATGACGCCGGAGTACCCTACGATCAAGTGGATTACATCAACGCCCACGGGACCTCCACGCCACTCAACGACCTTTATGAGAGCCGGGCGATCAAAACGGTATTCAAGGAAAGGGCGCACTCGCTGGCGGTTAGTTCGACAAAGTCGATGACCGGCCATCTTCTGGGCGGTGCCGGGGGGATTGAAACGGTCTTTACGGCGCTCACCCTTCACCAAGGGATCATCCCGCCGACCATCAACTATGAAAATCCCGATAAAGAGTGCGATCTCGACTATGTTCCCAATGTTGCCCGTAAACAGAAGGTGCGATATGCGCTGACCAACTCATTTGGTTTCGGCGGGACCAATGCCTGCCTCCTGTTGAAATCTTACAACGGACAATAACCACCTCCCAAAGATGCCGATACGATATCGGCAGCGAGCCCTCTTTTTCGGTAAAATACCCTCCCCATCTGCCTCCCGCTTTCGGGAGGCAAGTTTTTTCTTGCGCAGTTCCAGTGATTTGGCTATCTAGAAGGATTCATCCGCAGCGCAGGGATGGCTTTTCCGCAGTTGGCGGAGGCAAATCGCCGGCCGTTCGCCGTGCGCGACGACAACAACCCCTGGGAGAACGAGATGTCGACAGGTGAAGAGAAACCAACTGGCTCGATCATCATCGGCTGCGATCATGCCGCTTACGGGCTGAAGGAAAAAATCAAAGAGGTGCTGGCGGCCGTCGGCTTTACCGTTGAGGATGTCGGCGCGTTCGGTGAAGCTTCCGTCGACTATCCGGATTTCGGAAAGAAGGTGGCATCCGGGGTATCGCGCGGTGATTTCGATCGAGGGATCCTGATATGCGGAACCGGTATCGGTATGTCGATGGTTGCCAACAAGTACAAAAACGTGCGCGCCGCGCTCTGTGCCGAGCCGTTTTCCGCTTCGATGAGCCGGCGTCACAATGATGCCAATATCCTGGTTTTGGGCAGCCGGGTAACCGGCGAGGCTTTGGCGCTGAACATCGTAGACACCTGGTTGCATACGCCGTTCGAAGGTGGAAGGCACCAGGTGCGGCTGGATAAGTTCAGCCACCTCGGCAAGTGCGCCGAGGACAAATGACCGATCGGGGAAAAACTTGGATTTTTCGTTTATAGAGAAAATCGATCCGGATATGGCCCGTACGGTGGCCAAGGAGCTGAAACGGCAGCGCGAAACCCTGGAGTTGATTGCATCCGAAAACTTTACCAGTTCTGCGGTCATGCTGGTTCAGGGCAGCGTGTTGACCAATAAATACGCAGAAGGGTACCCGGACAAGCGATATTACGGCGGCTGCGAGTTCGTGGACATTGCCGAAAAGCTTGCGGTTGACCGGGCTAAGGAGTTGTTTAACGCTGCGTACGCCAACGTTCAGCCGCATTCCGGATCCCAGGCGAACATGGCCATCTATTTTGCCCTTTTGAATCCGGGTGACACCGTGCTGGGGATGGATTTGGCCCACGGAGGTCACCTGACGCACGGCAGTCCCGCGAGCTTTTCCGGCAGGCTCTTTGATTTCAAACCTTACGGCGTAGACAAGCAGAGCGGACGGATCGACTACGGAGCAGTGGCCGAACTGGCAGAGCAGCACCGGCCGAAGATGATCGTTGCGGGCGCCAGTGCATATCCGCGGATGATCGATTTTGAGCAGTTCGCTCAAATCGCCCGGTCGGTGAAAGCCTACCTGATGGTGGATATGGCCCACATTGCGGGGCTGGTGGCCGCCGGCCTCCATTCTTCGCCCATACCGCTGGCCGACGTGGTGGCTTCCACCACCCATAAAACCCTTCGCGGTCCGCGCGGCGGCCTGATCCTGGCACAGGCGGATTACAGCGAGCGCCTGAACAAGCAGATCTTCCCGGGAATACAGGGTGGGCCGTTGATGCACGTGATCGCTGCCAAGGCGGTGGCATTCAAAGAAGCCCTGCAGCCGGCATTTCAGAAGTATCAGATGCACGTGGTCAGAAATGCCCGAATCCTGGCCGCGGGGCTGCAAAGCGAGGGGATTGAGTTGGTTTCCGGCGGCACGGACAATCATATGATGCTGCTGGATCTGAGAAATCTGGCCATTACCGGCAAGGAAGCGGAAGAGGCGCTGGGGCGTGCCGGCATTACGGTGAACAAAAATGCGATTCCGTTCGATCCGCAAAGCCCGTTTATCACCAGTGGTATTCGTATCGGAACCCCGGCGGTCACCACCCGTGGGATGAAAGAACCCGAGATGATGTTGATTGCCGGGTTGATCGCCACGGCACTGAAAAAGCGAAATGATGAAAAAGTGATCGCAGGCATTCGTGACCAAGCTGCCGAGTTGTGTCGAAATTTTCCACTTTACGATGAACTGGGCCTGTAAATTCTGTAACCGAGGCGCGGGGAGAGGTGAAAATTGATGCGTACAGAAGGCATGCTGTTCTGTCCTTCGTTCCGGGTTTTTCGCCACGGTTTTGCGTCGTTTCACGGCGCGCGGGGCTTCAGATTTTGCAAGCAGCCATCCACCGTATCCGCGCCAAACACCGCCTGGGGGATGTAACGCCACATGTCGCGAAAAGAAAAGCGCCCCTCTTGGGAAGCCTATTTTATGAATATCACCGAGCTGGTAGCCCAGCGGTCCACCTGCACCCGGCGTGCGGTAGGGTCCATCGTTGTAAAAGATAAACGGATTTTATCGACGGGATACAATGGGGCACCGTCGGGAGTCCGGCACTGCTTGGATGTCGGCTGCCTCAGGGAAAGCCTGAACATTCCGTCCGGGGAGCGGCATGAGTTGTGCAGGGGCATTCATGCCGAACAGAACGCCATTATTCAGGCGGCATATCACGGGGTGTCCGTTAAGGATGCCACCCTGTTCTGCACGAATCTGCCGTGCTCAATCTGTGCCAAAATGATCATCAATGCCGGCATCAAAACCATTTACTACAAATCGGGTTATGCGGACCAGATGTCCAGCGAGATGTTCCAGGAGGCAGGGGTCACCGTTATCCAGTATGAGAGCCGAACCGAGGGAGGAGACACATGAAGTGCCCGTTTTGTACTGAGATCGACAACAAGGTCATCGACTCCAGGTTGAGCAAGGACGGCAACGTGATCCGGCGCCGCAGGGAATGCCTGGTGTGTTCCCGCAGGTTCACAACCTACGAACACATTGAAGAAATCCCGATCATGATTATAAAGAAAGATGGGCGCCGTGAGGTGTTTTCCCGGGATAAACTGAGGGCCGGTCTTCAAAAGGCATGCCAGAAGCGCAGCATCAGTATGAACGTGATTGAGGAATTCGTCGATGAACTCGAACGGGATTTGCGGGAAACCGGCGAAAAAGAGATTCCTTCTAACATTCTGGGAGAAAGAGTGATGGCCAAACTACACGATATCGATGACGTCGCCTACGTCCGATTCGCATCGGTTTATCGTGAATTCAAGGATGTCAATGATTTCGTGTCCGAGCTAAAGAGCCTGCTGAGCAAGCAGTAGTTCGACAGATGCCAAACCGATGGATGATGATGTCTTCATGAACCGCGCCCTGGAGCTGGCCAGCAGGGGGCAAGGCAGTGCATCTCCGAATCCGATGGTGGGTGCCGTGGTCGTCAATGCCGGCCGTATCGTCGGTGAAGGGTACCATGAGGCAGCCGGCCGTGCGCACGCCGAGGTGAACGCCATCGATGCCGCCGGAAGCGCAGCTGCCGGTGGCACACTCTATGTTACGCTGGAGCCGTGCAATCATGCGGGACGGACCCCACCGTGTACGGAAAAAATCCTGGCGGCGGGGATCCGGCGAGTGGTTGTTGCCATGGCCGATCCGAATCCCCACGTTAGGGGCGGCGGCATGGACTTACTCCGGAAGCAAGGCGTTGAGATTGCCGCCGGAGTTCAGGAAAGCCGGGCCCGCAGGCTCAACGAAGCTTTTATCAAATATATAACGACCGGTGTTCCCTTCGTTGTCGTCAAGTGTGCGGCCACTCTTGACGGGTGGATCGCCACCCGCAGCGGAGATTCAAAATGGGTTTCCGGGGAGCGGTCCCGTGACTACGTGCACCGGCTGCGACACGCAATGGATGCCATTTTGGTGGGGATCGAAACGGTTGAAAGAGACGATCCGCAGCTAACCGTGCGGCTTAACGACGTCGAAGGTATTCATCCCCGCAGAATCATACTCGATACGCACTTGAGGATTTCGGATCACTCGCGGGTACTGCGCAGCGAAGACGGCGGAGATACCATCGTTGTAACCGGCCCGTCCGTGGATAACGAGCGGATAAAAAAAGTTGCCGGACGTGGCGTTCGGGTGCTGCCTGCACCAGTGAAGAACGACCGTATCGACATGCACGCTCTGATGCCGCTGCTCGGGCGCATGCAGATCACCAGCTTGTTGATCGAAGGCGGAGGAGCGGTCATATCCTCGGCCCTGCAAGACCGGGTTGCAGACAAAGTGCTGTTTTTCTATGCTCCCAAGATACTCGGCGGAGACGACGGCGTTCCCATTTGCCGGGGATCCGGCCCCGATGCAATGAAAGACTGTATTGCGGTGAAGGATATCGAAGTTCACCGCTTTGACGACGATGTGATGATTGAAGGGTATTTCGAGCCGCAGGCATAGGGCCTGTCATGGCGAACCGGAAGCCTGGCGAAGGCTGTTACCCGGTGGGCAAAGGCGATGGCCAAAACCCCGAGTTTGAAACTGTAACCATGTTTACCGGTATTATCGAAGGTCTTGGCACCATCCACTCGATTCGTTCCTCCGGCCAGGGAAGCAGGCTGGTGATCACGGCCGACTATTTGCTCGAAAATACCCGCATCGGTGACAGCATTGCGGTAAACGGTGCCTGCCTGACGGCAGTGGCCGTTTCCGGGAAGCGCTTCGAAGTCGACGTGTCTCGTGAGACGCTCCGGTTGACGACCCTGGGCACGGCGAAAACCGGTGAAAGGGTGAACCTGGAAAGGGCCCTGCGCCTTTCAGACCGGATCGACGGCCACCTGGTTGCCGGTCATGTGGACGGTACGGGGCAGATAAGAGACCGGCAGGCCGCCGGCAACTCGACGGTGGTTGCCATCGGTGTTCCGAAATCGCTATCGCGATACCTGATTCAAAAAGGCTCGGTAGCTGTGGACGGCATCAGCCTGACGGTCAACGATTGTGACGATGCCGGCTTTACGGTCAGTATTGTCCCGCACACCGGCCGGGTCACCACCATCGGATTCAAGCAGATCGGTGCGCCGGTGAACATTGAAACCGACATGATCGGCAAGTATGTTGAGAAATTCATGACCGGTTCCAAAATCGAAACGACCGGCAAAGGGAAAGCCGGCTCCGGAGTCGACATGGATCTGCTGGCAAAAACCGGATTCCTTTAAACGGGGTTTCCCTCCATATGGGGCAATAGCAGGGACTTGGATGAAAGTGTTGGATCGATAGAAAAAGGGTTCACCCGTTGTAATATTTCGGATTTGTTGGTGGTAATTTCTAACGCAGGAGCATGTTGTTTGCAATGCCAGTCTTATCGATTGATGAAGCCATAGAAGAGATTAAAGCCGGACGCATGGTGATCCTCGTGGACGATGAGAATCGTGAAAACGAGGGAGACCTGTGTATGGCAGCCGAGAAAGTCACCGCGGAATCGATTAATTTCATGGCCAAAATGGGGCGGGGTTTAATCTGCCTGGCCATGTCAGCAGAGATGATCGAGCGCCTTGATCTGCCAATGATGGTAGATCACAACACCTCGCCGTTTCAAACCGGGTTCACCGTTTCCATCGAGGCCCGCTGCGGTGTAACCACAGGAATATCCGCCGCGGATCGTGCCACCACGGTTCTTACCGCCGTTGCCGACAACGCCAAGCCGGCCGATCTGGTTCGACCCGGTCACGTCTTTCCCCTCAGGGCCCGCAATGGAGGGGTCATGGTGCGAGTCGGCCAAACCGAGGGATCCGTGGACCTGGCCCGCATGGCAGGATTCAAGCCGGCCGGCGTAATCTGTGAGATTATGGACGAAGACGGAACCATGGCCCGCATGCCCGCCCTGGAAAAGTTCAGCCAGGAGCATGGTATCGGCATTTGCACCATTGCCGACCTGGTAGAGTATCGGATGAAAAACGAGTCATTCGTGCACCGGTCGGCTGAATCGAATATTCCGACGATGTATGGCGGAGAGTTCAAGATGGTGGCCTTCGAAAACGACGTGGACCATCTGTTGCACATCGCCCTGGTGAAGGGACGGATCGATGCGGATAAGCCCGTTATGGTCAGGGTTCACTCTGAGTGCATGACGGGAGACATTTTCGGCTCACTGCGCTGCGACTGTGGCGATCAGCTCCACAAGGCAATGGCCATGATCGATAAGGAAGGCTCCGGAGTGATACTCTACCTCCGCCAGGAAGGTCGCGGGATCGGTCTGGTGAACAAGCTCCGGGCTTATGAACTGCAGCAGAAACAGGGCCTGGATACGGTGGAAGCCAACCGAAAACTCGGATTTCAGGCGGACATGCGGGATTACGGGTTGGGTGCTCAGATGCTGGTAGACCTGGGTGTCAGAAAAATGCGTCTGCTGACCAACAACCCCAAGAAGATGGTGGGTTTGGAAGGCTACGGTTTGACGATCGTGGAACAGATACCCATCGAGGTCGAAGCCAATGAGTACAATCGCTGTTACCTGGAGTGCAAGAAGTTGAAAATGGGGCACATGCTGCAGCTCGACGACAAGGTGGGTGCTTCCTGACAATCGGATCGATGCACGTGGCAGCGTTTTCCAGAAATCCAATGGCGGAAGGACAGGGTATGACAAATATCATCGAAGGGCAACTCATCGGCCAAGGCAAGCGGTTCGGCATCGTGGTCAGCCGCTTCAACGATTTTATTTCCGAAAAACTGGTGGGTGGTGCGCTCGATGCGCTCACAAGAACAGGCACCCGCAGGGAGGAAATCGACATCCTCAAGGTGCCGGGCGCCTTTGAAATTCCGCTGGCGGCGCAGCTGCTGGCCCGCACCGGCAAATACCACGCGGTGATATGCCTTGGTGCGGTGATTCGCGGCGCCACCCCGCATTTCGATTATGTCAGCGCCGAAGTCAGCAAAGGTATTGCCCAGGTGAGCCTTGAAACCGCGGTTCCGGTTATATTCGGGATTTTGACCACCGATACGGTCGAACAGGCGATCGAACGGGCCGGTACCAAATCCGGCAACAAGGGATGGAGTGCTGCAATGGCAGCCGTGGAAATGGCCAATTTGATGGAAGCCGTGTCTCAATCGTCATAATGGGTAGTCGACGCAACGCCAGAGAACTCGCCCTGCAGGCGCTGTTTTCCATGGATATGAACCGGGACTTCTCCGGAGAGATGCTGGAGCGTTTCTGCGAACATTTTCGGCCAGCGGTAAGCATCGGTCCTTTTTTTATGCAACTGGTCACCGGTGTGCTCAGGCTCTTGCCCCGCATCGATGCGTTAATCGAGCAGCACTCCCAGCACTGGAAGCTAGACCGCATGTCCTGCGTGGATCGCAATATCATGCGGATTGCGGTTTTTGAAATTTTGAGCTGTGAAGACATCCCGCCCAAAGTCTCCATTAACGAATCGATCGATATTGCCAAGAAATACGGCACGGAGGATTCCGGAGCCTTTATCAACGGTATCATCGACTCGATTCGAATCGCATTTGAAAATGGGGAGATTTCCTGGGAGCAGAGCGGGCAGATTCACGAAAACGTATAACGCATATACCGATTCACTCGGATAGACAGGGAGGTCGTGTTGCTCATCAAATCGATGGCGGTCGGTCCGATTCAAGCCAATTGCTACATTCTAGGCTGTGAGGAAACTCTGGAAGCGGTGGTGATAGACCCGGGCGGTGAAGCCGATCGGATTCTGCATGCGCTGGCGGAATCCAAATTAACCCTGAAGTACATTCTCAACACGCACGGTCATTTCGACCATGTGGCGGCGAACCGGCGCATGAAAGAGGCCACCGCTGCTCAGATTCTGATCCACGCCCTCGATGCCCCCATGCTTGACAACCTGGCAAGCAGTGCGGCCACGTGGGGACTTTCTGCAGAGAATTCACCGCAACCGGATCGATTGCTGGCCGATGGTGAAACCGTCACTTTCGGCACGGTTTCCCTGAGCGTGATTCACACACCCGGGCATACCCCAGGTGGTGTTTCCTTTCATACCGACAGCATCGTGTTTGTGGGCGATACCCTGTTTGCCGGTTCCGTGGGGCGGACAGACTTTCCGGGCGGGGATGCAGCCACGCTCAAAAACAGCATTCAGCAAAAGATCTTCATTCTCGGGGATGCCGTTGAGGTCTACCCCGGTCATATGGGGACAACGAGCATCGGCCAAGAGCGCCGGCATAATCCCTTCGTCGGCGAGCGCGGCATTCTCTGACTTGCATGGCCCTTTTCCCCCACTGACCTCCGGCCTGGCGGAATCCGTCCCCGGTTTGCGCTAGCGACGCTCCACCTCTCCGGCAAGACACCCATTGGATTCAGGGCGCCCGGGTATTGGGCATTGGGCAGCCGGGAGCCACTGCTAGAAGGCTCCGAGTTGGCACGGCTTAATCTTGATCCCCAGCGCCTCGCAAGCACTGCTTACCGCCATTTTCCGCAGTTGCAGCCGGTCGGCAATTTCCCACGCCGACGCGCACGGCAGGCGGCTGTCCTCCAGTGATTTCTGCAGGGCGTTCGTCAGCGCCTCGTCAACGGTTTCTGCGCTGCGGACGATTTTCTTCTCGGGAGTGTAACCGAACAGCCCGAGCTGGCATTTCACCAGGCGGTAATTCATGAGGTCCGCTGTTTGGCCCACTGCTGCAGGAGAACTATCGAGTCTTTTTGCGATGTCAAATGCAACGGCACAGGGTAGTTCGCCCTTTTGACACCGCTCCCGAAGCTGTTTTTCAATCGCCGGATCCGGCTGTAAACCGGGTCGGTGCTTGGTGGAAAATCCGGTTGTCTTTTCTTTGCTCATGTGTTTGCTTCCTTTCTCTTTCTTTTGCCATTGAACCGCTTAGCCTTATAATTCAATCTGCATCGGATATCAACCTGCTTACCGGTCGCATGTGCGCACCGGATCCGGACTGCGTAATGGAAGCTTTCATATGCCTTGAACAATTGCCGGCGGTTTGTTAGTTTACCAATGGTCCCTGCCCGCTGCAGACAGCAGGGGAACCAGAGAGAAGGATCGCTGCCATATGCCGCTGTCAATCAATCGAAAAAAAACGCGCCAGATCAGGGTGGGGGGTGTTCCCATCGGCGGCGATGCCCCGATCGCCGTACAATCGATGACCAACACAGCGACCCGAGACGTGAAGGCCACCGTAGAGCAGATCCGGCGCCTGGAAGCGGCCGGATGTGAAATCATACGGGTGGCGGTTCCGGGCGAGGAAGACGCAGCCGCGATAGCGAAGATCAAAAAAGAAATCTCGATCCCACTGATCGCAGACATCCATTTCGATTATCGGCTGGCGGTGGCTTCCGCCCGCAGCGGTGCCGATGGGCTGCGCATCAATCCCGGCAATATCGGCAGCCAGAAAAAGGTCAAAGCCGTAGTGGACTGCGCCCGGGAGCTGGGCATCTGCATTCGAATCGGTGTCAACTCCGGGTCACTGGAAAAAGATATTTTGAAAAAACACGGCGGTGCCACTGCCGAAGGCATGGTGGAAAGCGCCCTGCGCCATATCAATGGCATCCAGGATTTGGGTTTCGACCAGCTCAAAATCTCCATTAAGGCATCCGATGTTGCCCGCACGGTCCAGGCATACCGCATGCTGTCCGATCTTACGGATTTTCCACTGCACGTCGGTGTCACCGAGGCGGGCGGACTTTATTCGGGTATCGTCAAATCTTCACTGGGTATCGGCATGCTGCTGGCCGAGGGTATCGGCGACACGGTCCGCGTCTCTCTTACCCGCGATCCGGTGGAGGAGGTGCGGGTGGGCTTTGAAATTCTAAGAGGTCTTGGTATTCGCAGCCACGGTCCTGAAATCATATCCTGTCCAACGTGCGGACGCTGCAATATAGAACTTTTTGACATCGCCGATCGGGTTGAGAGAGCGATACTGGTCAAATCGGCACCCGTCAAGCTCGCTATCATGGGCTGTGTGGTGAACGGCCCCGGAGAAGCGCGGGAAGCGGACATCGGTATTGCCGGCGGCGATGGGGTGGGGATCTTGTTCAAAAAAGGCGAAGTGGTGAAAAAATTCCCGGAAGATCAGCTGGCCGATGTGCTGCTGGAGGAGTTGGAGCACCTCGAATTGGAGTGGAAATCAAAGCAGCCGACACAGAAGAATGAAAAACACGAGGGAGAAAATGGGCAAACAGAAACAGGCTAAAACGGCGATTTCACCGACACGGGCGGAGGATTATCCGGAATGGTATCAGCAGGTGATCAGGGCTTCGGACCTGGCGGAGAGATCGCAGGTAAGGGGGTGCATGGTCATCAAACCCTGGGGTTACAGCCTCTGGGAAAACATCGTGCGGGAACTCGACGACATGTTTAAGTCGACCGGCGTGAAAAACGCTTATTTCCCATTGTTCATTCCACTGGGTTTTATGGAGAAAGAAGCAGAACACGTCGAAGGATTTGCCAAGGAGTGTGCGGTGGTCACCCACCACCGCCTGGAGAAAGGGCCGGAAGGTGGCCTCGTGCCCGCAGGGCCGTTAACCGAGCCGCTGGTGGTCAGGCCCACTTCGGAAACCATCATCGGCGATTCTTTTTCCCGGTGGGTGACCAGCTACCGGGATCTGCCCATTTTGATCAACCAGTGGTGCAATATTGTCCGCTGGGAAATGCGCACCCGCATGTTCCTGAGAACCAGCGAATTTTTGTGGCAGGAAGGTCACAGTGCGCACGCCACCGAAGAAGAGGCCCTGGAGCGCACCCGTCTGATGCTCGACGTGTATGCGGATTTGGCCGAAAAATACCTGGCGATACCGGTACTGCGGGGCCTGAAAACACCTGCAGAACGGTTTCCGGGTGCTGTGGAAACCATGTGCATCGAAGCGATGATGCAGGACCGCAAAGCCTTGCAGGCCGGCACGTCTCACTTCCTCGGGCAGAATTTCGCCCGTGCTTCTGGAATCCGCTACCAGGACGCCAATGAGCAGGAACAGTACGCCTGGACGGTTTCCTGGGGGTTCTCCACACGCTCGATTGGCGGGGTGATCATGACCCACGGCGACGACGACGGCCTGATCCTGCCCCCCCGTATCGCTCCGGCGCACGTGGTGCTGATGCCCATCATCCGCAAGGACGATGATCGCCCCTCGGTATTGGAGTATACGAACCGATTGGCCCGGTCTCTTCAAGACAGGTTTTACCACCAGCGCCGCATCGCGGTGGAGGTCGACGATCGCGACATCGGCGGTGCGAGAGGCTGGGACTGGATCAAAAAAGGGATCCCGCTGCGTGTGGAAATCGGAACGCGGGATATTGCCGCCAAATCGATTTTTCTTGGCCGAAGGGATCAATCGCACAAAGAAAGGATTTCGTTACAAACCGCTCGATTCGAGGCGGGAATCGCCGACCTGCTCGACGAAATCCAGCAGAACCTGTTCGATCGGGCCCTGGCATATCGGCAACAGCACACGGCGGTTATCAATAGCCGATCCGCTTTTGATGCTTATTTTACACCGGATAACCTTGAGCAACCGGAAATTCACGGCGGGTTTGCCGTTTCCGGCTGGTGCGGCTCCAGCCGCTGCGAAGAGGCCATCAAGGAAAAACTCGGTGTAACGATTCGCTGTCTGCCGTTCGAGGGGCAGCTGGAAGCCGACCCTGCCGAAGGTCGATGTGTTTACTGCGAAAAACCGGCAAATACCCATGCGGTGTTTGCCAAAGCGTACTGATGAAACGCCGATGCCTGCGGTTTGAAGCCGCACCGTGGGGGACACAATCCGATATGCCGGACTGCAGAACGGTGTCCGGCATCCGGTATGCCGTATCTATTTTCAATACATGATCCGCATCACCGACATCATTGACAAGGTCAGCGAGTACAGCCCCGGGGCGGATGCAAGCCTCATCGAGAGGGCCTATGTCTATTCCGCCCGCGTGCACGAAGGACAGGTGCGGCTTTCCGGAGAGCCCTACCTCATGCATCCGCTAGAAGTTGCAGGTATTCTCGCGGACATGAACCTGGACGTTGTCAGTATCGCTGCCGGACTGCTGCACGATGTGCTTGAAGATACTCCTGCCGAACCTGAAGAAATTAAACAGCTGTTCGGCACTGAGGTGCACCACATTGTCTCCGGTGTCACCAAACTGAGCAAGTTGCGTTTCAGCAGTTCTCAGGCGCGGCAGGCGGAAAGCATTCGCAAAATGCTGCTGGCGATGGCAGATGATCTGCGTGTGATTCTGATCAAACTGGCCGATCGCCTGCACAACATGCGAACCCTTCAGTTTCACCGCCAGGAGCGCAAGCGAAGAAAAATTGCGCAGGAGACTATGGATATCTATGCACCGATATCTGCGCGGCTGGGGATTTATTGGATCAAAAAAGAACTGGAAGACAGTTCCTTTCGGTACCTGATGCCGGACGAGTACGAAAAGATAAAAGCGCTGGTCAGTAAGGATCAGGCCGAACGGGAAAAATACGTCGAGACGGTCAAGAATACCATACGCAATAAAATGAATGAGTCCCAGCTCAAATGTGAAATCCTGGGTCGCATCAAGAATTACTCCAGTATCTATTACAAAATGATCAGTCAAAGACTGGAGTTTGAAGATATATACGACATCATCGCCTTTCGGATCATCGTCGACACGATCCCCAAGTGCTACGAAGCGCTTGGCCTCATTCACTCGCTCTGGAAACCGATTGACATCAAATTCAAAGATTACATCAGCCGTCCGAAACCGAACATGTACCAGTCTCTCCACACGACGGTCTTCGGTCCGGTCAATGAGCGGATGGAAGTCCAGATTCGCACCTGGGAGATGGACCGGGTGGCCAAATCCGGGATTGCCGCACATTGGTCCTACAAGGAAGGCGAGCAGTTCGATGATCGCATCGGCAGAACCTACGCCTGGATTCAGAACCTGCTGGAAAACCAGGAGAACATCAAGGACCCGGGCGAATTTCTGGAAAATGTGCGCATCGACCTTTTTCCGGATGAAGTCTACGTTTTCACCCCCGGGGGCGACATCAAAACGCTTCCCAAAGGCGCCACCCCTATCGATTTTGCGTACATGATCCACACAGAGGTGGGGCATCAGTGTGTCGGGGCCAAGGTGAACGGCCGGATGGTCCCTTTGCCCTACGAACTGCAAACCGGCGATGTCATTGAAATCGTCACCACCAAGAACCACCAGCCCAGCAAAGACTGGCTGAAATTTGTAAAGACCGTCAAGGCTCGCTCACGGATCCGGCAGTGGATCAAGTCCCAGGAGAAAGATCGCAGTTTGAGCCTGGGACGAGAAATGTGCGAAAAGGCTTTTCGCAAATACCGGCTCAACTTCAACACCCTGGTAAAAACCGAGGAGATGGAAAAGGTTGTAGAGCATTTTGGCTTTAAAACAGCCGAGGACCTGGTTGCCAGTGTAGGCTACGGCAAGATCACACCTTTGCAGGTCGTTCGGCGGTTTACCGCCAGTGCCGAGGCCGAAGAGAGAGAACAGTCTATTTTCAACAAGATTATCGGTCGGGTGCGCAAGAAAAAACCGAAAGGCGGGGTGGTCGTCAAAGGCGTGGAAGACATCCTGATTCGCTTCGGCAAATGTTGCCAACCGGTACCCGGTGATCCGATCGTAGGCTATATCACCAGGGGGTTCGGTGTCACCATACATCGAACCAGCTGTGTTAACGCGCTGAAAATGAACCCGGAACGGCAGATAGAAGTGGATTGGAGCTCCCAGAATTCAGAGACGTACCCGGTCAAAATCCGAATCCGATCGCATGATCGGGTAGGTCTGTTGGCCGACGTGGTCAGCAACATAAGTAAAAACGACGCGAACATCCTTACCGCCAAGACCGAAACCCTGGATAACAAGATGGTGCACAGTATATTTACCATCGATGTCGAAAACACGGACCACTTGAACCGCGTGCTGACGGCCATCAAGAAAGTGAAGCACGTTCTGGAAGTGAAACGGATCGGCTAGGAGGGGCTCTGTCAGAGGCTTACGGCGCTTTTACCACCTGACCGGATCGGATACAACTGGTGCAGACCATCATCTTCACGGCTTTTCCTTCTCGCACCGTTCGCACCCGCTGAAGGTTCGGTTCAAAGCGGCGCTTGGTCACGTTGTGAGCGTGGCTGATGTTGCTGCCGACCATTGGTTTTTTACCGCATATTTCGCACATTTTCGCCATGTTGTACTCCTTGCTGCTGCCGGGAGCAAGCGCCGGCCAGCAGGTTGATATCGTGGCCTGAAACATCGGCCATTCATCGTCATGATTATCGCCGATCGGATACCCGAAGCCGGCATTGATATCGTAAAACATCCGTTGTGTAAAGCGTTTTTTCTCAGGGTGTGGAAGACAGCGGGACCAGGCGGGCCTCACATTTGGTGATATATTGCATGGCCTCCCGGTGAAACCCCACATCCGGATATGCGGTGACAACGGCCTGAAAACGTTTCAATGCGGCCTGGTAGTGCTTGCTTTTGTAATAAAACCGAGCGATATAGAACTCGTTTCCGGCAAGGTTTTTCAGGCACCGGTTGATGTGGTCGTCCGCCCTCTCCGCGTATATGGAATCCGGATACTGCAGGCGCAGTTGCCGGAATGTCTCCAACGCCTTGCGGGTGGAACTCTGGTCCCGGTCGATGGTCGCGATCTGGTCGAAATAGCAACGTCCAATCTGGTAGATGACGTACGGTCGCGCCTCGTTTCCGGGATGAAGCTCGGCAAATTCCTCATAAGCACTGATGGCGTCTTCGTATTGTTCCAAATGGTAATATGAGTCGCCAATTTTCAGCTCTGCTTCCGTAACGTGTTTGCTGAAGGGATACCAGTCTTTCAGCTGAGTGAAAGCTTCCAGCGCAACTTTGTATTCCCCCTTCTCGTAAGCCTGCGCACCTCTTTGCAAAAGGATTTCGACCGCCTCGACTTCCGGTTCTGTCGATCGAAAGAGCGAGCAGCCCGCAACCAGCGAGACGGCAGCCACCATCGACGTCAGCATCATTGCAAGCCGAATCTGTTTCAACATTTTTCTCCGGGGTGACGATACGCGGCGGCGATGAATCCTTTCCGGACCATCGCCGCGGTCTGAAGCAAAGCAAACGTTGTGTTGATTGATGATGGAGTGACCGGATACCGGCAGAAAGTGGTCAGAATATAGGTCACAGCGCTTTGGCGATAACCTCTTCGAGTTTCGACTTGGCGACCATTCCGGTGATCTGATCCACCACGTTTCCGCCTTTGAAAAGGATCAATGTAGGTATAGCTTTGATGCCGTATTTCCCGGGGGTGACGGGGTTATTGTCGACATTGCATTTCATAAAATGGATCTTATCGCCGTAGTCGTTGGCAAGTTCCTGGACTACCGGGCCGATCGCCTTGCAGGGTCCGCACCACGGCGCCCAAAAATCAACCAGAACCGGCTTGTCCGACTGCAGCACATCACTTTCAAAACTTCCATCTTCGATCTCCCTGATGCCATCTCCCATGAACGTGGTCCTTTCTAATAAATAATTTTGCCAATTATAGTGATACCTCCAGATGTTGTCAACCTCGCAGAACGGGCGGCTCTTCAGTGTTTTGCGGGATTCTTGTCCGCAGCTTCCGTGTGCAATTCCGGCCGGCATACCGGTTTCGATGCCCTTGATCGCGGGCCGGGCGATTGAAAACAGACGGGTTTCAGTGTATGGAGGACTGGATCATTTCGATCGGGGGACGGCAGATGAAATCCAGAATTCGCATCGGTGCACTGATTTCCGGAACCGGAACCAACTTGCAGGCAATTCTGAAGGCCTGCGACCGGGGGGAAATTGACGGCCAGGTGGTATTCATCGGATCCGACAACCCGGAGGCTGCCGGTCTGCAGATGGGCCGGCAAGCCGGCATCGCCACCATTGTCGTCGATTACGACGCCATTGAACGGGGTTTTCGCGCGGATCCAGACCAGATGAAAATCCCACCGGATTTTCATATCGATGATATCCGCCGCAAGCAACATCTTTTTCCTCCCGATGCCGAGCGACACAGAGTCGTTCAATTTCTGACCGGCCGATCCATTGCCGAAGACCAACTGCTACGGCAGATGCAGGCCCATCCGTTCGACTTGCTCGTCTGCGCCGGTTTCATGCGCGTTCTGACCCCGTATTTTATCGACCGCGTCAATATCGATCCGAACCGGCCGCGGATCATGAACATCCATCCCGCCCTGCTGCCGGCCTTTCCCGGAGTCGACGGATATGCCGATACGTTTCGCTATGGATGCAAAATCGCCGGGTGTACGGTCCACTTTATCGATTACGGCGAAGACACCGGGCCGATCATCTCCCAGCGGGCTTTTGCGATTAGAGACGACGATACCCTCGAGTCGGTGAAAAAGAAGGGATTGGCGCTGGAGTGGGAGGTCTTCCCGCATTGCATTCAGCTCTTTGCCCGGGGACGACTCCGATTGGCAAGGCGCTCTTTCGAGCTGGCGGGAGGCGTTCAATTTGAACGGACGGTGGTCAACATCCTGCCGGCTGGATGACCGTTGCCGATCAGAGATAACGGCGGCCACCGACATACCGTTTTCGGTAGTAGCCGCTGGCCAGAGACCCCACACGGATATATTTGCCCCGCCCGGGGGCATGAATAAAGCGATTTTCGCCGACATAGATCCCTACGTGAGAAACCCGCTCACCGCCGGAGGTGGCGAAAAAGACCAGGTCGCCCCTGACCAGTTCCCGCCGTCCGACGGGTGTTCCGGCATACCACTGTTGCCGGGATGTTCGAGGAAGATCGAGGCCGTTGAGCTGATAGACGGTCATGGTCAAGCCGCTGCAGTCAAATCCCTCATCCCGTGAATCCCCGCCCCACTTGTACGGAATACCAATAAAACTTCTGGCTGTGTGGACAAGTTCTCCACGCAGGTCCCCCTCGATAGCAGCCATCTGAGGGCTGACCACATAATATTCATCAATGATACCGCGGGCTTGAAGAAATCCGGCCTCTCTGCGGGCGGTTTCGCGGGTGGAGTAGTTGCCGAACCGGACTTTGTATAACCCGGATGGGTCGATATAATGGTAGGCATTCAAACCCTGCCGCTGTAATTTCTCCGTCAGGCGTACGGCATTGTCCAGATCCTGGAACGCACCGACCTGAACGGCAAATCGGACTTTTTTCAGATGTTTGTAAGGATAGATGGTTTCAGGCTGCGGCGGGATCGTCCTGACGGCAGAGCAGGCGCCGAGTAGCAAAAGGATTGCGCAGAACACGGTGAAGGTGATGCAGCGGTTGCCAGCGATTCCAACCATGGTTTACATGACTTTTACCATCAGCGGGATGGCAATGAATGTGCCTGCAGAACTGCCCAGGTTCGTGAATACGACCACCAGCAGGATGCGGGTGATCTTGTTTCTCCAGAATCCGCGAAACGAATGGATGTCCTCCTGGAGATTTTCGAAATCGATGACTTTCGGTTTGCGGGAAAAGGCCTCCACCAGCCCGGACACCCAGCCGGCGGCGATCATGGGATTCAGGGACGTCAACGGAGCCGCCAGAACCGAGGAGACGATCGTGAGCGGGTGCGCCAGGGCGAGCAGTGCTCCGAGACCGGCCAGCAGCCCGTTTGCCAGCAGCCACCAGGCGATCATGTGCGATCCGGTTTCGGTTCCTCCGTGATAGAAACCCGAAAGTACCAGTAACAGGATACCGAACGGGAAGATCCATTTGATCCATTTGATCGATTTCGACGGAGGGGGCAGTTGCTCCAGGCTCGAAATATCCGTTTCGGTTTTCCAGTATGCCTTGATGCCGGGCACATGGCCGGCCCCCACAACGGCAACGATGCGTTCGCCGGGTGCCGTGCGAATCTTGTGGGCCAGATAGCGATCGCGCTCATCGATGAGAACATGGCGAACGACCGGAAGCGACCGGCCAACGTCTGCCAGAAGGCTTTCCAGCACGTCTTCCTGTTTCATCCTTTCTACTTCTTCCGCGCTGAGATCATCCACTTTTCCAAGGGAGAAAACCAGCTGCGCGATAAGCTTGATCTTGTCCCAGAGGTTCATAATCCGCCAGGCCCTGGCCAGCGTCGTGCGCACATCCCGGTCCGCCAGATGAACTTGGGCTCCAACGGATTCGGCACTTTCGATGGCCTGGATCATTTCCTGGCCGGGTCGAATGTCGAGTTTTCTTGCAATCCTTTTCTGAAACGAAGCCAGCAGTAAATTCGACAGGAGCAGAAAGGCCTTCTTTTCCCGGATCACTTTGACGATGTCCATATTCTGCCAGGAGTCCTTGTGGCGCATCGAATGGTAGCGTGATTCACAAAGCTCCACACAGACCGTGTCAGGTTTTTCGCGTTCGATCACTTCAGCCACCAGCCGGGTGCTTTCGTGCGACACGTGAGCGGTACCCAGCAAAGTGATCTGCCTGCCCTCGATTTCAAGATGATGGATCATATAGCGGTTGTTTCTTGCCGGTAATGATAGTATAAAACGGTTCCACTCGTGTTTGCGTTTTCCGGTTCAGTGAACACCGGCAGATGATTCACGAAACAAAAGAATAAACCATTCAGGCGAGTCTTTCAAGGTTGAACATAGAAGCCTGCCGGGAGGCGTGCGGATGGAGGAGACACTGGTGGAGGAAGCCAATGGTTACCGGATAGCCAGGCAACCTTTCTACCTGCCCACCGGAGACGAGTTCCGTTTGTTCCAGGCAGCCTGCAACGCACGGCTGCCGGTGATGCTCAAAGGGCCCACCGGATGCGGAAAAACCCGCTTTGTCGAGTATATGGCCCACCGTCTCAATCGTCCCCTCATCACCGTTTCCTGCCACGAGGATCTGTTTGCTTCCGATTTGATCGGCCGCTATCTGCTCAAAGGGGATGAAACCGTCTGGGTGGATGGACCGCTGACGCGTGCGGTTCGACTGGGGGCGATCTGCTACCTTGATGAGGTGGTGGAAGCCCGCAAGGACACAACGGTGGTGATCCATCCGCTGACAGACGACCGAAGGGTCCTGCACATCGATCGGAAGGGCGAAATGCTGCAGGCTCATCCGAATTTCCTGATGGTGATTTCCTTCAATCCCGGCTACCAGTCGATCCTGAAAGACCTGAAGCAGAGCACCCGGCAACGCTTCGTGTCCCTGGAATTCGGCTATCCGGATCCGGAAACGGAAGCCCGAATCGTTGCCCACGAGGGCGGAGTGGATCAGCAGACGGCAATGCGGTTGGTTTCTCTGGCAGGTAAGATCCGCGGCATCCGCGACCATGGACTCACGGAAGGGGCCAGCACCCGCCTGCTGATTTATGCGGCCAAACTGGTTCATAACCAGACGCCGGAGCGCGAGGCATGTCGGACAGCGATCAGCCTGCCACTTACCGACGATCGGCGCTTGCAGGAAACCCTGGACGACCTGATCGACGATTTCTTTGCCGGTGATGGACCTGAAAACAACAACGCCTGATCCTCTCCGCAAACTCGACCTTTTTGATCCCGAAACCGGTGAAAAGGTGCGCCGCGAGCTGCAGGCGGATCGGGCGGCTGTTTCCCCGCAAATGCTCTGCATGCTGGCGGACGAGACGATCTGGGGGCTCAGTCTGGAGGTGTCTTTCGGTCAGGCGATTGCTCGCGGGATGTTGGCACTCATGCGCCGTTCCCCCTTGAGCCTGGACAGCTATCGGAGCGGCGTTCGCCACGCGGGAGGGAAAGGGCCGACGCTCGGCCGGTTGATGGCCAACCACCTGGTTTCGGTTCTACTGTCCGGCCACCCCCGTATCCGGCACCTATTCTTCAAGGCTTTCGAGGTCATGGAGGGAGCCGGTGTTTATACGCTCCCCAAACCCCTGGAGGCACTGGATCGAATCTTGTATGCCGAAGATTTCCGATCTGCAGAAGCATACCTGAACCTGCTGTGTACCACCTTTTCCAGAAAGATACCCTATAATCGACATCAGCAGTTTACCGTGCTTCTGTCGAAGGCGGCCCTGCGGTATGCTCCTGCCAAAAGGCCCTGGCTGCTGACGCAAATCGAGCGGGTTATGCGGATCGATGACCGGCTGGCCTCTGCACTGATGAGCGGAATGGACAAAGGACTCGATCTGCTGTCCGGCGCGGCATTGTCCCGTTTCGTGTCCTTGGGGCTCGATCGAAACGAACCGGACCGACAGCGGGCGGAGAAATTTTTCGCCCTGGATTCCCGGGCGGGTCGCTCGGCGTTCCACGAATTACAGGTTGCAGCGTCCTTTCTTCAGGTGCAGCCTCAATTGAACCGCTATCTGCAAGCCCGCACCGGGCAGGAAGTCAGCGTGCGTCCGCTCTCCGGATTGCCGACGTGCGCCGGTGACATCCGTCTCGATGACGGCGCCACTTGTTCGGACGGCAAATCGATCTATCTGCCCGACGAGGTCGATCATTTTGACGCACAAGCGGAAAATATAAAGATATACAAGTGCCTCACGCGATTCGAGGCCGGGTTGCACGAATTCGGCACATTTCAGTTTGATCTGGAAAAGGCCCTGGAACAGTGCAGTGAAAATCCGCAATGCCGCCGCCGGCTGAATCCGGGTCAAAGCGGCGCCGGTCAGGCGGATGCGGCGTCCGATCTGGAAAGGTTTTTCGGTTTTTTCCACGACCCGTTGCTGGCAGAAAACCTGTATCTGATATTTGAGCACGGAAGGATTCGCCGCCTGCTTGCACAATCCTATCCGGGACTGGTGTCCACGTGCCTTCCGATGTTTCAGAACGAAGCCCGTATGGTTCTGGCGAAAGGCGCAAACCGGCAGCCCCTTCTTCCGATCTATGCGCGAATCGCCTGCGGATTGCCCCCGCAAGAGTTGCAGCAAAGTCGGGCTGCCGGAATGGACCTGGTTCGAAAGACGGCAGCGCTTTTTGACAACGCGATGCAACAGGATGGGCCGACGGCGGAAACCAGCGGAATGCTGGTGGCGGAGAGCTATGCTGAGGTCGAAACCTTCCTGGGAAGAAACGGCCATCCGGCAGAAAACGGTAGCTTTCTGCCCTTGCGAACTCCTTTTCTGCGGTGCATTCGCCCCGATCTCCACCGTCAGGCCGGGCTGCAGATCGAGCAGATGGCCCGTTCATTAAAAAAACAGCTGGCTGACAGGGGGATTCATATCTACGCATCGGTATTGCGGGACCACCTGGTCACCTGCCGGGGTAAACTTCGCGCCCGTGGTATCGAGGATATTTTGCACCGACCGGAAAACTACACCCGCCGGGGACGCGCCGGAAAACAGCCGCTATTGGGGGAGAGCATCGAAATCCCCCCTGGTGAGCTTTCCGCCATTGCAGGTGCCGACTTTGTGTCCTCACCGGCGCCGCGCAGCGACTGTCCATCGTTTTGGTATCGGGAATGGGACTGCCGTCTGGAGGACTATCTGGCCGAGTACACCCGTGTACGGGAGTGTGACGTGGAGCGGTGTTCCAGCGATTTTTACACCTCGACGCTGGATCGATACGAGGGCCTGGTGCAGCGGATCCGATCTGCATTCGAACTGCTCAAACCGCAGGGGTTGAAATGGTACCGTCGCTGGATCGAGGGTGACGAGTTCGACTACCGGCAGCTGCTCGATTTTGCCCTCGATCGCAGAGCGGGACGCACACCGTCCGAGCGGCTCTATATCAAGCGGATCAAGGCGCAGCGGGACGTGGCCGTGCTGTTGCTGGTGGATCTTTCGCGATCGACCGCCAGCACGGTGGCGGGCTCCGAGGCTTCCGTGCTGGATGTGGAAAAGGAGGCCATCGTGCTGCTGAGCGAGGCCCTGCATGTGGTGGGTGACAGATTTGCCATCGACGGGTTTTCAGGTGCCGGAAGGCTGGGGGTGGAATACTTTCGGATAAAGGATTTCAGCGACCCGCTCGACGATACCGTGCGCTGTCGTATCGATGCCATGTCACCGCGGCGCAATACCCGCATGGGAGCAGCGATCCGTCACGCTGCCAGCCGGCTGTCAGCGGTGCCTTGCCGGGTGAAGTTGCTGATCCTACTCGGAGACGGTTTCCCCAACGATCTGAATTACAAGAAGACATATGCCGTCGAGGATACCCGCCGGGCGATCGCCGAACTGCGGGCGCAGGGCATTTACGTGCATGCCATTACCGTGAATATGAATCCGGAGAACACGCTGCGCCTGGACGAACTCTTCGGTGATATCCACCACAATCTGATCAGCGATGTGACCGATCTGCCGGACAGATTGTGGCGCATTTATGGGTCGCTTACCAGATGACGAACGAAAAGCAGGTGCTTTTATTTGACGATATATTCGCCTGGGAAGGATTCGGCGGCAGGTTTCGCATCGGCGCCGGAAAATGCCGCCTGCGGATTTTCGATCTCAGCAGGGGTCAAACCGGTCAACTGCCGCACTTGCGGCCGTTTCTCATAGTGGCTTCGGACGTGGCTGATAGCAGAATGACGGTGAAAAGTTGCGTGAGCCACCTGGCCACCAGCGTGGTCAATCAATTTGGTCTGGATCCCCAGCGAATGATTTTCGTGGAATATTACCCCTGTCAGCGATACGGCCTGCAGAACGAAAACATCATACCGGAGCGTTTCGAGGCGGTTGATTTTGAGTGGCACGAGGGCAAGGCACTCTACCCCCATTGGCGGCCGCTGAAACCGCCGTTGCTGAACGTCATCAAACAGGTGCTGCAGCCCCTCCCGTAGATTTCTATTTGCATCACCCGTTACCGGTTTGGAGGTGGATGCATACTGGCGGCACATTCATTTTTGCCCAGATCGAGAGTGTCCTGTTGCTCCTCGTCGACTTCCACCAGCCCGGCGTTGATTTCTCGAATTTTGGCATATTCTTCCGGCTGGGGCCGCATGTTTTCCTTGATGAAAGTGAAAAATTTCTTCTCGTCCCTGATGCCATAGATGTCGGGGTTGCCCGCTTTTATTTTTCCGATCGTCTCGGCGAATACCAGTTGATCGTTGGCTTCCGCCCATTCCATATAGTGACCGGGCAGGATGGTAACCGAATCGTCCAGTGGAACGATGATTTCGGTCATGGTGTTATACAGCATCTTGGACCATTCTTCCGCCATACCGCCCAAGTCGGGACGCCCGATGCTGAGGATGAAAACCGTATCGCCGGAAACAAAGTATTTGCCGTCAATCAGGTAGGAGGTGCTGCCCGGCGTATGGCCGGGTGTGTGTATCGCCTTTACCTCCGGTCCATCGGAAGAAAAAGTGTACACCTCACCGTCTTTTACCGGCGTGTAACGGAACGCAGCTCCTGTAAAATCGGGTTCCGGAGCCATAATTTCCGCACCCGTAGCCCGGGCGAGCATGGGGCTGCCCGATATATAGTCAGCCTGCCGGTGAGTTTCGAAGGTTTTTATCACCGCGCATCCGCGTTCGTGCGCAAATCGCTGGTAGGCCTCGATGTTTTTGGCAGGATCGAAAATCATCATTTCAGTGCCGCTAACCAGGACATAACTGCAGGAGGCTTTTCCGGGACGGCGGAACTGGTAAAGTTCGTAGCCGTTTACGGCATTCACCCGAACCGGGTCCAGGTGGTTCCCCCAGGATTTAATTCCGGCTTCGAGATAAGCGACGTCAGCGAAACCGTTTTTCACCAAAATTTCTCCCACATACTTTGCAGATCCCTCTTTTGCGCATACGATACGGACTTGATCTGCCCGGGGCACCTTGGCAACGCTTTCTTCTTCGAATTCGATAAACTCCATATAAGGGACATTGACCATCTGGATCGGGTATGGGCCTTCCACTTTGAATCTACCGAATTCGACGGGATTGCGTACGTCCAGAAGCAGAAAGTCTTCCTTGTTTGTCAACCATGTAAAAAGCTCAGCCGCACTGTAGGGTCTCAATTCCATGGGTCCTCCTTCTTTGAATGCCTGGCTCGGTTTGACCGCTGCTATCAATTATTCGACATAGAGCCTCTCCGAATGCGGAGGTTACAGGAAAGCAGGTTCGTTGGTCAATATATTTGGCTTCGCATTTCCCAAAATTATGCAAGTCGTCATCAATAACTTTCACGTTTCGATTCTTTTTGACTTTAGGAAACGATCCACAACCAGCAGTGGGTTTGGAGATGACAAAAAGGCATGAATTGGGGTATGAGGGTACAAACCGGGGTGCATGTGGGCCGACAGGCCAGCAACTGCCATCTCGGGCGAACAGAAAAAGGAGGGTACAATGCCACTGCAAAGCATTCAGACAGACAAAGCACCGGCCGCCATTGGACCATATTCCCAGGGGATTGCAGCCGGGCCCTTACGATTCGTGAGTGGCCAGCTGGGACTGGATCCGGCGACCGGGAAACTCGTTGGAGAGGAATTTTCCGACCAGGTGCGGCAGGCGCTGCAGAACCTGCATCGAATTGTGGAAGCCGGGGGGGATTCTCTGCGGCAGGTGGCAGCTGTGGACGTGTTTCTGACCGACATCGGAAAGTTTGCTGAGTTCAACGAGATCTACAAAGAATTTTTCTCCGGGCACCGGCCGGCCCGGGCGGTGGTAGAAGTCAGTGCGCTGCCGATCGGCGCCCAGGTGGAAGTCAAATGTATCGTATACAGCGAAACGGCCTGATACCGTGTTACAGGAGAATGCTCCGGATCATTCCTGTGCCGGCACATCCGCCACTTTCCAGAGGTGACCTGTGGCAGACATAAAGCGTCGAACGTCGTCTTTGGATATGACCAGCGTGCTGGTGTTCAGCAGGGGGTGGAACTGAAAGGCATCCGCCTCCCAAAGGGTTGCGTCGATCAACACTTCGACATTGTGACGGCTGCGGTCGTTGAAAACTGCCAGAAGGGATACCGATCCCGGCTCGATACCGAGAGTCTGCTTCATCCGCTGCGGCGACCCGAAACTCACCCGGCCGGATTCCAGGCACGCCGGCAGTTTTTTTAAATCAACCCGTTTGTCGTCCGGTACGACCACCAGGAAATGGCGAGCACCTTTCTTGTCCCGGAAAAAAAGGTTTTTGGTCCCCGCTCCCGGCAGATCCGGTGTCAACCGGTGAACATCGTCCACCGTGAAGACCGGGGGATGATCGAAGCGCTGGTATTCGATTTGGTGCTTTTCCAGGAATTGATAGATGTCCACGGCTGTTTTGCACTCCTTTCGATCGAGACCGGTAGTTTGGTCCGGCGGATCGGTGTTGGCGTTCGAACCGACGGTCGTTGGAAATCTTCTGCCGAAACGATACGTGCTTCTACGACATTTTCCCGGAAAAGACAAATCCGGAATCGCAGGATTCACCGGTAGACTGCTTGACAGTCGGATTCACCGGGTTTTATGCATTTCCATTTTCAACCACCGCCGGCTGTCGAACCGCAGTGCAGCGGGCGGCCTGCTGGAAAAACGAAACCTTGCCAGTAAAAGGAGGATATGATGGACGCAAGCCGGTTTCTATACCTGTCCAAGTCCGACGTAATCAACGTGAATTTGAACATGGCCGACATCATCGATTCACTGGAGGTGGCCTTCAAAGAGAAAGGGGCCGGACGTACCGAGATGCCGCCCAAGCCCGGCGTGCATCCCGGCGGTGGTGACAATTTCATACACGCCATGCCCGCCTACATCCCCGCGTTGAAATCTGCCGGGGTCAAGTGGGTCGGGGGGTTTCCGGAGAACCTTCAGCAGGGTTTGCCGTATATTACCGGTTTGCTCATATTCAACGACATCCGCACCGGAGTGCCGCTGGCAGTGATGGACTGCACCTGGATCACTGGGATGCGCACCGGAGCCGCTACGGCGTTATCCGCCCGATATCTGGCCCGTCCCGATTCGAAAAGGGTGGGGGTGCTGGGTTGTGGGGTGCAGGGCCGAACCAACGTTGAGGCATTGAAAGTGCTTTTTCCATTGAAGCAGGTGGTGGCATACGATACCGATCCAAAGGCGTCGAAGCGGTATGCCGATGAAATTCGAAAACGCTTTCACCTGGAGGTGACCCCGGCTTCCACCCCGCGCGAGGCCGTCAGCGGCTGTGACATCGTTGTCACGGCCGGGCCGATTTTAAAACAGCCCCACGCCACGATCCGCTCCGGTTGGCTGGATGCCGGAGCATTTGCCTCCCTGGTCGATTTCGATTCCTACTGGCATCCGGAGGCATTGCAGGAGGCAGACAAGTTCTGTACGGACGACACAGCGCAGCTGCTCCACTACCAGCAGGTGGGTTATTTTCAAAAGATCCCGACCGTCCACGCAGATCTGGGCGAACTGGCGACTGGGAGCAAGCCCGGCAGAGAGAACGCGAATGAAAAAACGTTCACCGCCAACCTGGGGCTGGCCATCGACGACATGGCTGTGGCGCCTTTGATCTACCGCCGGGCGCTGGACGCCGGTATCGGTACCTGGCTGCCGTTGTAATCGGGGATTTGAATATGCCAAGGCCTGCATCAAGCAATCTGTTCGATGTTGTCGTCATCGGCGGCGGAATCATGGGCTCTGTCACTGCCTACAGCCTGCTCAAGGCGGCCAGCCACCTGAAGATCGCCGTGGTGGAGATGGATCCGGCGTACACCCGGGCCTCCACGACGCTGTCGATGAGCAACGTCCGCATCCAGTTCAGCCTGAAGCAGAACATTCAGATATCTCAATATGCCTTTGAGGTACTGGAGCATTTTGACGAAGAGATGGCTGTCGGTGACAGCGTGCCGCACGTTGCCTTCCGCCGCGAAGGCAACCTGTTTCTGGTGGACAGCGACCGCGTGCCGCCGGCGCAGGATGCGCTCGCGCTGCAGCAATCGCTGGGTTGCCGGGTGCAGTGGTGGACACCGGAGCGGATCAAAAAATCCTACCCCCTGTATGAACCGGGTACCATGGCGGGAGGCACTTTTGGCGGGCAGGACGGGCATTTCGATGCCTATGCTGCCCTTATGGGCTATCGGGCCAAAGCCCGGGCGATGGGGGCGGATTACATTCACGGCGAGGTGGTGGCCATTGAGGTCAACAATGATCGTGTCCAGGGGGTTCGGCTGCGTTCCGGTGAACGCTGCACGTCTTCTGTGGTGGTGAACTGCGCGGGTGCCTGGGCCGCCGGGATTGCCCGCACGGCCGGTGTCGAGCTGCCGGTGGTCCCAGTCAAACGGCAGGTATTCGTACTGGACACCGCTGTCAAGCCGACCGGCCCGCTGCCCCTGACAGTGCTTCCCTCCGGACTCTACTTTCGCAGCGAGACCGGCGGCGTCATATTGCTCGGCAAGTCGATGCCGGAAGATCCGATAGGTTTCGATTTTACCTGGGACGACAAGCGGTTTCTCGAAATCCTGTGGCCGGAGCTGGCGGAGTTCGTTCCTGCTTTTGACCGTCTCAAACTGATGCGGGGCTGGTCCGGGCTGTATGCCGTCAACACGCTGGACGGCAACGCCATTTTAGGCGAGTGGCCCGAGATCAGGGGATTGTACCTGGCCAACGGGTTCTCCGGTCATGGACTGCAGCAGGGGCCGGCCGTCGGGCGCTACCTTGCTGAACGGATCATCGGCAGCGCACCGGTTTTGGATCTGTCCATTTTCAGTCCGCGGAGGATCCTGGAAAGCAGGCCCATCTCTGAAGACGGTCTTGTCTGATCTAAGCCGCATTGACATGAACCCCGATAGCATTCGCTAGTCAGGAAGCCGGATGAACAGCGCTCTACCCGCTCCTGCCACGGAAAAGTCCGCGATGATGATGGTTGGCTGCGGTGCTTTTCTGATCAGCTTTTCGGGAGTCTTCGTAAAGTGGGCGGATGTCAGTCCGATGATGGCCGGGTTTTACCGGACGTTTCTGGGAGGGCTGATCCTACTGCTGATTATGCTGTTGCGGCGAAAGTCCCTGCGGATTCGATTCGGCATCCTGTCGCTCGGCCTTTTCGCCGGACTGATGTTTGCCCTCGACCTGGTACTGTGGCATACCAGCATTCATTTCATCGGTCCGGGGCTGGCGACGATTTTGGCCAACTTTCAGGTCTTTTTGCTAGCACTATATGGTGTGACGATGCTGGGGGAAAGGCCGGGGTGGCGGCTGGGGTTTTCCATCGCTTTGGCCATGGCCGGTCTTTACCTGCTGGCGGGTGTGGACTGGCAGCAGCTGGGGCAGACGTACCGAAGCGGCGTGCTGTTAGGGTTGGCGGCGGCGGTCTGTTACGCAGGGTATCTGCTGGTCCTGCGGCGGCTGCAATCCGGTACGGATGCGCCCTCGCCGCTGGTCAATCTCTGCACCATATCGCTGGTAACGGCCGCTTTGCTGGCGGTGTCGGCCTGGTCCCGGGGCGACTCTTTTGCCGTGCCGAATGTGCAAAGCTGGCTGGCGCTGCTCGCCTATGCTTTTTTCAGCCAGGTGTGCGGCTGGTGGCTCATCACCACGGGGCTGCCGCGGGTTCGGACCTCTTTGGCGGGTCTGCTGCTTTTGCTGCAGCCGTCCCTGGCGTTTATCTGGGACGTGCTGCTCTTCGAGCCGCGAGTGACCGTTGTCAGTGTCTGCGGTGCGGCTGTTGCGTTGGCTGCCATATATCTGGGGATCACTCGGGGCGCAAGCCGGCCTCCCTGAATCCCATTTATTTTTTCGTGGGTTTCCAATAAGTTGCTTGACAAAAGTGGGAGGCTTTGAATAGTATTCGAACGCTTCGGCCTCAAAAAGGGAAACGGCTTTTGCCGCTCTCTGGACGAGTTAAATATTTCTATTAATTCAACATGTTAACCGAGGAATAGCGAAAGGAGATGGTTATGAGACGAATTTCGACTGTTGGAATTGCACTGGTGCTGATCGTCGGTCTGGTCGTTGCAGTGGGTTCGGCAACAGCTGCTGACGTGATCAAACTCAGAAAGGGCGAACCGGTCCATCTGGCATACTGGTTTGTCGTTTCGGGTCCCAACACCTCTCTGGGCATGGACACCGTGCGGGGCATTGAGATTGCCATCGAAGATTTCGGCGGCAAGGTCAAGGGGCATCCCGTCAAGCTCACCGGCCAGGATACCGGCTGCGGTCCCGAGGGCGGGCAAGCGGCTGCCACGAAAATTGCTTCAGATCCCACCGTGGTTGCGGCCATCGGCTCCAACTGCTCCAGCGCAGCCCAGGCCGGTGTTCCGATCCTCTGGGAAGCCGGCATCCCCACGATTTCTCCATCCAACACGGCTCCGATCCTCACGGATCCGGGCCGGAGCGCCGGGTTCAACGGCTACCTGCGCACCTGCCACAACGACAAGATTCAGGGCGCGGTGGCAGCACTGTTTGCATACAAACAACTCGGCGTGAAAAGAGCGGCCACCATCCATGACGGCAGTGTGTACGCCGAGCAGCTGGCCCAGGTGTTCGGCGCCGAGTTCAAGAAGCTCGGCGGCACCCTCACCGCGGCCGAGGCGGTCAACGTCGGCGATACGGACATGCGACCCGTGCTGACCTCCATCGCCACGGGCAAACCGGAACTCATCTACTACCCGATCTTCATCGCCGAGGGTGGTCATATCACCCGCCAGGCCAAAGAGGTCGCCGGATTGGAAAAAACCCAACTGATGGGTGCGGACGGGATTTTCTCTCCGGATTTTTACAAGGCCGCCGGCGATGCCGCCATCGGCATGTATCATACCAGCCCGGATTTTTCCGCTTTTGCGGGGGGCTATCAGAAATTTCTGAAAACGCATCAGGACAAATACGGCATGAAACCGGAAGCGCCGTTCCACGCCTATTCTTATGATGCCACCATAATGATCCTGCAGGCCATCGAGAAGGTCGGCCAGGCCGGCTCGGACGGATCGCTGACCATCGACCGGATGAAACTGCGGGATGCGCTCTATGCCACCAAGAACCTCAAGGGGCTGACCGGCAACTTGACCTGCGATCAATACGGCGACTGTGCCGATCCGGCCATCGCGGTTTACAAGCAGACCAAGGAAAACATCCGCGCGGGCGAGAACCCGTCAAAACCTTTCTGGAAACCGTAACAGATATGAGCTGAACAGAAACCCGGTTTCAGGCCCGAAACCGGGTTTCTGTATCCTCGTTAACCGGAACTCTCGCTGATTGCGATGGACCCACAGCGCAGGCAACGGAGAGTATCGGACTGTTTTTCAGCCTGCTTCTGGCCGGCTTTCCCGGTGCTTGCAGGAAACTGGGCGATCCGACAGTAGGGAGGAGAGCATGTTTCAACGCTGGAAGGAAAGCATTACCCCCACCGATGTCGTGATGTGGATGATCGGTGGTTCTTTGATGCTCATGGTGATCTGGGGGTCTGTGGCCACCTTGGCAGCCGGCAAGTACACCGGCCGTCACTGGATCGATTTCTTGATTTTCGGTCTGGCCCAGGGCAGCATCTATGCCCTGATCGCAACGGGCTACACCATGGTATACGGCGTGTTGAAGATGATTAATTTCGCCCATGGCGAAGTCTTCATGAGCGGACCGTTTACCGCTTACTTCGTGGCCGATGCCATGTACCGTACCGATTTCCTGGACACACATCCCTTTATCGCTCTGGCGGTGGTTTTTATTGTCGCCATGGCGGTATCCACGATGATCGCCTATTTTCTGGAAAAAATCGCCTACCGCCCACTGCGGGGCGCCCCCCGTCTGATTCCGCTGATTACGGCCATCGGCGCTTCTTTTTTTCTGCAGTACATGTTTCGGGGGCTGTATGGATCGAACTTCCAGGCCTATCCGGTGTTCAAGATTTTCGAGGGGAGCTGGATGATTTTTGGGATTCGCATCCTGAAGTTTCAAGTGGTGGTGATCGTCGCCGCCATTGTGCTGATGGTAGCACTTTACAGCTTTATTATGCTGACCCGTGTGGGGAAAGCCATCCGTGCGGTATCCGAAGACAAGGAAGCCTCATCGTTGATGGGCATCAACGTCGATGCCATGGTTTCCACCACGTTTGTGATCGGCGGGATGGCCGCCGGTGCGGCCGGGGTCCTCTATGCCCTGATGTTCAAGCAGGTGCACTTTTTTATGGGATTCATCCCCGGGATCAAAGCCTTTACGGCTGCGGTTCTCGGTGGAATCGGCAACATACCGGGTGCGATGCTGGGGGGGATTTTTCTCGGTCTGATCGAATCGGTGGGACCGAGTCTATTTCTCGACGGTCTGGGGATTGTGGCCCCGTATCAGTTAAAAGACGCCATCGCCTTTACCATGCTCGTTCTGGTCCTGATATTCCGACCCACGGGCATCATGGGCGAACGTCTGGCGGTTAAGAAGGCCTAGCCGAGAGCACAGGAAAAGGAAGAAACAGGGTATGACACGAGCGCGCTCGATATGGCAGCATGGAGTGAAAACCGGCATCATTGGCGGTGTCGCTGTATTGATCATCGCCCTGGTGGGGATGGTGCAGTCGTTCAACAAGCGCGATATCATTTTTGAAGTCGTGGCCATGGGGCACACGCTGCTGGTAATCACGGCGGTGCTGATGGGATATGTAGCGGCAAAGCGCACCCCCCGGGATGATGGACTGATCCAGTATGTGAACACGATTGTCTGCAGTTTGATTACATCGGGTTTTCTGGCACTGCTGGTTGTCGTGGGCCGATCTGTCAATCTGCGGGCGGTGCTGGTCAATGCGTCACCCGTGCTCTACAAAGCACTGACCCTGGGATTCGACGGCGCGGCCGGTATCCTGATCATTTTGCTTTTCGGGGTGATCTGTGGAAGCGTTGCCGCACTGCTATATTACCTGCCGCCGGTCGTCCGGCGGGTGACGATTATATCCCTTTCGGCAATGATTGGCGCCGGAGTTCTCCAGGAATTGATCAGACCCGTCCTGCTGTCGTGGGGACCGATGGCCGTGATTGCCGATTATTTTTATACCAGCAACGGGCTGACCATTGCCGGGGCGGTCACCATCGTCGTCTTTATCGCGGCCGGTATGACGGTCTGGACGCTAAGAGGTGAAAGCATCAAATCCCATTACAGCCACCTTTCCGGGGGATCCCAGCGGGGAATCAAAATTGGCAGTTTTGTCGCACTGGCCTTTGTTTTGATCGTTTTGCCCCATGTTCTCGGTTTGTTTCTCAGCGAGGTGCTGACCATCGTGGGTCTTTACGTACTTCTGGGATTGGGGCTCAACATCGTGGTCGGATATGCCGGCATGCTCGATCTGGGCTACGTGGCATTTTTCGCCATCGGTTCCTACGTGACCGCGGTGCTGACCTCTCCGGAGCTCGGTTTCTACAGTTTAACCTTCTGGCAGGCCCTCCCCTTTGCTGTCGTGCTCGGGATTTTATCCGGTGTGCTGCTGGGAATCCCGGTTCTGAAAATGCGCGGGGATTATCTGGCCATCGCCACCCTCGGGTTTGGCGAAATCATCCGGATCCTGGTGATTTCCGATTTTCTGCGACCCTGGCTCGGAGGGGCCCAGGGGATCAAAGCGATCCCCAAAGCATCGGTTTTCGGTTTTGCCCTGGCCCAGCCGCAGTATATCTATTATTTGATATTGGCCGGTTGTATTCTTGTGGTCTTCATATCCCTGCGTCTGAAGGATTCCCGCATGGGCCGGGCCTGGATGGCCATGCGCGAAGACGAGGACGTGGCCCAGGCGATGGGGATCAACCTGGTGTCGACCAAATTGCTGGCCTTTGCCACCGGCGCCGGCTTTTCGGCCCTCAGTGGTGCCATCTTTGCCAGCAAGCTCGGCTCGGTCTATCCGCACAGTTTCAGCGTGTTCATCTCCATCAACATCATCTGTTTGATCATCGTCGGTGGCATGGGCAGCATCCCCGGGGTGATCGTAGGCGCGGCCGCCCTGGTGGGGCTCCCTGAGCTGCTGCGGGAGTTTGCCGATTTCCGGCTGCTGGTGTACGGCGCCGCTCTGGTGGCGATGATGCTCCTGCGCCCCGAAGGACTCTGGCCCGAGGTGCGGCACAAAATAGAGCTGCACGAAGACGAAAACGGTTCTGGCCAACCGGAGGACCTGTCCGCTGCTGAGCCGGCCAGCCAGCCGCAAGGAGGATAAGAAGATAAATGGCTGCGATTCTCACAACCCAGCAAATGACGAAACGCTTCGGCGGCCTAGTGGCCGTGGATGCGCTCGATCTGAATGTGGAGGAGAAAAGCATCCACAGCATCATCGGCCCCAACGGTGCCGGAAAGACGACCGTATTCAACTGCATCACCGGTTTTTACAAACCGGAGGAGGGATCTGTGCTTTTCGGCAAACATTCCCTGGTAGGCCGAACGCCGGATCGGATCGTCAAGCTGGGCATATCGAGAACCTACCAGAACATCCGCCTTTTCCCCAATCTGACGGCCAAGGAAAACATCATGGTCGGCGTCCACTGTCATCTGAAAGCCGGACTCTTCGGGATCATTCTGGGCCTGTCGAGCACCCAGCAGGAGGAAAAGGAGACGGCAGCCGAGGCCGACCGCCTGTTGAATTTTATCCAGTTGAACGGTAAAGGCGACTTTCTGGCCAAAAATTTCCCTTACGGTGAACAGCGTCGGCTGGAGATTGCCCGTGCGCTGGCTTCCCGTCCGAATCTCCTGCTGCTCGATGAGCCGGCTGCCGGCATGAATCCAAAAGAAACCCAGGAGATGATGGATTTTATCCAGCTGCTGCGCGATGATCTTGGTATCACCATCCTGCTGATCGAACACCAGATGCGGGTGGTCATGGGGATTTCTGAGACGGTCACGGTTCTGGACTACGGGCAGAAGATCGCGGAAGGGACACCGTCGGATATCCAGAACAACCCCCGTGTGATCGAGGCCTATCTCGGCCGGGGAAGCGCGGAAGAGGTGGCAGAAGCTGCCAGTTAAAGAATTGCGGAGGGATTGCTTTCATGGCGATGCTGGAAATCGAACACCTGAACACCTACTATGGCCATATCCACGCCCTCAGGGATGTTTCCATAACCGTCGAAAAAGGCGAAATCGTGACCATGATCGGCGCCAACGGTGCCGGCAAAAGCACGATGCTCAAGACCACCAGCGGGTTGCTCCGTCCGCGCACCGGCACCATCCAGCTGGAAGGAGAGGAGCTGACCCGGCTGGCCCCGCACACCATCGTTACCAAGGGCGTGGTGCAGGTCCCCGAAGGCCGGCGGATTTTCGGCCAGCTCACCGTCATGGAAAACCTCGACATGGGCGCTTTCACCTGCCGTGACGGCGGTCGCATTCAAAAAAACCTCGACCGCGTGTTCGATCTGTTTCCCCGGCTGAAGGAGCGCTCCAAGCAGGTGGCCGGCACACTGAGCGGCGGAGAGCAGCAGATGCTGGCCATGGGCCGGGCCCTGATGGCCGAGCCGCGTTTGCTGCTGCTCGATGAACCTTCCATGGGTCTGGCCCCCGTGCTGGTGGACAGCATCTTCGATACCATCAGCCGGCTGAACAACGCCGGAACCACCATATTGCTGGTGGAGCAAAATGCCCGGATGGCGCTGCAGGTGGCCAGCCGCGGTTACGTGTTACAGACCGGTCAGATAGTGCTGAGCGATTCGGCCGAAAACCTGGCCAGCAACGAAATGGTACGCCGGGCGTACCTGGGAGAATAGATTCTCCGAACATATGACCATCTCCTTTCCCTGGATCTAGCCGGAGAATCCCCTGGTACCGGCTGCCGCAAACTGCAACCCGCTGCTTCTTTTGTGCAACAGCACATTTTCGCCAACCCTATAGCAAAGAAGCGATTCCGATGAAAAAGAACCTATCCGAGGAGATTATTCACAGTGCGGTCGATACGGCCGCTGCCTGGCTGAACCGTGCCAATGAGCTGCTCACCGATGACGAGCAGGATATCCAGGAGCAGATGCTGCGGTTGCTCACCCATCCTGAAGACAAGGTCGTCCTGACCAAAATGATCGATCAGAGCTTTCGCTCACACGATCCGGCCCGCGTGGCGGACCAGGTGAACAGCATCTTGCGCCATTACGGAGTGCCGGACTTTTTCTCCAGGGTCGATCGGCTGCTGGTGCAAATGTTTCTCGGCTTGGGACGCCATTTCCCGACGCTGACTGTACCGAAAATGATCGGCAAAATGCGTTCGACCAGCAGCCGGGCCATCATCCCCGGAGAGCCTCACGCCTTGGCCGATCATTTGAAGAAACGCAGGCGGCAGGGTGTGCGGATGAATATCAACCACCTGGGAGAAGCCCTGCTGGGAGAAACCGAAGCGCAGCGCCGCCTGTCGACGTACATTCAGGACCTCGAAAACCCTCAAATCGAAACGATTTCGGTAAAGATTTCCACCATCTATTCCCAGATCCAGTCCCTGGCCTTCGACCACACGATCGGTGTTCTCGTTGAACGGCTGTCGCGGCTGTATCGCGCCGCGGCAGATCATTTTTTCGAGCGCAACGACGGCAGCCGGGTGCCCAAGTTCGTTAATCTGGACATGGAGGAGTTCCGGGACCTGGAGATCACGGTCGCAGCCTTCAAACAGACCCTTGAGCAGGAGGAGTTCAAGAATTATTCCGCCGGGATCGTGCTGCAGGCCTACCTTCCGGATTCGTATCCCATTCAACAGCAGCTCACCGAATGGGCGAAGGCCCGCACAGCGGACGACGGAGCGCCCATCAAACTGCGCATCGTCAAGGGGGCCAACATGGAAATGGAGCAGCTCGAGGCCGCTTTGTTCAACTGGCCCCTGGCCCCTTATGACAATAAGCTGGATGTGGATGCCAACTTTCGAAGGATGGTGATCTACGGCATGCAGCCGGCAAACATTCACGCTGTGCACCTGGGGATCGCATCCCACAACCTGTTCGAACTGGCCTTTGCCCACGAACTGGGGCGGCAAAACCGGGTGACCGACTTTTTCTACTTCGAAATGCTGGAAGGCATGGCGGACCACGTGCGCCGGGCGCTGCGGGAGATGGCCGGCGACGTGCTGCTGTATGCGCCGGTGGCGGCCAAGGAAGAGTTCATCAATGCCATCGCCTACCTCATCCGCCGGCTGGATGAAAACACCGCCGGGGAGAATTTTCTGCGCTATGCACCCAGGCTTTCAGTCGGCTCCAAGGAATGGGATTTTCTGAAAGGCCAGTTCCTGGCTTCTTTTGAACGGATTGAAACTGCCGGTGCAGCGTCGCATCGCAACCAGGACCGCAGCAGGGAGCGTTTTTCGGAAAAAATGGGCACGTATGGCACCAACGAATTCGTCAACGAACCGGATACGGACTGGTCCCTGGCGGCCAATCGCCGCTGGGCCGAAGCCATCCGTGCCCGGTGGAAGAAAAAGCCCGGCGACGCACCTCTGGAGATTCCCCTGGTTGTCGCCAATCGGGAAATATCAGACAAGCGGCAGCGTCGCGAGATTTTCGATTCCTCCCAGTACCATGAGCGGGTCTGTGTGGCGCGGTTTGTTCTGGCCGGCGAAAAAGACGTGCGCAAGGCGGTTGCCACTGCCAAAAAAGATCCGGACGGCTGGCGGCGGATGAGCCGGAAGGAGCGACATGGGGTCCTTTCCCGGGTGGCCCTGGAACTGCGCGAAGCGCGCGGCGATCTCATCGGCGCGGCGGCTGCCGACACCGGCAAGGTGTTCACCGAGTCGGACGTGGAGGTTTCCGAAGCCGTCGATTTTGCCGAGTACTATCCGTTTTCGGCCCGAAGCTTTCATCAACCCGATGCACTCCTTGCCCGTGGCAAGGGGGTCGGTTGCGTTGTTTCGCCCTGGAATTTTCCCATCGCCATTCCCTGCGGCGGTATCGTGGCCAGTCTGGCAGCCGGCAATACGGTGATCTTCAAACCATCTTCGGACGCAGTGCTGGTCGCCTGGCAGTTGTGCCGGTGCTTCTGGCAGGCCGGTGTGTCGCGCAACACACTGCAGTTTCTTCCCTGCAGCGGTTCGGACGCGGGTCGGATGCTGGTTACCCACCCGGATGTCGACTACGTCATCCTGACCGGCGGCACTGCAACGGGGCTGGCCATGCTGGCGGACAAGCCAAATTTGTGGCTGTCGGCGGAAACCGGAGGAAAGAATGCCACCATTGCCACGGCCATGTCGGACCGGGACCAGGCGATTAAAAATATACTTCACTCGGCTTTCAGCAACGGGGGTCAAAAATGCAGTGCCACCTCCCTGCTGATACTCGAAAGGGAAGTTTACGAAGACGGCCATTTTAAGCAGCAACTGGTTGATGCCGCCCGGAGCTTTGCCACCGGCTCGGCCTGGGGTTTTCGTAACCGGATGGGCCCGCTGATCCGGCCCCCCGAAGGGGATTTGAAGCGCGGCATAGAGAAGCTGGAGCCCGGAGAATCCTGGGCACTGGAGCCCCGCATGCTCGACGGCAACCCATATCTGTGGTCTCCTGGAATCAAATGGGATGTGCAGCCTGGATCCTTTACCCACCTGACGGAGCTTTTCGGGCCCGTTCTGGGGGTCATGCCGGCAGACGACCTGAAGCAGGCCATAGCGCTGGCAAACCAGACCGGTTACGGTCTGACCTCCGGGCTGGAAAGCCTCGATCCCCGTGAACAGGCGTTTTGGAAAAAAAACATCCGGTCCGGCAACCTTTACGTCAACCGGGGGACCACCGGGGCCATCACCTTGCGCCAGCCTTTCGGAGGTATGGGCAAATCCGCCCTGGGGCCGGCCATCAAAGCCGGCGGGCCAAACTATGTCGCGCAGTTTATGGAGTTCGAAGAGATCGGCTATCCGGCTATCGGGCCGATAGCCAAAGACAGTGAATTGTTGCGACTGGCCCAACAGTGGCAACGCGAGGCAAGCTGGGGGGCCTTCGGCGGTGACGCTGCAGATGTGATGAAAGCTGCCAGGGCGATCCGCAGCTATCTGTATCAGTTCGAGCAGGAGTTTTCAAAGGAGACGGACTTTTTTCACCTGCGGGGACAGGACAACCTGCACCGCTACCTGCCGGTGGGAACGGTCATGGTAAGGATTCATCCGGACGACAGCCTGTTTGAGACCCTGGCACGCATCGCAGCCGTTCGGATATCCGGCTGCCGGCTTTATCTTAGTGCTCCGACCGAACTGGAGAATCGAGTTGTCGATTTTATCGGATCCGATCAGGGGCAACGGCTGTCCGGCGGTCAAGAGATCCACCACGAATCGGATGCCGACGTAGCGCGGATGATCGGCACCGTTGATCGCATGCGCTACGCATCGCCGCAGCGGGTGGCCCCGGAGGTTTACCAGGCGGCCGCAGCGACCGGCACCTACATCGCCCGGTCGCCGGTGCTGATGGACGGGCGCATCGAGCTGCTGCATTATGTTGTCAACCAGAGCGTCTGCGACAGCTATCACCGGTACGGCAACCTGGGCGAAAGAGGGTTGCATGTTACGTAAAAATCACGAGATGGCGCTGCGGCTCCGAACTTTCCTGCCGGGGCCTCACAGGTCGATTCCCGGAAGATCGGCCAGGGGGTCGGTGGAACGCACAACATGCATGCCCGCGTCCGCAAATCGACGAAAGGCCGCTTCAGCCGGGTCGGAGTAGTCGATGACGCCGGGTATCACCACCGGTGAAGAGCAGTCTTCGAGCAGATACACCTTCTGCGCCAGCTGCGGATCGGCAGCTTCGATTTCGCTCCGCAGGTCTTCGATGGTCCAGGCCACGCAGTGGCTTTTGGCCTGCCCGGCGACGAATACGGCATCGTATTGCTGCAACATCGACAGCAGGGCGGTGTTGTTTGCGGCCAGAGGTTTGCCCCGGGGGTCTTCCAACACTTCCGGCCGCAGCACCGAATAGTTTTCAGTGAATGGATGGCCCCCCTTGATTTGAAACGCCGGCTGGCTGCAGCGCGCCAGGCCGTGAAAAAATATCGCCTCCTCTACGGCCGACACCAGTGCATGGCCGATGCCCCCCAGCATCGCATGGTAGGGCCAGATGGTCAGGTCGTATTTACCTCCTTGGCGCAACTGCCGGGTATAGTGCTGCAGAAACCGCTGCCCATAGGCCGGATCGATGTCCAAGCTGTCGGCCACAGCCGGGTTGAACTTCCAGCGGCCATCGGACACATCGGCGGCGGTCACCAGTGTAAACGGCGCCGGGTGCTTTCCTTGTTCGTCGACCAGG
>Ga0111147_1029_pt1 | contig 55799 bp, 50 predicted proteins | sample DeeMarSeWOR28_12_FD_80394 | JGI IMG/M metagenome (GOLD analysis project Ga0111147, IMG submission 80394) | Deltaproteobacteria bacterium SG8_13
GCTGCAGCGCGGCCTGACGATTACGGTACACGGGCCATTTTTCGACATGTGCCCGGGATCCCTGGATCCCCAGGTTCGAGCCGTGACGCGCAATAGATTTGAGCAGTTGCTCGAATTGGTTCCGCTTTTCGAACCGAAAACCGTCGTGCTGCATGCCGGCTATGATTGGAAACGCTACGGATATGTGCGGGATGCCTGGTTGGAGAACAGTGTGCAGACATGGAGTTGGGTGGCCGAACGGGTGACCGGGCTGGGCAGTCGTCTGATGCTGGAAAACGTCTATGAAAGCCGACCGGAGGAGATCCGCCCCCTTTTTGAGCAGTTAGCCGGGCAGGGTGTCGGGCTCTGTCTCGACACGGGACATTTGACCGCTTTCGGCAACGCCACTGCCGTCGAGTGGCTCGATGCCATGGCCGAGCATCTGGGGCAGCTGCATTTGCACGACAACCACGGAGAAGACGACCAGCACCTGGCCCTGGGAACCGGCGGCATCGATTTCCCCGCGCTGTTCGGACGGCTGGCGGTTCTTTGCCCGACCCCGCCGGTGATAACCCTGGAGCCCCACCAAGAAGATGCCCTGGAGCCGAGCCTGTCTTTTCTCGAAAAAATATGGCCTTGGTAACCGATGCGCAGACCGAATGCGAAAGGGGTTTCCTGAAATCGAAGTGGCCAATTGCATTCAGAAAGTTCGACCACGTATGTGGTAAAACCTGATGTCGGTTCTCAGAGAAATAGAGCAGGAACTCGGCCGGCTGACCGATCCGCAAAGGGCGGCCCACCTGCAGCGTTTTTTCAAAACCGGACCCGGCGAGTATGCGGAAGGAGATCGTTTCCGCGGCATCCGTGTACCGGTGCTGCGCAAACTGGTCAACCGCTACGAGCACGTTAAACTGGCGGATGCCGCAGCTCTGCTCGAGTCACGCTACCACGAGGACCGCCTGCTGGCCCTGCTGATGTTCGTGCGAATGACTGCCGCTGGAGACCGTGAAACCAGAGAGGACATTTACCGTCTGTATCTGAAGAAAACAGCGTTTATCAACAACTGGGACCTGGTGGACACATCGGCGGAGCACATCATCGGAGCGCACCTGGACGGAAAAAGCAAGACTCCGCTGAATCGCCTGGCCCGGTCCGAATGCCTTTGGGAGCGGCGGATGGCCGTAATGGCTACCTTTTACGACATCAAGCGCGGTCGATTCCAGCAAATCCTGCGACTGGCTGAAATGTTGATCGATGACCCGCACGATTTAATTCACAAGGCGGTGGGCTGGATGCTGCGGGAGGTGGGCAAAAGAGACCTTCGGGCGGCGGAGGGTTTTCTGCGGGAGCACTGCCGCCGGATGCCGCGCACGATGTTGCGATATGCCATTGAGCGGTTTCCGGAGACGAAACGGCAGGCCTATCTGTCGGGCAGTGCGGAATATGGCAAAATGAAGTGTACGCAGGGCCCGTCCGGAGCAACCGGTTTAACAGGATGACGGGTAGCGGGCGGCAAGCCGGTCGAAGTCTGCCTCGGAAAATATCTGGGCAAACCGCCTGCCACCAGTGCTCCTTTGTTTGTAAAGCGTCAGGCAGTCCTTGACGATATTCAGTACCTGTTTTTCCGTGTAGATTCCGGGCAGTTCCCTGGCCAGCTGTGGATGGCGTCCGAGTTTACCGCCGAGCTGTACCCGGAATCCCCGGCAGCCGGTCTCCAGGCTGCCGGTGGGGCACACCGCCATGCACTGACCGCATGCAAGGCAACGCTCATAGTCGATCTGCGGTCCCATGCCCTCGGTTTTCAGCTCAATGGCCGCTTCTTTGCACGCGTCGATGCAGGCCTCACATTCGGTGCACTGCTGGTCCGTCACCCCCGGAACCGCTGCACCGATGATACCGATATCCTTGATCTGTGGCTGAGAGCAGGCATTGGGGCAGTCAGCCAGAGTCACCCTGAATTCATGGTGAAACTTCAGATCTCCATTTACCGATTGTTGCAGAAAACCGAGCAGGCCTTCCTCCTTGAGCAACCGTTCGATGTTTTCCAGCAGCCGGTCGGCGGGATTGGCACGGTTGGGGCAGCCGTTGGGGCCAAAACAGATGTCGATCTGGTATCCTTTCACCTCCGACTTCATGCTTCGCAGGTATTTCTGTTGGGTCGCTCTCACTTCCGCCAGAGACACCACCTTTCTGCCGGCTTCCTGCGCCTCTTTCTCCACCCGGGCGCGTACTTTCTTGCGAACAAAGAACGGGATTTTTTTTACCGCCGTTCTCGACAGGCTGTCTGCATCCCGACCGCCTTACAACCGGGAACCCAGGTGGTCGAACCTGGCCGTTGTCCATGAATGTAACAACGGTTGCCGGTCGGAGGAATTGACCTAAGCTAAATTGCCGTTACCGGACAACAATCAGTTCACCGCAGCGGTGCTGTTGGGCGACGTGCAATTGCGTTTGGCTGCCGATCAGCGCCGGTGCGATGCTGCGCAGGGCCTCCTCCGGAGTGTTGTTGGTTTCACTCAGGTGGGCCAGTATCACATGCTGGAGGCGGTCGTGCAGTATGTCGCTGAGCAGTGTGCTCGAGTCGTTGTTGGAAAGGTGTCCGATACGGCTGCGGATGCGCTGTTTCAGGGGCCACGGATAGGGTCCGTTCAGCAGCATGTCATCGTCGTGATTGGCCTCCAGAATCAGGGCGTGGCATCCTTTCAGGTGCTCCCGGACCATCGATGTGACGACTCCCAGGTCGGTTACGATCCCCAGTTTCAACCCGTTGCTTCGGATGGTGAACCCGGCCGGATCTTCGGCATCGTGTGACAGGGAAATCGGGTGAATGTCGAGCCCGGCAATTTGGAAGGCCTCCCCGCACTCAAAATAGACCGTATCTGCCACCTTGCCGAGCCGGTAAGCGGCTTCGGCGGTTTTCCGGGAGATGTAAACCGGCAAACGATACCGGCGGGAAAGCACGCCGACTCCCTGGACATGATCTGCATGTTCATGGGACAAAACCAGTGCGCAAAGGTCTTCGGCATGCAGGCCGCGGGACTGCAGTCTCCGTTCGATTTCCCTGCCGGACAGGCCGGCATCTACCAGGATGGCTGCCTGTCCGTCGGATACGTAGATGGCGTTTCCCTTGCTGCCGCTGGCCAGCACGCAAACCGTCAGATGGTAGTCTTGGACGTGCTTGTCCACTATTCCAACGCTCCCACAACCGGTTGTTTACAATCATGTGCCGGGCAATAGGCCGGGTCCGCATGTGAACGGCCGGGCGGGAAAGGAGCAGGAAAACCGAGGTCCGGTTACCTTCCCGTATGTCCGAACCCGCCGTCACTGCGGTCGGTTCCATCGAGCCGATCCACAAGTTTTGCCGCGACCCGATACACCCGGTTGATTACCATCTGGGCAACCCGCTCTCCCCGGCGAAAGATGTACGGTTTTTTTCCGAAATTGATGACCGCGATTTTGACCTCACCGCGGTAGTCCGCGTCGATGGTGCCGGGTGAATTGATCAGTCCGATGCCGTGCTTGACTGCCAGCCCGCTGCGGGGGCGGATCTGGGCTTCGAACCCCTGGGGCAGCTGCATGGCAAATCCGGTTGGCAGCAGGGTGATCTCGCCCGGATGCAGGGGAGTTTCATTCTCGACTGCCACCCGTATATCCATGCCGGCGGCTCCCGAGGTCATGTAGGACGGCAGGGGAATATCACCGTCTCGTTCCGGACGGATACGGATAAACTGGATGATCAGGGGCTGGTTCATGCATTCACTGCGCGGGGGGGGCGATCGGACAGCACTTGTTTAAACGGGGAGTCTTCTGTAATCGGTCCCAGGCAGGTCAGGGCGATCTGATCGTCTCGCAGCAAATTGACGGCCAGTTCCATTATCTCCCGGGCGGAAACGGCATCGATTCTCTCCACCACCTCCCGCAAGGGAATGTGTCGACCGAAATTGATTTCGTTCTGGGCCAGTCGCACCATCTGGTTGTCCACGCTTTCAGATGCCAGCAGGAGGTTGCCCTTGGTGAAGTTTTTGGCATCCTCCAGTTCACTCGAGGCTACCGGCCGGGCTTTCAGTTTGCGTATCTCCGAGACGATCAGCGCAACAGTTTCATCTGCGTTATCCGGGTGTACGCCGGCATAGGCACCGAACATTCCGGTGTCTTCGTAGGAAGACGTGAATGAATAGACCGAATAGGCCAACCCCCGTTCTTCCCGAATTCGTTGAAACAGCCGGGAGCTCATGTTGCCGCCGCAGATAGTGTTCAGCAGGGAAAGGGCGTAGCGGCGCGGATCGGAAATCGCGATGCCCGGAGCCGCCAGGCAAATATGAGCCTGCTCCAGGGTGCGGTGGTGCAACCGGATTTGAGGGTTCCCCGAGGGGGTGGAGCGATCGGTGAGATGCTTCCCCGGTGCGATACTGTCAAAACCGGGTCCGATCAGGTCAACGAAGCGATGATGATCGATTTTGCCGGCCACGGTGATCACGATTCGGCTCGGCTGGTAAAACCGCTTGAAGAAGCCTTTCAGCGTGTCGGAGCTGAACGTCCGGATGTTCTCACGCGTACCCAGGATGGAGCGGCCTAGCGGATTTTCTCCCCAATACGCGCGGCCGGCAAGCAGGTGGATGTACTCTTCCGGATTGTCTTCCACCATGCCGATTTCCTGAAAAATGACCGGTCGCTCCTTTTCGACTTCCTGCGGATCGAAAACCGAGTTGAGAAAGATGTCGGTGAGGATGTCCACCATCTTTTCCAGATGGATATCCATGACCCGGGCGTGGTAACAGGTGGCCTCGAAGCTGGTGAAGGCATTGGTGTGCCCGCCGATGGCATCGAATTCTTTAGCGATCTGAGAGGCGGAGCGCAGACCGGTGCCCTTGAATATCATGTGTTCGATCATGTGGGAAAGGCCGTTTTCAGAAGCAGATTCATCCCGGGCACCGACGTTGACCCACACCCCCATGGAAACACTTTGGGCATAGGGCATGGTTTTCGATAGGATGCGCACCCCGTTTGGCAGGGTGGTTCTGTTTACGGCCGAACGCATAATTTTATTCCATCACCGCCTTGTGGCTCAGGCGAATCTTGCCGTCTCGGCTGATCTCCAGAACCTTGACCTTGAGCGGATCGCCTTCCTTGACCACATCGGAGACACTTTTCACCCGGTGGTTGGCGAGCTGGGAAATGTGGACCAGTCCATCGGTGCCGGGTGTGATCTCCACAAATGCGCCGAAATCGGTGATCCGTACAACTTTGCCCTCGTATATCTCACCGACTTCCGGCTCCACGACGATGTCTTTGATCATCTGTTTCGCCCGGTCCCCCTCTTCCTGGGAGAAAGCGGCGATCTTCACCACTCCGCTGTCGTCAATTTCAATGCGGGTGTTGGTCTCACTCTGGATGCCGCGCACCACTTTGCCGCCGGGGCCGATGATTTCGCGAATCTTGTCCGGATTGATTTTGATTGTGAGCACCTTGGGGGCATAAGGGGAAATATCCTTGCGAGGTACCGGAATGGCCTCCAGCATCTTGCGCAGAATGTACAGCCGGCCCTGGCGGGCCTGTTCGAGGGCATTTTCCATGATGTCGCGGGACAGTTCATGGATTTTGATGTCCATCTGCAGTGCGGTGATTCCCTCGTTGGTGCCGGTCACCTTGAAATCCATGTCTCCGGTGTGATCTTCATCGCCGAGGATGTCCGACAAAATGACCACCTGGTCGCCTTCCTTCACCAGTCCCATGGCGATTCCGGCGACCGGGGATTTGATCGGCACACCGCCGTCCATCAGGGCCAGGGTGCCGGCGCAAACGGTTCCCATCGAGGATGAACCGTTGGACTCCAGAACCTCGGAGACGATTCGGATGGTGTAGTCAAAATCCTCTTTGTCCGGAAGCACTTTCTCAATGGCGCGGGTGGACAGGCCGCCATGACCGATGTCGCGTCGACTTGGCCCGCCGATGCGTTTGACCTCTCCGACGGAGAACGGCGGGAAATTGTAATGGAGGATAAAAGGGCGGAATTCGTCGCCGCTCAGGGTTTCTACCCGCTGCTCGTCCTGACCGGACCCGAGGGTCAGCACGCCCAATACCTGGGTTTCACCCCGGGTGAACAATGCACTTCCGTGGGTCCGCGGCAAAACACCGACTTCGCAGGCGATGGGACGAATTTCGTCGAACTTGCGGCCGTCGATCCGGGTGCCTTCCTGCAGAATCAGGTTCCGGGAAGTATTTTTTTTCAGTTCGTCGAAAACAGCCGATACTTCCTCTTTTCGTTCGGCATAGGCTTCACCGAGGCTTTCGAAGTATTCATTTTTCAGTTCCCGCAAACGGGTCCCGCGCGCGATCTTTTCGGGGATAACCGTTGCCTGCCGAATGGCAGACAGCAGTTCGGCTTCCATTTTGGCTGCCAGCTCCGGATTTTTTGCGGGAGGGTGGAAGACCCGTTTGGGCTTGCCCACCGCTTCGCGCAGTTTTTCCTGCAGTTCGATGATCGGTTGCATTTCCCGGTGCCCGAAATAGATGGCTTCGAGCATGTCGGCCTCTTTAACGATCTTGGAGCTGCCTTCAACCATCACGATGCCGGTCTTTGACCCGGCGACGATGATGTTGATATCGGCATTTTCCCACAGGCTGATGCTTGGGTTGATGATCAATTCGCCGTCGATGCGCCCCACCCGTACGCAGGCGATCGGGCCTGCAAAGGGGATGTCCGATATTCCCAGAGCCGTCGAGGCACCGATCATTGCCAGGGTGTCGGGATCGTTTTCCTGGTCCATCGACAGCACCATTGCGATGACCTGGGTTTCGTGTCGCCAGCCTTTCGGAAACAGGGGCCGGATCGGGCGATCGATCAGCCGGGCGGTGAGCGTTTCCTTTTCGCTGGGACGGCCGATTTCGCGGCGAAAATAGTTGCCCGGAATGCGACCGGCGGCATAAATTTTTTCCTGATATTCGACAGTGAGGGGCAGAAAATCGATTGCCCTTTCCTCCTGTGCCGAAACGACTGACACCAGTACGCTTGTGTCGGCGTACTCAACGAACACAGAGCCGGAGGCCTGCTTGGCGACCTTGCCGGTCTGAATGCTCAACGTTTTTCCGCCGAGCTGGGCATTGTGTGATATTTGCATTTGTTACTCCTGGGAAGTGAGCCAGTGACGGTTTCTGGTTGCCCGAGACTCGCTCATTTCCGAATGTTGAATTAAAATAAAGGATTCGCTATGAACGGGAACCCGGCGACTGGTGAAAGCCGGTATTTCGAACCGGCAGGATTGTACACGCAATCGCTTACGAGCCTACCGCTTGAGGCCGATGGTTTCGATGATCGTCCGATAGCGATTGACGTCTTTGTTTTTTACGTAATTGAGCAGTCTACGGCGTCTACCGACCAACATCAACAGACCTCTTCGGCTGTGGTGATCCTTTTTGTGCATCTTCAGATGTTCGGTGAGGTAGGATATCCGGTGGGTCAACAGCCCGACCTGAACTTCAGGAGACCCGGTATCACTGTCATGCAGCCGGTACTTGTCAATCAGCTTTTTCTTGTCTTCGGTTGAAAGGACCACTTTCTTTTTACCTCCTTTTGTCAGTTGAACACGCAGTGATATTGCATTTCCTGGCGCTGTTTCTGAAAACCGAGAACCGCGATCAGATCTTGGTGTTCATCCAAAATTTTTACCAGACCTTCCCGGTTGCGTTCCGTGGAAGGCAGAATCTCATCTTTGGTTACCACTCTGCCATGTTTTATATTCGCGGTCAAAGCCTTGTTTGCAATGATTATCGGCATGCCGCGCAGAGCAGTGCCCATGGGCAGAATTCTTTCGGCGGCCTTGCCGGCCTCTGCCGCCTGCTTCAGCCGAAATAAAGAAATGGCTTCCTGCAGCGTAAAACCGCTGCTTTCCAGCCGGACGAGCTCTTGCAGGTGGCCTCCGCACCCCAATGCTTTTCCCATATCGTGGCAAAGGGTTCGGATATAGGTGCCGGCGCCGCATGCGACTTCAAACCGCACCAGCGGCGGGCGGACACTTTGCAGACGGATCGAATCGATTTCCACCCGCCTCGGTGGTTTTTGAATCGGTTCCCCTTCTCTGGCATATCGATAGAGCGGTTTGCCCTGGTGTTTGAGGGCCGAGTATCGTGGTGGGGATTGCCAGTATTCTCCTTCGAACTGTCGGCAGACCCTGTCCACCTGTTGCCTGGACACCGAAATCGGCTCGCCGGTGGAAACGATGCGACCGGTGGCATCCTGTGTGTCGGTTTCGATACCCAAACGCAAAACGGCCTGATAGGTTTTCCTGCTGCCCAAAAAGAAACGGGAAAGCCGGGTGGCCCGATTGATGCAACACACCAGAACGCCTGTTGCATATGGATCGAGTGTGCCGGCGTGACCTACCTTGCGGGCAAGCAGGAGCTTCTTCACGGTCGCGACCACTTCGGCCGAACTCATATCCGGTGCCTTGTTGATAATCAGAACGCCGTCCATGCGGGATGCGTCGGCCATCGACCTTACAACTTTTCCGCCAGGGCAGCAATTTCGTATTTAACTTCTGCAAGGCTCGCTTTCATGCCGAAACCAGCTGCCGTTCGGTGGCCGCCGCCGCCATAACCGGTAGCGATGGCCGCAACGTCCACTGCTCCATCCGAGCGCAGGCTGACGTGGAACTGTCCCTGGGAGCCGGCCGGCTCGTTTCCATTGCGCAGCTCCTGGATCAGGGCTGCAACTTTAACGTTTTGAATCCTTCTGGCATAGTGTATCAGCCCGTCCACATCCTCCTGCTGGGTGCCGGTTTGATTCAGCATGGCCTGAGTGACCGTCATTATCGACAGCTTGCGGTTGGCGGAGATCTCGATCGAATCGAGCGCCAGGTTCAACAGCTTGATCCGCTCGAGGGGATAGGGCCCGTACACGTGCTGAGCAATGTCGTACGGGTCTACTCCCAGAGCCGTCATTTCCGTGCAAATGGCGAAAGCTGCCGAGTTCGTGTTCGAAAACCGAAAAGAACCCGTGTCGGTAAGAATACCGGTGTATATCGCCGTTGCGATGTCCTGGTCGAGGGAGATCCCCATTTCCCCCAGCAGCCGGTAGACCAATTCCGCTGTCGCGCAGGCGGTCGGATCGACGTATCGCAAATTTCCGAAGCCGGTGTTGGTGGCGTGATGGTCTATGTTGACAACCGTCGGAGCCATCTCGATGACAGCCGCGGCGCACCCGATGCGTTCGGTGTCCCCGCAATCCATCACGACAGCTACATCAAAGGGTTGATGAGTGTCGGCGGTCTGCGAAATCCGATCGACGGATGGCAGAAAGCGGTAGACCGCCGGGATCGGACTTTCGTTGAGCCAGACGATGTCCTTGTCGATTTTCTTCAGGGCCAGTCCCAGGGCGAGCATGGAACTGACGGCATCGCCGTCCGGGTTTGTGTGGGATGTCAGCAACAGACGGTTGCTTGCCTTCAACTGATGTGCAATCTGGTCGATCATGATTCCGTGCGAATGGCGTTCAACAGTTTTTCAATATTCGAGCCGTAATCGAAAGATTCGTCGTAATAAAACTCGAGCTTCGGCATGTAGCGAAGGTCCAGTCGTTCGGACAGGGCCCGTTTCAGATAACCGGCCGCGCTCTGGAAGCCTTCGGTTGCCGTCGCGGCCTTTTGATCACCGCCCGGCACCACGAAATAGATCCGCGCAATTTTCAGATCCCGCGTCATTTTGACATGGGTGATTGTGGCCATTTCAAGACGCGGGTCCTTTACCTGTTTGAACAGGATCTCCGATACGGTTTGCTGGATCAACCCGCCGACTCTTTCTGCCCGGGAATAAGCGTTCAAAGGTTTATTATCTCCAGATCGGTGTCGATGATTTCCGCCAGCCCCAGCGAATCGACCATGTTCAGCAGTTTGTCCATTTTCGAATTGAGAACCTGTCGGTTGTTACCCACCAGCGCGAATCCGATCTCGCTGCGTTGATAGACATCATTGGACCCGACTTCGGCAATCGAAACGTTGAACTTGTTGCGGACCTGGCCGACGATGGACTTCACAATTTTCCGTTTGCTTTTCAAAGAGCGGCATTCGTGCAGCCTGAAAGTAATGTTTCCGATCCCGACAACCATGAAGAACCTGCCGAAATTTACTGGAACCTCGAAATTTTCATCCTGCCGGGAGGCCCGGAGAACATCAAATTACAGCTCGGGTTTAATTTCTTCCAGGTAATAGCATTCCAGGACGTCACCGACTTTTATGTCGTTGTAGTTTTCGATACCGATGCCGCACTCGTAGCCGCTTTGAACTTCCTTGACGTCATCTTTGAAGCGCCTCAGGGAGCCGACCTTGCTTTCGTAATCAACGATTCCATCGCGGATAACCCGCATAAGCCGGCCGCGCTCAATTTTGCCTTCAGTGATGTAACAACCGGCGATCGCACCGATCTTCGGCACATGGAATACTTCCCGGACTTCTGCCCGGCCGAGGGGTCTTTCCTTGAATGTGGAGGCCATCATGCCGGCAATGGCATCTTTGACTTCCTTGATGACGTTGTAAATCACGTTGTAAAAGCGCATGTCCACCCCTTCTTCATGGGCCATGGCAGTGACCTTGGAAGTGGGACGAACATTAAAACCGATGATGATGGCATCCGAAACGGAGGCCAGCGAGATATCGGATTCGGTAATGGTTCCTGTGGCTGAATGCACGATGTTTATCTGAACTTCTTCGTTGGAGAGCTTTGTCAGCGAATCCGCCAACGCTTCAATGGAGCCATGCACATCGGCTTTGATGATCAGGTTCAGATCCTTGACCTCACCCTCCTGCATTTTCTCATACAGCTTGTCCAGGCTGAGCCGGCTCGATTTGGCCAACTCTTTGGAACGCTGTTTCTGGATGCGATGTTCGCTGATCTGTTTGGCGTTCTTTTCATCATCCAGGACGACGAGCTGGTCACCGGCCATGGGGACACCCGAAAGGCCGACGACTTCGACCGGAATCGATGGTCCTGCGGTTTCCATCAAGTCTCCCCGATCATCGAGCATGGCACGCACTTTGCCGTGATAAACACCGCAGACCACGGCATCGCCGACCTTCAGCGTACCTTCCTGCACCAAAACGGTGGCGACCGCACCGCGGCCCGGGTCAATTTTGGACTCCACGACATAACCGGTGGCGCGCTTGTCCGGGTTTGCTTTTAATTCGAGGACTTCGGCCTGCAGCAGAATCATCTCCAGCAGGTCCGATATACCGGTTTTTTTCTTGGCAGACACCTTCACAAAAATGGTGTCGCCGCCCCACTCTTCCGCGCTCAGCCCCTGTTCGGCCAGTTCGCGGTATACCCGCTCGGGATCGGCATTGTCCTTGTCGATCTTGTTCACCGCCACGATGATCGGCACATTGGCAGCCCGGGCGTGGTTCACGGCTTCAGTGGTCTGCGGCATGACACCGTCATCTGCCGCCACGACCAGTACGACGATGTCGGTCACCTTTGCGCCCCTGCCGCGCATGGCCGTGAAGGCTTCATGACCCGGTGTGTCCAGAAAGGCGATCTTACCCTTTTCGGTTTCCACATAATAGGCCCCGATGTGCTGGGTGATGCCACCGGCCTCGATATCGGTGATTTTGGTTTCGCGAATGACATCCAGCAGAGAAGTTTTTCCGTGATCCACGTGGCCCATGATGGTGACAACGGGCGGTCTTTCGACCATTTTTTCGGGGGCGTCCTTTTCGACCTTTAAGATGGTTTCTTCCTCAAACCGCGCCTTTTCGACTTCATAATTGAACTCCGCCGCCACAAGGGTCGCCATGTCGAAATCGATGGTCTGGTTCACTGTCGCCATTACGCCCATTGACATCAGCACCTGGATCATTTCACCGGACTTGATGCCCATGCGCTTGGCCAAATCGGCCAGAAGGATCGAGTCGTCAATTTTGATCCGGCGCTTGATGGCCTTGGCCACGGTGATCTGGGTTTTCTGGCCGTATGCACCGGATTTGGCTTTTACGCCCTTCTTGCCCTTGCGGGCGCGATGACCCCGGCCGTAAAGGGCTGCTCCCTCTACGATCTCTTTGCGCCTGAAAGCGGCTTTTTTCTTTATGAGGCGCCGGTCCCGATCATCTTCTTCGCCTCGTTTCTTTTTCTTTTTTCTGGCGTCTTTGGCGGTTTCGCCGGCAGCCGGTGCTTCCCCCGGGACCGGCAGCGGCCTGGCGGCCTCGAACTTCACGGCCTGTTTGGACGGCCGGGCTGTTTCCTGCTCCTCCTCGGCGGGAGGCGGCTCTTTGGGGGCAATCGGAAGCTTGATTATTTTGGCTGCGGCCTCTTTTTTCTTCCGTTTCCGGGCAGGTTTTTTCAGTTTCGCTTCTTCAGCGGCAGCGGATGGTTCGGCCGTGGCCGTTTCTGCCGGCATCTCCTCGGGTGGTGTTTCGGAAACTTGCTGCTCTTCCGCGGTTTCTTCGGGCACAGGGGCGGTTTCCTCGGTACCGGGGACCTCAGCCGGTTCTGCCGCGGCAGCTTCCATATCAGCATCCGCTTCGGCTTCGGGCGGACCTTCGAGCTCAGCCGGTGGCGCGGTCTCGACGGTCTCACGGCGCCTGCGGATGACCGTCGGTTTAATCCGGGTCTCGACAATGGCTTCCTCTGTTTTCCCGAACAAGTTGGCCTTGATCCGCACAACCGCCTCTTCATCCAGCGAGCTCATATGGCTTTTCACGCTGATATCCATGTCTCGAATCTTGTCGAGAAGAACTTTGTTGGTCATGTTCAGATCCCTGGCAAGTTCATATACTCTGATTGCTGCCATTAACCCCCCCATATCAGACCGGGTCCTCTTGCGGGTCGGCACCCTCAGCTTCGGTCGGTTGCAAGGTTTCGGGCGTTCCCGCGGTATCGGTTTCCAGTTCCGGTTCGGTCTCGGCCGCAACTGGAGTTGTCTTTTCTCCCTTTTCCTTATCAGACAGAGCCTCCACCTCGGCTGCTTCCTCTTCCTGCTCCTTTTCAGCCGAGGCTTCCGCCTCTGCCGCGGCTGCCTCTTCTTCCTTTTTCCGTTCGGCCTCCGCCGCAGCCTCTTTTTCTTCCTCTTCCCGTCGTACTTCGCGGTCAATGACGGCGCTGCGGGCTGCAGCGATCAGTTTCTTGGCTGTTTCTTCACCGATGCCCTTGATTTGCGTCAGATCCTCTATCGTCGCCACCTCCACTTCGTCAATGGAGAAAAGCCCCTTCTCATAGAGTGCATCGGCCGTGCTGGCTCCGATTCCCGGCAGGGCGATCAAAGAGTTGTAACCGGTTTGCATCGCCTCGTCATAGGAGGTTTCGCTTTTCACGTCCAGGTGCCATCCGGTCAGCTTGGAAGCCAGGCGAACATTCTGTCCCCGTTTTCCGATGGCAATCGAAAGGTATTCATCCGGCACGATAACTTCCATGGACCGATCCGTTTCGTCGATGACCACCCGGGCGATTTCGGCCGGTGCCAGGGCATTGCAGACAAATTTGGCCGGATCGATGTGCCAGGAGATGATGTCGATTTTTTCGCCCCGCAATTCCTGCACGACGTTTTGGACCCGGCTGCCTTTCATACCGACACAGGCGCCCACCGGATCGATGTCGGCATTGGTCGATGACACGGCGATCTTGGCCCGTACCCCCGGTTCCCGGGAAGCCGCCATAATCTTAACTACCCCTTCGCTGATTTCCGGCACTTCGGTCTTAAACAGGCTGATCAGAAAATCAGGATGTGTGCGGGTTAAAATAATCTGGGGCCCGCGGCTTTCGTGAAGTACATCCAGGATCTGCGCCCTGATCCGGTCTCCCCGACGATACATCTCTTTCGGAACCTGTTCGCGGGCCGGAACGACGCCCTCCGTGTGGCCGAGGTTGACAATGATGTCGCGTCGGTCGATGCGTTGGACGATGCCGTTTATAATTTCCCCCTTGCGATCGATGAAGCTGGCATAGACTGCGTCTTTTTCGGCATCCTTGATTTTCTGGATAATCACCTGCTTGGCAGATTGGGCGGCAATGCGGCCGAAGGTGGTGGTATCCATCTTCGTGCCGAGACTGTCTCCGACCTGACACTCCGGATCGAGTTTGCGTCCTTCTTCAAGGCTGATCTGCAGAGCCGGTTCGGTGATTTCTTCGGCAACATCTTTGAACTGGAAAACTTCAATTTCCCCCAGTTCTTCGTTGTAATGGACTTCGATGTCCATTTTACTGCCGAATTTTTTTCTGGCTGCAGATTTCAGGGCTTCCTCCAGCGCACTGATCAAAACATCGCGGGAGATGCCTTTGTCTTTGCTTACTTGCTCGACGACGCGTTTGATATCTGAGATAAACATCCGTCTTCTCCGTGGTTGACGAGTCGCGCTTTATTGATGCCATCATAGGGGATGGCCATGGTTTTTTCCCCCATCGACAGGGTCACCAATCCTTCCGATATACCGGTCAATACGCCCGTGAAGTTCTTTTGGTCGTTGATGGGTTCAAAGGTTCGTATCTTGACTGTTTGGCCGCTGAACCGATCAAAGTCGCTGACTTTGCCCAATGGGCGCTCGGCTCCCGGTGACGAGACTTCCAGGCTGTAGGAACCCAGGTCATCGAGAGAAACATCCAGCAGATCGCTGAGCTGGCGACTGAGGTCAGCGCAGTCATTGAGGGTGACCCCGCCGGTCTTGTCGATGTACAGACGCAGAATCCTGCCGCGGGCTTCCGATTGGAATTCCACATGGACCAGCTCCATGCCCTTCGCCGTGCAAACGGGCTCTGCCAGCAGTCGAACCTGTCCGGTGATTTCCGCGGTCCGCTTTCTGGACAGACGAACGGCTGCTGATGGCAATCGCTTTGATTTTGCTTTATTTTTATGTCCCTTCATCGTCGGTTTCTTCCGGCTTTCCAAAAACGCAAAAAACGGGCGTTCCGCCCGTTTCTTGAGTCCGAGTGTGGTAATTGTGGTGGAGTCGCTCTACATGTTCATGACCATACCCATTGGTTTACTCCAAAACACCTAAACTCAAGTCACCACCCTAACTCAGCCTTTGAAAAAGGCGGAGATTAGATGGAGCGGGCAACGAGATTCGAACTCGCGACACCAAGCTTGGGAAGCTTGTACTCTACCAACTGAGCTATGCCCGCCCACCAGATCGAAGAATAGTTAGAACAAAAAACCACCTTTGTCAATATATTTAATAAAAGACTTGATATTTACATACGTGCTCATTAATGGATTTGCCCCATAGCCGAGGTTTGCCCGAACGCAGGTGCGGCGCTTTACGGAAAACAAACCGATTGGGGGCTCCGGCAGCCGGCGGGTGGATACCGGCATCGAGAGACTGGACGAAATCGGCCGGCTCTGGTACCATTAGACCCTGTGGTGATCGATCTCCAACAGGCGCCCGGTGTTGAGGAGGTTCAGGGGCGCCGTCGTGCTTGGGTACAGCCCGTGGCTGTTATCCTCCTGGGGTTTGCACCCTTAGCGGCAATGATTCAAATCGACTGAAGCGGGCTGCCGCACGGCAGCCCGCTTCGGGCCCAATTGGGTGAATACATGAAAAAAGGCCACAACATCCGGGTTCGATTCACCGACAAGATGGTCTTGATCGGCTGTACGATTGCCGTCGTGTACTGGGTGCTCGACTCGTTCGTATCGATTTTCCTGTCTTCCGAAGGCCCCTGGCTGCAGAGGATTCTCGGTTCGGATATGAATGAGATCTGGACACGGTTGATCGTGCTGTGCCTGTTTGTCATCTTCGGCTCTCATGCACAGTTTACCATCAACGAGAGACGTGAGGTGGCCAAAAAAATCGAACGGGACCGGGCAACCCGTGAACGCTTTCAGCGACTGCTGTCACCGTCGCTGGCCGAAATGGTCGTATCCGGCCAGTTGCTGGTGGAGAAGGGAGGTGTTTCCCGGGTGGCGACCGTCATGTTTGTCGACATCCGTGGATTCACGCCCATGAGTGAAAACACCCCGCCGGACGAGGTGCTGCAGATGCTCAACGAATATTTTGAGATGGTCGTGGGGGTTGTATTCCGGCACGAAGGGACCGTGGACAAATTCATGGGCGATGAGATCATGGTGATTTGGGGAGCGCCGGTTGCCCATTCCGATGATCCGAAAAGAGCCGTCCGGGCAGCCCTCGAAATTCGAACCGAACTGACAATATTCAACCGCAATCGGGCGGCTGAGGGCAAGGCGGATATACAGGTCGGTATCGGCATCAATTCCGGAAGCCTGGTTGCCGGTTATATCGGTTCCACTCAGACCATGAGCTATTCGGTTATCGGCGACACCGTCAACACGGCATCGCGGCTGTGCGCCGCTGCACGGGCGGGACAGATTATTGTCTCGCAGGAAACGTTTGAACAGATGAACGGGCTTTTTGAAGGAGAGGAAATCGAGCCTGTTCAGGCCAAAGGCAAGTTTAACCCGATTCGGGTCTTTAACGTCATCGGCGAGAAAGCGCCCCCCACATCAACCTGACCGCTGCGAACCTACCCTTCCGCTATCAGCGGTCTAGCAGATCCCGAATGTCTTCCAGGTCTTCGCGAACCGCTTTCAACAGCTCGGCAGAAGTAGAACCCGTAGCCGGTTTTCTCTTTGCGGAAAGATGCTGTCGCGCCCCTTCGAGGGTAAATCTCTTTTTATGCACCAGGTGCTTGATCTCCAGGATCGACTCGACGTCCGAGCGGCGGTAAAGGCGGTGGCCGGTGGGGGTTCGCTTGGGCCGGATGGATTTGAACTCTGACTCCCAGAACCGAAGTACGTAGGCCGGAAGGTCGGCAATTTTGCTCACCTCACCGATTTTAAAATAGAGTTTGTCGGGGATGTTGCCATCCGCTGGAAGGTTTTTTTTTCCCATGTTTCAAGCCGGCAGCAACGCGTTGAATTCTTCCACCAAACGGGCGGTTGTCTCTGCATGCAGACGGTTTACGTACTCATCTTCCAGGGTCCTGTCGGCAGCCCGGTAGATGACCCTGAAAGAGAGGCTCTTTTTGCCCTCCGGAATCGGCTTGCCCTCGAAAACATCGAAAAGGTGCAGGCTTTCGATCAGTTCGTCACCGACCTGCATGACGCGCTGCAAAATGTCCTGGGCTTGCATATTCCGGTCGACGATCAACGTGATGTCCCTGGGCACCGAAGGATACCGCGGAATCGGCCGGGACGACTTCCGCTCGGAGATCAGCGGCAGCATCTGATCGACATTCAATTCGAAGATAAAAGCGGTCTGTTTGAGTTCGAACTGCTTTTGCACCCGGGGATGAACTTCACCCAGAAGCCCGAGATGTTGATCCCCACAATGGAACCGTCCGGTGTATCCGGGGCGCATATAGCGGCAGAGATCGTCGGGTGCCCCGGAGAATTGCACCTCTGCAACCCCCAGCGCCTGAAGCAGCGTTTCCGTCGCGCCCTTCAGGTCGAAAAAATCGCATTCGACCTCCCGTCCGTGCCAGGAAGGGTGGCGTCTTGCACCGGTCCACAAGCCGGCGAGCATCTCGGTTTCCCCCGGCAACTGGTCGGCACCCTGCGCCAGATAGGTTTTCCCGATTTCGAACAACTTCAGGTTCTTCTCCTGATGCGCCAGGTTGTGGCGCATGGCACCCAGCAGCCCGGGAATCATGGAGCTTCGCATAACCGCCTGATCCTCGGAAAGCGGGTTGAGCACGGCAACGGTTTGTCTGCGGGGATCGTCACCGGCTAGATTCAGCATGTCGCAGGCATTGCCGGAGATGAAGCTGTAAGTGATTGCCTCCGAAAACCCGAAACCGGTCATCAACTGCTTGATCCGGTTTCTTACCCGCAGGAGCTTGGGCATCGGTTTGCCTTCCGCCGGCATCTTGGGATGGGTCAGCGGGATGTGGTCGTATCCGGAAAGCCTTGCGGCCTCCTCCATCAGATCTTCGGGACGGGTGATGTCGACCCGGTAAGAAGGCGGCACAACGGTGATTGTCCGGGCCGTTTGCTTCTCGATCGTAAATTCGATTGACTCCAACAGAGACCGGATTTGTTTTGCGTCGAAAGAAGTGCCGAGCAGCCGATTGGTTTTTTCGGCGCTCAGTTCGATCGGTTGCGTCACCGACGGTCGGGGGTTTTCGTCGATCAGTCCGCTGACCAGCTTGCCCCCGGCAATCTCCACCATAAGGAGGGCAGTACGGTTCAGGGCGCTGACCGTTCCCTTCGGGTCCACTCCTCTTTCGAAACGGTATGAGGCGTCCGTTGCCAACCCGAGGGTTTTAGCCGTTTTGCGGACACTGCCCGGATTGAAGTATGCACTTTCGATCAGCACCCGCCGGGTAGTGGGCTCAATTTCGGAATTCAAGCCGCCCATGATCCCGCCGATGGCCACCGGTTTTTCGCCATCGCAGATCATGAGCATCTCGTCGGTGAGCTGCCGATCCTTCTGATCCAGGGTGACGAAATGTTCGCCGTTGTGCGCTGTTTTCACCACGATTCGATTTTCCGCCAGTTGGTCGAAATCAAACGCGTGAAGTGGTTGGCCCGTTTCCATCATCACAAAGTTGGTGATATCCACGATGTTGTTTATCGGGCGCAGGCCCACCGACAGCAAGCGATCCTGCAGCCAGTCCGGTGAATCTTTGATTTCGATATCGGTCACCAGGCGGGCGGCATAGCGGGGGCAGAGCTCGGGAGCTTCGATGGTCACCGAGGTCATTGCGGCAATGTCGTTGCCGTTGTCGGAGATAGAATAATCGGGATAGCTGATCCGGGCCTTCTGAATGCCGGCAATTTCGCGGGCAATACCGATGATGCTCGTGCAGTCGGGCCGATTGGGGGTCAGATCGATTTCCAGCACCGGGTCATCCAATCCGAGGGCTTCGGGCAGTTGCCGGCCGACAGTCAACGCATCGTCAAGCTCGATGATCGTACTCGCTTCCGGGCCGATACCCAGCTCTTTTTCACTGCAGAGCATCGCCTCGGATCGGGTGCCGCGGATCACGCCGGCACTCAAAACCGTACCGTCCGGGAAAACCGTTCCCGGCAGCGCCACCGCAGACAGCAGACCCTTGCGGACATTCGGTGCCCCGCAGACGATCGGAAGCTGCCGTTGTCCGGTGTCCACACTGCACAGGGTCAGTTGCTTCGATTTGCGATGACGGCCGGTCTCCACAATTCGGCCGACCACAACGCTTTGCAGGTAGGCAAAACGGTTTGTCACCGACTCGACTTCCAGCCCGACCATCGTCAGCGCCTTCGCCAGCTCGTCGGCGCCCCTATCGATGGAGACATAATTTTTCAGCCAGCTTAGACTTACCTTCATGTTAAAATTGCCTCAGGAAGCGGGCGTCGTTTTCAAAGAATTTGCGGATGTCGTCGATGCCGTATTTTAGCATGGCGATCCGTTCGACCCCCATGCCGAAGGCGAAGCCGGTGTACTTGTCCGCATCGTATCCCACGTTTTCATACAGCGCCGGATGCACCATCCCCGAGCCGAGAATCTCTAGCCAGCCGCTGTTGGAGCAAACCCGGCAGCCGCTGCCCCTGCACATGACGCACAGAATGTCGACTTCCGCACTCGGTTCGGTAAACGGGAAAAAGCTGGGTCGGAACCGCAAAGAGGTATGCGGATCGAACATTTGATGAACAAAAGTTGTCAGGACCCCTTTCAAATCGCCGAAGGAGATCCCCTCGTCGACCAGCAGCCCTTCGACCTGATGAAACATCGGCGTGTGGGTCAGATCGGAATCGCAGCGGTAGACCTTGCCGGGAGCGATAACGCGGACCGGTGGCGGTTGCTTTTCCATGGTGCGGATCTGAACCGGCGAAGTGTGGGTGCGCAAGACGATATTTTCCGAGATATAAAAGGTGTCCTGCATATCCCGGGCCGGATGGTTCTTGGGGATGTTGAGCGCTTCGAAATTGTAATAATCGAGCTCCACCTCCGGGCCCTCGGCAATATCGAACCCCAATCGGGAAAATATGTCGCAGATTTCTTCGGTGATCCGGGTGATCGGATGCAGCGTTCCGTGCCCTGCCGGGCGGCCCGGCAGCGTAACGTCGATCCGCTCTTTTTTGGCGGCGCCGGTGTGCTCCAGCCGTTCGGCGACATCTTTGAACGAACGCTCGAGCTCCTGCTTGACCTGGTTGGCGCGCTTGCCGATGGCGGCTCTTTCTTCCGGCCGGTACCGGGAGATGTTGCGCAGAAACCGTGTGACCTCGCCTTTGCGGCCCAGGTATTTGACAGAAAGTGCCGTGACGGCCTGAATGTCCGCAGCAGCGTCAAGCTCGCTGATCGCTTTGGCGTGAATCTGGTCGATCGTCTCTTCCACTGCTACCCCCTCCTGCAGCCGGTTGCTTGTAGCTGCGATGCTGCAGGACAACTCAACGTGGTCGGGATCGGCTTTTCAGGCCGGTGGCGAAGCCGGCGGTAAATCTCGTCCGGATTCGGTGCGGTTACAACTGTTGGGCGGCGAGTTTTGCGATCTGGGCAAAGCCGGGCGGATCCGATATGGCCAGCTCGGCCAGTACTTTCCGGTCGAGCTCGACACCGGCCAGTTTCAAGCCGTGCATGAACCGGCTGTAAGACAGTTCGTTCAATCGGGCAGCCGCGTTGATGCGCGCAATCCAGAGCTGGCGGAAATCTCGTTTGCGCCGCCGCCGATCGCGATAAGCATACATGAGTGCCTTGTCCACGGAATCCGCTGCGGTGCGATAGAGCTTGCTGCGACCTCCCCTGTAGCCCTTGGCGAGCTTCAACACCTTCTGCCGACGTTTCCTTGCTTTGGTTCCTCTTTTCACTCGCATGATCTTACTCCTGAATCACTCACCCATTGGGCAACAGAAGTCGGACTTGTTTCCGATTTGCTCTGGTGAGGAGTTGATTTTTTCGCAACTGCCGTTTTCTTTTTGAAGATTTTTTCGTCAGTATATGACTGGCAAAAGACTTGGAAAAGACCACCTTGCCGGATCCGGTTTTTCTGAATCGCTTGGCAGCCGCACGGTTTGTTTTGATTTTCGGCATGTTCTTTCTCCTGTGTCACCTGATCTTTTGACCGCATGTGTTCGCATCGGCCGGGCTGATCCGAATCGATGCCGTCAATGATAATACCGTTTGAAGGAAAAACCAAAAAAAAAGAGATGGCGTGGGAAAAGGTTCGCTTCCGTCGCACGCCACCTGCACACGGTCAATGCACTGTCGCGGTCAATTGGTTCCCGGCTGTAAAGTAAAGGACACCGGATCGCAGGGGGCGATCTGTTACTTGGGCGAAAGTACCATCACCAGTGTCCGGCCCTCGAACTTGGGGCTCTGCTCGATAACGGCGATATCGGCCGTCTCCGCGGCAATTCGCTCGAGCATTTCGTTTCCGAGCCGGGATAAGGTGATTTCCCGTCCCCGGAACATGACAGTTACCTTTACTTTGTCCTTTTTGCCGATGAACTTTTTTATGTGCCCGAGTTTTACCTGCAAGTCGTGCTCGCCGGTTTTCGGCCGGACCTTAATCTCTTTCAACTGAAAGGTAGACTGCTTCTTTTTCGCTTCCTGCTTTTTTTTGGTCTGTTCGTACTTGTATCGACCATAGTCCATTATTTTGCAGACAGGAGGAGTTGCGTTGGGGGAAATCTCGACCAGGTCGAGGCCAAAATTGCCCGCAGCGGTAAGTGCCTCGTCAATCGGTACGATCCCGACCTGCTCTCCATCGGGATTGATCAGTCGCACTTCCTTTGCCCTGATGGTTTGATTGATACCGACTCGAGGGGTCCTCCGTGGCTTGTATGTTTTACCTCTTAGCGCTATTCCCGCACCTCCTGCGTGAAAGGGTTTGCATCATGCGCCGACCGCAACGGGCCAGACAAGAGACTTGTGCCAGCAACTGCAGCCGGTCGACGAAATTCAGAACTGTGGACTAACCAATAACATTAAGAAATGCAACAAAAAAATTCAAGGAAAAAAACCCTGGATCGAATCCGTCCACAACCTTGACACCGGTTGGTCGCACCGCTTATAATTTTCGGCACCCGTTCGGGCCATGAAATATGCGTGTGGCGCTTCAACCGTGAGCCACTGCAGGTGAAGGTAGCACCGCACAACCCACAAAAGGAATTCTTCGATGAATTGTCGCCCGATTGCACTATGTTGCCTGTTGCTGGCGCTGCCCGGTTTTTCACTGGCCCAGGACGCCGGCGGCCTCCTGGTGGCCGTCAAAGGCAGGGTCTGGGTCCAGCCGCCGGGTGCTGAAGAATACCGGGCAAGGGCCGGAGAGCAGCTGGCAGCGGGCACGCGCATCCGAACGGGTGCCGATGGGCAGGCCGAGATCGAACTGGAAGACGGCTCGACGCTGGTTGTGCGGGATCGCAGCTCCATTCAGCTTTCCGGTATCCGGCGACAAAAAGAAAGGAAAACGTCTCTGCTGATATTCTTCGGCCGGGTTTGGAATAAGATATCACGTGCGGTCGGCAAGCAGGCCCGTTACGAAATCCATACACCGGTTCTGGTGGCCGGCGTGCGGGGCACCCGATTCGAAGCCGGGGTTGGAGACGACGGGTCAGTGCGCATTGTTGTCCAGGAGGGGGTTGTGGCGGTGACCGGTGACCGGCGTGGGGAAACACTTCACCGGGACCAGGAGATCGAAGCTGATGCAGACGGTCTGTCGCCGCTGCAGGCGACGCCTGAGCAGGTGAACTGGTATCAGTGGCGCGCGGGCAAGCGTGACCGTCTGCGCTCCGAAGGCCGCAAGATCGTGAACAGTTTTGCCAGGCGCATTGACAGCCGCCGGGAAAAGCTTTCCGCCGATCGGGCCCGTCAAAAAGAGATTGAAGGCTTGCGCGCTGCCGCCCTGGCAGCCGCCCGGGAAGGAGACCCGGAAGCCGTCGAACAGGTGCGGCGATACAACGATGAACTTGTCACCATTGCCGATCGGATTGCCGACTTGGGCGATGCTGCCGGAAGTCAGTTCGGGCTGGTGAACCATTTTGCAGAGCTGGCACAGGATCCGGATTTTCAGATGGTCGAAGGCGATTACGTTAAGGCCGAAGCCGCTCGCATGCTGCGGATCAAGGAAGAGTTCGACCGAATGGTTGCCGAAGGAACCGACATTTCCATGGAAGCGATGGAAAAGATGCTGCAGGAAATGAGTGATGGTCGTCGCGGCAGCCTTAGGTTTAAAAAAGGATCATCCGCCCAGGATTTGTGGGGGGACGAACAAAAAGAGACCACCCCCTGAACGGTCAAAGCCTGCAGACGGTATCGTCGCAGGGACAACTGCCGTCCACTTCATAGCAGTAAAGGATCCGCGACTCCATTTCCACCCGTAGCGAAGATATTTCTTCAAACCGTAAGCCCGATATGATCTCCGCCAGTTCGACGCCTGTCGGAATCGCCTCCAGCCCGCTGCCGATTATCTCTCCGCTCGCTCCGTCGAGGATTTCGGCGTCCTCCCCGTTGGTCACCACAACGATGGGTACCTGGTGTCCGGATACCAGCCGGGATGCGGCAAGGGCACTACGGTGCCGGGTGGTCAGCGAACCGGGTCCGTACTTGACGATCATCCCCACTGCCTGCGCTGAAGAGAGGACGAAATCGATCGGGACAATCGCCCGGTTTTCACCGGCCCGGCACATCAGCGGAAACCGGGCCCTGATCTGACTCCGGTCATATCCCTTCTGCTCGACCAGCAGCCGGCCCAGCTTCTGACGGTAGCGTTCATCGTGGGTGTCGGCAATCGTCTCGCCGGTGATGATATCGATCAGTTCACCGAGTACCAGGTGATGTCCATTCATCGATTTTGCCTTTACATGAAAAGCGTCAACCGCTATCAAGTGCTCAGCCGTTCCCCCGCCCGTGTGAGCTTGACCCGATCATATACGTCGATCCCGGGCGGTGAATGGTCTGTTTGCGGTTTTGTTGCGCCTGTCGACAGTATAGTGCCGTTTTCACCGGAGTTCAAAACAAAAGCAGAAACCGAATGAATGTTTCTGATCCAGCATTTCCGATCCGCCAGGCAGCGGATCGGTTCGCACCTTATGTCCCAAGGCTGCAGGCGGTGTTCTCGGCCATGGATCTGGCCTATGTCGAAGTTGCCGGAACCTACCGGTTTCGATGTTCGGGTTGTGAGGACAACTGCTGTCGAACGCGCTTTCACCACCACACGTACCTGGAATTTTTCTACCTTCACCATGGATGGGAGAAACTCGAGAAGCAGCGGCGAGAAATACTGATGTCCCGGGCAGACGATGTTTGCCGGGCGATGGATGCGCTTGCGCCGGGCAGGGATACGCACCGGCGGATGTGCCCGCTGAATGTGGATGGACTGTGCGAGCTTTACGAACACCGGCCGATGATCTGCCGCCTGCACGGCATTCCCCATGTTCTGCAGCGCCCGGACGGCAGGAAAACCACCGGTTCAGGCTGTGACGCTTTTCATCGCCACTACGGCGACCGCAGCGATGCGGTGTTGGAGCGGACGCCGCACTATGGCGCCCTGGCCGCTCTCGAGCAGGAATTTCGCCGTACGGTGGGACTGGCAGATAAGCTGAAGATGACCGTGGCGGAGATGATCGTTCGGTTTACATTTTTATGTATAACACATTAATTATATTGATAAAACAATGATTTTTTCATAGATATCATGGGCCGCCATAATTGAAAGTAACACATTAAGTATATGAAATCTGTTGCCATATCCGACATCGAGACCCTGCCCGGCGTTCGGCTGAAATCCGGTGACACCTTCCGGTTTCGATGCCATGCCGACATCGCCTGTTTTAACCGGTGCTGCCGAAATTTGAAGCTTTTTTTATATCCCTACGACGTGGTCCGGCTGAAAAACGCCCTCGATATGACCTCGGATCGATTTCTGGACGAGCACGTCGATGTGGTGTTGCGGAAGGAAAACCATTTTCCGGAAGTGATTCTGCGCATGGCCGACAACGAGCAGCAAACCTGTCCCTTTTTATCAGACGCCGGTTGCCGGGTGTATGCGGATCGTCCGGATACGTGCCGGTTTTTCCCGGTGGAGCGTGGTTTGCTGTTCGATGCCCATCGCCAAAAGCCTGTTCCGGTCCACTTTTTCCGCCCGCCGGATTTTTGCCTCGGCCAGCACGAGGAGCAGCAGTGGAATGTCGCCGGCTGGGCCCAGGACCAGCAGGCGGCCGCCTACGACCGGATGACCACCCGCTGGGCCCAGGTCAAGCAGCTTTTTCAGGTCGATCCGTGGGGAGCCGAGGGGACCGAAGGGCAAAAAGCCAAAATGGCTTTTATGGCCGCTTTCAACATTGATCGTTTCCGGCAGTTCGTGTTTGAAAGCACTTTTTTATCCCGGTTCCGGGTGAAGCCGAAACTGGTGAGAAAAATCCGAACGGATGACGTGGAGATGATGACATTCGGCTGGGACTGGATCAGGCTTTTCGTTTTTGGATTGCCTTCCAGCAAGATTCGGCCGCGATGATCCCCCCTCCCCGCTAATTGCGACCGGACTGGCCGGATCCCAAAACCGTATCGTGGCAGAAGAATCCGGACCCTCATCCGGCCGGATCATTTGATCTGTCTGAATCCCTCCGACGCTGCTGCCCGGGCCGGATTTTCCCGAATATCTGGCGGGACACGAATCGATGGCCGAAGGCAAGCAGCTCCACCTCTTCGACTTTCAGACGCTCCAGGGTTTCGACCGGCAGGTGCCAGTCTGCCAGCAGACCCTTGTGCAGGATGTGATCCCGGAACGCATCGATGTCGTAAAGTGCGAGCAGGAAGAGCTGCTGGGAGCGAAGGTCGAGCGGTCCCGTTTCTAAATGGTTTTTCAGTCCGATGATTTCCAGGAACCGGTCGTTTTGTTCCAGATAGCCATCTAGCTGCTGGCTGTGCAGCCATTGGGAAACGGTCTGGCGCCGTGTTTGCTGAAATCCGAAGCAGTGGGGTTCCCGGATCAGGGCAAAGTGCTGTGTCAGACGGCCGGTCTGCCGGCAGCGGGAGACCGCTCTGGCCAGCGGATAGATCCGGCAGGACGATGGCCGATTCGGGTATACGCCGCAGCCGGAGGTCGTGACAAAAGGGCACACCCGCTGGGCGCCGGCTTTAGGCCGCAGGGTGATCACCGGAAGGCCGGTTTCCGGCCCGATGTGCCGGGAGGTGTAGGTTGCTAAGAACTCACCGGAACGGATTCCCAGGTGGTTTTTCAGCTGCAGGATGTCGTAGGGGGTCAGAAACTGGTTCAGATCCCGGCAGCAGTCGTTGAAACACGGCACCGCACTGCTGCAGTGAAACGCAAAGCTTTCGTTCTCCGATATCGGGATCAGCCCACCGTTGGGTGGGGATGGTTGTTCTGCTTGCATGGCGGTTTTTCCATGGTTGCGAGTTCTGTCCGGAAGGGCGGCAGCTTATCACATCTCGCAGATTTCATGAAACAGTTTCGGCTGATTTGCAAAAGGCCTGCAATGTAAGCAAAACTGCAGGTTGCCGGCAGGCTTCACCCTCCTGATCGACCCGTTTCGCACCGGACGGCAATCGACCGGTTGTTGCCGGCCGGCAAACCGTCGATTGGAGCCGGATCTTCCGGAAATCGACACCGAAGGATTGTACAACATGTTGTGGGGGGCTTTGCGGTCTTGACAACATCTTGTTGCTTGCCGGAATTGACCGGAACCATTTGACTATTTTGGATTTGGGACCCTCAAAAGTTCTTGACAAGGGTCATGTTGGATGATAAATGTTCTACCTTGTGACAGATTATATCTAATTGATTTTACTAACTATTTTTCAGGCCCTTCGCGGCGTTCGGGGACCGAATCGGTTTATCGTTGTCGATTCCTCCTAATTCGGAGATCGACGAGAAAATATCATCTGATTGTGCCGAAATATTGTTTGGCCAATTAAGAGAAGGGAGGTGTGGAAAGCGGAGTTTTGTAGTTTGAGGGTTTAGGTTCTTAGAGTCTGAAATCGATTGAAAACTCAAACAGGAGGTATGCTAGATGCCAAGCTTTGTAATCGATGAAAAATGTGACGGCTGCAAAGGCGGCGACAAGACCGCATGCATGTACATTTGCCCCAACGATCTGATGGTGCTCGATCCTGATGCCATGAAGGCTTACAACCAGGAGCCCGATCAGTGCTGGGAATGTTTCTCATGCGTCAAGATTTGCCCCACGCAGGCTATCGAAGTGCGCGGCTACGCTGACTTTGTTCCACTGGGAAGCAGCATTATGCCGATGCTGGGTACCGAAGACGTGATGTGGACCTGCAAGTTCCGCAACGGCGTCATCAAACGCTTTAAGTTCCCCATCCGGACGACTCCTGAAGGCGCTGCCAATGAATATCCGGATCTGAAGGGGCAGGATCTCGAGAGCCAGCTGCTTTCGACAGAGGAAGCCGACGGCTTTGCGATCCCCACCCCCCAGGCGACGGTTTAGTCGGCGCCGGGATTTTTGATGTCCAAATTGAAGAGCAACTGCGAAATCTAGCTTAAGGAGGATGGAATATGGCATTACCCAATAAACCCAAAGGTGAACTTAAAGCCGTAAAGGATCCCGAATTTGAAGAAAGGGAAGTCGACGTTCTGATCGTCGGCGGCGGAATGGCTGCTTGCGGCGCGGCATTTGAGGTAAAGAAGTGGCTGCAGCCGGATCAGACGGTTCTGCTGGTGGACAAGGCGGCCATGGAAAGAAGCGGTGCCGTCGCTCAGGGTCTGTCGGCCATCAACACTTACATTGGCAAGAACTCCCCCGACGACTACGTCCGGATGGTCCGCAACGACCTGATGGGCATCGTTCGTGAAGACCTGATTTTCGATCTGGGCTGCCACGTGGACGACTCCGTCCATCTGTTCGAAGAGTGGGGCCTGCCGATCTGGAAAAAAAGCGCCGAAGGCAAAAACCTGGACGGCAAAAAAGGCCAGACCATGGGGACCCTGAAGGCGGGCGCCGAGCCGGTGCGCACCGGCAAGTGGCAGATCATGATCAACGGCGAATCTTACAAGCGGGTGGTAGCCGAGGCCGCCAAGAAAGGCATCGGCGAAGACAACATCCTGGAGCGGGTGTTTATCGTCGAGCTGCTGGTCGACAAAAACAAGCCGAACCAGATCGCCGGCGCGATGGGTTTCTCCGTTCGTGAAAACAAGGTCTATCTGATCAAATGCAAAACCGCCCTGATCGCCTGCGGCGGCGCGGTGAACATCTATCAGCCGCGTTCGGTCGGCGAGGGCAAGGGCCGGGCCTGGTATCCGGTGTGGAACTCCGGTTCCACCTATTACCTTGGCATGCGGGTCGGCGCGGAACTGTCGATGATGGAAAACCGGTTCACCCCGGCGCGCTTCAAAGACGGCTACGGTCCGGTGGGGGCCTGGTTCCTGCTGTTCAAGGCCAAGACCCTCAACGGTCTCGGCGAGGCTTTCGCCGGCAGCGATGCCGCCAAGGCGGAGCTGGAAAAATATGCTCCGTACGGAACGGCCGCCATCACGCCGACCTGTCTGCGGAACCACCTGATGCTCTTTGAGATGAAGGAAGGCCGCGGGCCGATCATCATGGACACCGTGAGCGCACTGGCCGCCCTCGGCGAGACCATGGACAAAAAAGAGCTCAAGCACCTCGAATCCGAGGCCTGGGAAGACTTTCTGGATATGACCTGCGGTCAGGCCAACCTGTGGTGCGCCACCAACACCGAGCCGGAAAAGAAAAACTCCGAGGTGATGCCGACCGAGCCGTATCTGCTCGGATCTCACTCGGGCTGCTGCGGCTTCTGGGTATCGGGTCCGGATTTGGACTGGATTCCGGATGCATACAAAATCAAGGCCGCCAACGGCAAGGTTTACAACCGCATGACCTCGGTTAACGGTCTGTTCACCGCCGGTGACGGCGTCGGCTGCTCCGGGCACAAGTTTTCGTCCGGATCTCACGCCGAAGGCCGCATGTGCGTCAAGCAGATGGTCCGTTACGCCAAAGACAACGCCGACTTCAAACCCGAGCCGACCATGTCCGGCAGTGAAGTTGTCGACTATGTCTACAAGTTCGTGCGCACGTACCTGGAACACTGCAAGTACACCACTGCCGACGATGTCAACCCGAACTACATGAAACCCGAAGGCATGATGTACCGGCTGATGAAAGCCACCCACGAGTACGGTGCCGGAACGGCCACCTACTACCAGACCAGCAGCAAGAACCTGGAAATCGTCATGGATCTGCTGGCGACCATGCGCGAAGACTGCGAGAAACTGGCAGCCGGCGACCTGCACGAACTGATGCGGGGCTGGGAAATCCTGCACCGCATCTGGACGGTGGAATCTCATCTGCGGCACATCCAGTTCCGCAAGGAAACCCGGTACCCCGGCTTTTACTATCAGGCCGACTTCCCGGGCCAGGATGACGCGAACTGGTTCTGCTTCGTCAACTCCAAGTTCGATCCGAAAGAACAGAAATGGGATATCTTCAAGAAAGACTATGTCAAGATCATTCCGGACTAATCGGAGCGAACCGGTGAGTTAGGTGAGCGACAAACAAGCCTCCAGGCGTCGGCCGACGCCTGGAGGTTTTTATTAACTTCAGGCGATATCCATAGTTGAAACACGGAACACGGAACACGGAACACGGAATTCGGAACGTGAAACCGGAAACTGGAAACGACGACGGTTCCGACCGATGTGCCGGTCGCGTTTGCAGTTTCGGGTTTCAGATTTCGACCTCAAGGGTATCGCCTGGAGGCAGGAAAATTCGGTTTAACAAACTATCGCACGGAGGAATGGCATGACAGAAAACACAGCCCTGGCTAGTGGCAGCATTATGGTTGTTGGCGGAGGGATCAGCGGGTTGACCACGGCCCTCGAAGCCGCCGAAGTGGGCTACGAGGTGTTCCTGGTGGAAAAGAACCCCTACCTGGGCGGCCGCGTGGCTCAGCTCAACCAGTACTTTCCCAAGCTGTGTCCCCCCACCTGCGGATTGGAAATCAACTTTCGCAGGATCAAGGACAACCCGCGAATCACAGTGCTAACATTGGCCGAAGTCGAAAAAGTCGACGGCGGTCCGGGCGCTTACAGCGTTACCGTCAAACTCAACCCCCGCTACGTCAACGAAAACTGCACCTGCTGCGGTGATTGTGCGCAGGCCTGCCAGACGGAGATCGACAGCCCATTTGATTTCGATATGCGCAAGATCAAAGGCGCTCACCTGCCGTTTGAACTGGCGTATCCAGCGCGTTTTATCATCCACCCGTCCGTAAAGGATTCGGCAGAGGATGCCCAGCGGGTCAAGGCGTCCTGCAAATACGACGCGGTCGATTTTGACATGGAGACCAAATCCCTCGAGCTGCAGGTCGGAGCCGTTGTCTGGGCCACCGGCTGGCAACCGTACGATGCGAAAAAGATCGACAACCTCGGTTTCGGGACCTATCCGAACATCATCACCAACATGATGATGGAGCGGATGGCCTCTCCCAACGGGCCGACCAAAGGTCAGGTCCTGCGGCCTTCCGACGGCAAGGGACCGGACAGTGTGGCCTTCGTGCAATGTGCCGGATCCCGTGACGAAAACCATCTGCCCTACTGCTCCTACATTTGCTGCATGGCGTCGTTGAAGCAGGCCACCTATGTCCGGGAGCGGTATCCGGATGCCAAAATCTATATCTTCTACATCGACATGCGGGCACCGGGCCTTCGCTACGAAAAATTCTACAAGAAGATCAAGGAAGACGAAAACATCTTTTTCATCAAGGGAAAGGTGGCCGAGGTCAGCGATGCCGGGTCTGGAAACGTCACGGTGACGGCCGAAAACGCCGTAACCGGGGAGAAGATTCACCAGACCGTGGAGATGGTGGTGCTGGCCACCGGGATGCAGCCGACGGCTGCCGGCGCGAAGCTGCCCGCAGAGCTGCAGTATACCGAAGACGGATTTGTCATCAACGATTTCGATAAAGGCGGAATGTTCGCCGTGGGGTGCGCTAACAAACCGCTAGACGTGGTGACTTCCAACCAGAATGCAACCGGCATGGCCTTGAAGGCCATTCAAACCCTGGCGGACAAGTAGGAGGAATCTAATGGATAAGAAATATGGTGTGTACATCTGCACGGGATGCGGGATCGGAGATTCCCTCGACATTGACGCGCTGGGCGATGTCGCCAAGGAGGAGGGGTTTCCGGTTCAAACCCACCCGATGTATTGTGGCAAGGAAGGTGTTGCGCAGATAAAGCAGGACATCGAAGCCAACGGCATCAACACGCTGGTGATTGCGGCCTGCAGCCGGAGAGTGAATTTCGACATCTTCCGTTTTAAAGGTTGCCAGGTGGACCGCGTGAACATCAGAGAACAGGTGGTCTGGTCTCATCCGCGCAGCGAGTTTCCGAAACTCGAGGAGGAACAGAAAGATGACGGTATTCATTTCGACCGGGTTCAGATGCTTGCCGACGACTATCTGAAGATGGGCATGGCCCGGGTGAAAAAGATCCAACCGCCGGAGGCCTATCAGGTGGAAAGCTTCAACCGCAAAATTCTGGTGATCGGCGGCGGCATTACCGGATTGTCGGCAGCACTGGATGCAGCCAAAGCCGGCTACGAGGTGACCGTCGTTGAGAAAACCGCTGAATTGGGCGGGCATGCCAAAACCTGGCGCAAACAGCTGCCGTTGGGCGCGCCATACGAGGAGCTGAGCCTGCCGGTGATCGACGACAAGATCAAGGCGGTGAAGGATCATGCGAAGATTACCGTGAAAACCGAAACAGTGGTGGCGCGTCTGGCCGGTGAGCCGGGCAATTTTGTCGTTACCCTGAAAAAGCCCGGCGAAAACATCGAATTCGACGTTCCGTATCCGCTTCCCGAAGAAATGACCGTCGATGAGAACGGCAAGGAGCTCAACGCCGAGCAGCTCCATCAAAAATTCATGGAATACAACAAGGGCAAGCTCGACATCCTGAAAATCGATCCCAAAGGCGAAGCGTTCGGGGCCGTCATCCTGGCTGCCGGGTGGAGCCCTGCGAAGCTCGAAGGCGACCAGTACGCCCATCTGGGCGTCGGCCTGCCGGATGTGGTCACCAATGCCGAATTCGAGAAGATCGCCAAGGAAGGCAGCATCAAGCGGCCCTCTGACGGCAAAGAAGCCAAGTCGGTCGTATTCATCCAGAGCCCGGACAAAGAGGACGACAACGACTTCGCCTACAGCGGGGCGGTAACCAGTCTGGTCGCGCTCAAGCAGGCCAAGTACGTGCGCGAGGATTTTCCGGCCGACGGCAAAGCTTTTGTTTTTTACCAGCACATGCGAACGGTCGGGCTGACCGAGAACTTCTACAAGAGCATCCAGCAGGATGAGGGGATCTTTCTGACCAAGGGGACCGTGACCGAAGTGACCCAAAACGGCGACGGGCTGACGGTCAAGGCCCAGGACACCCTGTTGGGAAAGAACGTACAGGTAAAAGCCGACCTGGTGGTGCTGGCCGCCGGCATGGTGCCGGCCACCCAAAAGGATCCTGTTGTCAACATGGCCTATCGACAGGGACCGGCATTTAGAGACATCGATCTGTTCGACAGCTACGTCGACTCGAACTACATCTGCTTTCCCTACGAGACGCAGCGAACCGGCATTTATGCAGCCGGCGGCATCCGCCGTAGCATGACGGCCGAGGAATCGATCGAAGACGCCTCCGGCGCGGCCCTGAAGGCCATTCAGTGCCTCGCATCGGTCAACCGGGGGGTGGCCGTTCATCCGCGCTCCGGCGACATGACATTCCCGGATTTTTTTATGCAGCGCTGCACCCAGTGCAAGCGCTGTACCCAGGAGTGTCCCTTCGGGGCCATCGACGACGATGAAAAAGGGACCCCCAAGCCGAACCCGGCCCGCTGCCGACGCTGCGGAACCTGCATGGGGTGCTGCCCGGAGCGGATCATCAACTTCTCCGACTACAGCATCGACAGCATCGGATCGATGGTCAAGGCCGTCGGCGTACCCTCCGAAGACGACTACGAGGAGCCCCCGATGAGAATTCTGGGGCTGGTGTGTGAAAACGACGCCTATCCGGCCCTCGACATCGCCGGGCTCAACCGCCTGTCGTATTCGGCGGATGTGCGCTTTATCCCCATCCGCTGCCTCGGCTCGATGAACGTCATCTGGATCAAGGACGCCCTTTCCCAGGGAATGGACGGCGTGTTCCTGCTGGGCTGCAAGCACGGAGACGACTATCAGTGCCACTTCATCAAGGGCAGCGAGCTGGCGGAGATCCGCGTCCAGAAAATCGGCGACGCCCTGGCCAGCCTGGCGCTGGAGAACGAGCGCGTTGCCCAGTTCGAACTGGCCATCGATGACTACGACAAGATTCCGAAGATCGTAAACGAATTCGTCGAATCGATTGAAGCGCTCGGACCGAACCCGTTCAAGGGATTCTAAGCGCTTTTACAGATATTGGAGCGGAGCCGGCAGCCGGCCGGCGCCGGTCACAATGGAGGAGGTAAATTATGGCGGAAACAATGACGCTTGAACCGGATGTTGGCTTTATTCGCGAGTTGGGCAAGCTGGGCGGCGCGGACCTGAAAAAATGCTATCAGTGCGCCACCTGTTCGGTGGTATGCCCGATTTCGCCGGACAACCAGCCCTATCCGCGCAAGGAGATGATCGCAGCATCCTGGGGCCTCAAGGATCAGCTTGTGGCCGATTACGATATCTGGCTGTGCCACAACTGCGGTGATTGCACCACCAAGTGCCCGCGGGGCGCCAAACCCGGTGAAGTATTAGGTGCGCTGCGCGCCTATGCGGTCCGTGAGTATGCCACGCCCAAAGTGGTGAGCAAGATGGTGGCCGATCCGAAGATGCTGCCCATACTGCTGGCCGTCCCGGCGGTCATATTCATCGGGCTGGGCCTGATCCTGAAATCGATCGGTATCAACTGGCTGAATTTTGCACCGCACGGCGGTGAAATCTGGCAGAGCCACTTCATCAACAACTACCTGGTGGACATCATCATGATTCCCACCTTCTTCGCTTCTATCGGCGTCTTTGCCCTCGGTTTGAAGCGGTTTCTGGCTGACATCCACGCCAGCGCGCTGGCTGCCGGCAAGACCAGCACGGATAAGATTGATGTCGCCGGGATCGCTAAAGCCTTGCTGGCGGTGGTGTTGACCGTTTTTAAACACAAAAAATTCGATGAGTGCGGCGAAAACAAGCAGCGCTCGGTGGCGCACATGCTGGTTCTGTTCAGCTTCATCGGGCTTTTCATCGTCACCAACTGCTTTTTCGTCGCCGAATGGATACTGCACATCGAAGGACCTTACAGCCAGCTCAACCCGGTTAAATGGCTCGGCAACGCTGCCGGCGTTGCGCTGATTGTCGGCTCTGTTCTGCTGTGGAAAAACCGGTTGGCGAAAAAAGACCAGAGTTCCAGTTACTGGGATTGGTACCTTGTCGTGCTGGTGTTTGCTCTGGGGGTGACCGGGATGGGGACGCAATTACTGCGCCTGGCAGGGCTGGCCGGCCCGGCCTACTTCGTCTATTTTTTCCACCTGCTGTTCATTTGGAGCCTGTTTGCCTACACGCCGTTTTCCAAACTGGCTCACCTGGTATACCGGACGGCCGCCATGACCTACGCGGAATACACCAAGCGGCAGTAGCCGTAACAACCACAGCAAAACTCGCTGTATAAAACGAAAAGGGGGCTTTGGTGCCCCCTTTTTTTCGTGCAGCCATGGCGGGTTTTCGCGACGCTTTTGTCTGCGGTTTTCGAGCTGCGCTGCGGGTCTGCCCCAGCAAACCGGACAGCTGACGGAGATCGCCGCTGCCCATAAAAAAGGGGTGCCCCCCCTGAAGGGGCACCCCTTTTCAGGTAAAAACCGCTTGCGATGAATTAATCGCCGGTGGCTGCCTTGTGGGTCTTGATCTCGACTTTTTCCGTCAGACCCTCGTAGTATTCGCGCAGAATAACGATGACTTCGTCGCGGCCGAAGTGATCGGGCAGGTCACCGCCTTCCGAGAGCATCTTGCGCAGCATGGTACCGGACAACAGGACCCGGTCTTCCTTGCCGTGGGGGCAGGTGCGCAGGGACGCCATGCCGTCGCACTTGTAGCAGTAGAAGGTCCAGTCGATCTTCAGCGGGTTGCACAGCAGGGCCTTGCCCCCTTCAGGCTGGGGTATCTTGTCGAAAATGGTCTGGGCTTCGAACATTCCGTAAAAATCGCCCACGCCGGCGTGATCGCGGCCGATGATCATACGGGAGCATCCGTAGTTCTGGCGGAACACGGCGTGCAGCAGGCCCTCGCGCGGTCCGGCATAGCGCATATCGAGCGGATAGCCGCCCTGCACGACGTTGTCTTCTACAAAGTAGTTTTTCACCAACGCGTCGATGCATTTGACCCGCACGGAGGCCGGAATGTCGCCGGGCTTCAGGTTGCCCACCAGTGAGTGAATATACACACCGTCGCAGACTTCGACGGCGATCTTGCATAGATATTCGTGGGAACGGTGCATCGGGTTTCGCAACTGCAGGGCAGCCACTTCACTCCAGCCTTTTTCCTCGAAGATCTTGCGGGACTCTTCCGGGCGGTGGTAGATGCCCTTGTATCGGGTGGGGTATTCGCCTTCGCTGAGAACCTTTACCGGACCGGCCAGGCAGAATTCTTTCTGGCCCATCACCATCTGGACACCGGGATGATCTTCCTCGGCAATCTTCCAGAACTCTTCGGCGGTGGGAGTGCCTTCACCCATGAAAACTTTTTCGCATTCGTATTTCTTGTCGGCTTCGGTCAATTCAAACTTTTCGGTGACTTTCATGGTGGCCATGATCGCACCGCTTTCGGGGTCCTGCAGGGCGATCTCGCTTCCTTCATTGATCTCAGCGGCCTGGGCAGCGCTAACGTCCAGGGTTACCGGTACCGGCCAGAACGTGCCGTCGGCCATCAGAAAATCGTCGCAAACACCTTTCCAGTCCGCTTTGGTCATGAAACCGGTCAACGGGCTGAAACCGCCGATACCGATCATGATCAGATCGCCTTTTACCCGCGGGGAAACAGCTATCTTCAACAGTCCTTCGGCTTTTTTCAGCTCCGCATCACGCTCTGCTCCTTCCAGGAGGCATTTGGTCAGTCCTTTACCGCCATGGGGAGGAATTAAATTTGCCATGTGCTCACATCTCCTTTCATCCTTGTTTTTCATCTGGGATTAGACCGGTGCTTGCCCCGGTCCTTGGTGGTTTTGGTATTAAAGAGGCTATAATTAGTAAGGAAAAGCCGATTTGTCAAGCGCATTTCACCCGCCAGCTATCTACCTAAAATAATAAGAATTTCAATTGCTTTCCCACGGTTTCCCCTCAGCTGCCCCGCCAACCGCACACCGACTGGTGGCAGGTGGGCAGTACCGCTTCGCCTTGATTTTCCCCAAGCCGCAGTCTATAATGAACCCGCTTTTCAGGTTCGACCAACTTCGTATCGGGGAGCGATCTATGAGCGGAAGACGCATCAAACCGGAGAGAACAGGCCTCCGGCAAACTGCAGACGATAAAAAGCGCCGGGTTTCCGACCGCAGACGGAAAAAGCGGTACAGGGTTCGCCGCGGGGCTTTTGCGGCCCTGGTCAATGGCACCCAGCGGTTGGGCCAGATAAAAGACATCAGCCTGGTGGGATTGTCTTTTCGCTACATCGACAGCAGGGAAAAAACCACTTCGCAGGGCGTGCTGAAGATACTGCTGGCCGGCGGAGGGCTGTTTATGGACAATTTGCCTTTCAAGCCGGTGTTGGATGTGGAAGTCGAAAGCGAATCGCCCTTTAGTACCGTGAGGATGCGGCAGATGCACATCGCTTTCGGAGATCTGAGCCCCCGGCAACTGTCCCGGCTCGACGAATTTATCCTCAATCACACAATGGGCGAAGCATGATCTGAAAATCTGTAAATTCGGAAAGAAATATGCAAAAAGGGCTGCCGCAACGGCAGCCCTTTTCTAATTGGCGGAGAGAGAGGGATTCGAACCCTCGATGGAGCTTTCACCCCATACTCGCTTAGCAGGCGAGCGCCTTCAGCCGGCTCGGCCATCTCTCCTTGCGTTATGGCTGGCTGCAACCGGCAGATTGCAGACAGATGGTAACGAAAAGCAGGTGAAGAACATTTTTCGGGCCGGCAGCGTCAGCTGCGGGCCTTTTGTCTATTGCCCGTCAAATGGTTTGGCGGAGGGAGTAGGATTCGAACCCACGGAGGTGTTACCCTCAACGGTTTTCAAGACCGCCGCTTTCGACCACTCAGCCATCCCTCCAAGGCCACAGCGCTGTTTTTTACCATCTGGAGATTTGATGGTCAATCAATTTGTTGGCAAGCGTTCTCCCATTTCCCGCCCCCAAACTCGATTTGCACCCGAACCGGGGAATTCAAATGTTGACAGGGGTAAAAAATCGTGTATTTTACCCTCGTTTTGGTTGTACAATAGAACTTCGGCGATGCGGTCCGACACGGTTCCTTTGACCGGGGAGCGTGCCGGCCGGGCCTGCAGCGGCGGGCAGACAGAATCATACACAGCAGCATGGGAAACATACGCATGGCGAGGTGTTGAAATGAAGCAAAAATACCAGATCACCCGGGACGATGAAAAACAAACCCTGACGATTCGCGAATACGCCGAGCTGGACAAGGACACCCTTTCGCCGCTCTGCGAAGAAAATTATCCGATGGAGGCCATCCAGAAGGCCGTGCAGGAGAAAAAGGAAGTGCTGATTGCGGCGTTGCGAACGAAAAACATGTATCCTCCGGGCGTGTACGCCGAGCGGATCGCCGCCGGCGTGACCGCACTGCTGGAATCGCAGGATCAGTCCGTCGAGTTGTTTTTCGACGATATTGAACTGCTGGCTGCCGAGGAAGAGGAGATGGAAAGCCTCGTGGAGGAGGAATCCGACGGAGACCTGGATGAACTGCTGGAAGACGACTATGAAGACGGTGACCTCGATGACAAGGAGGGGTTGAAGAAATTGAATTCCTCGTTGAAGGTTGCCGATGACGAATACGGCGAGGCCGACGGGGAAGGGTAAAACTGCTCGTAAACCGGCTCCGAAAGCCGGTATCTGCACACCGGATATTCCGCTTGCGCGCAATTTGGTCTTGACTTAGCCATTGGTATAATCTACAAATCATAAATTGGATTCATCGCATGCAAGCCACCATTTGATCCAATAGCGCAGCGGTATATCTCATTGATAAAATTGAATAAAAGAATAAAGCCTTTTTGGCGGCGAACCGGTCCCCCTGCAGGATGTAACGCCGTTCCAAAAAGGCTTTTCTTGTCTGAATGAGAGGTTGTTTGCGTTGGAGTGTCGGGACGGCGCTATTCCGTCCTCAACAGCATCAAGGAGGTGCCGATGGAACAGGAAAAAGCATTTTATCAGAGGCTGGCAGAGAAGGGTGTATCGCGAAGAGATTTCATGAAGTACTGCACCTTTCTCACAGCGACGATGGGGCTTTCCTCATCGTTTGTCCCGAAGGTGGCGGAGGTCTTCGCCGCTCCCCAGCAGCGCCCGGCAGTGATTTGGCTGCATTTCGGTGAATGCACCGGATGCTCCGAATCGGTGCTGCGCAGCCAGTATCCCTACGTGGACGAGCTGGTGCTGGAAATACTGTCGGTCGAGTACCATGAAACCATCATGGCTGCGGCCGGGCAGCAGGCGGAAGATCAGCTGCACATGGCGATGAAAAAGTACCAGGGGAAGTACATCTGCGTGGTGGAAGGCTCGATTCCCACCAAGTTCGACGGCGGCTACGGTAAAATCGCCGGCCGCACCTTCCTGGAAATCGCCAAAGAAGTGGTCCCCAACGCCCTGGCCACCATCGCCATCGGTGCCTGTGCCTGCTACGGCGGGGTCCCGGCGGCCAAGCCGAATCCCGGCGGGTACAAGGGTGTCAGCGATGCGATCGGGGTCCAAACGGTCAACATTCCCGGCTGTCCTCCCAACCCGGTGAACTTTGTCGGATCCGTAGTCAACTATCTCCTCCTCGGCAAACTGCCGGCGGTAGACGATCTGGGTCGGCCGCTGTTTGCTTACGGAAAAACCATTCACGACCAGTGCCCGCGAAGAGCCCACTTTGAAAACGACGAGTTCGTCGAAGAGTTCGGCTCTGAAGAGGCGGCCATGGGGTATTGTCTTTACAAGGTCGGCTGCAGGGGACCGGAGACTTACAACAACTGCCCGATCGTCAAGTTCAACGACGGAACCAGTTGGCCGGTGGAAGCCGGACATCCCTGCCTTGGCTGCAGCGAACCCAATTTCTGGGATCGGTTTACCCCTTTTTATGAAGAGCTGTAGGCGAGTCGGCATGCAAATTCATACCAAAATTTTGGTTATAGAATAGGGAGGAGATCTTATGGCACAAAGAGTCGTGGTTGATCCGATTACCAGGATTGAGGGCCATCTTCGCATTGAAGTGGAGATTGCCGGCGGCAAGGTCGTCAATGCCTGGAGCTCAGGACAGATGTTTAGAGGAATCGAGTTGATTCTTCAGGGGCGCGATCCGCGCGATGCCCACCATTTCGTGCAGCGCTCCTGCGGAGTCTGAACGTACACACATGCTCTGTCCTCGGTGAGGGCAGTCGAAGATGCAGTCAACGTCCAGATTCCCCCGAATGCGCGCCTCATCCGCAACCTTCTCCACGGTGCGCAGTTTCAACACGATCACATGGTCCACTTTTATCACCTGCACGCGCTCGACTGGGTCGATATCGTCAGTGCACTGAAAGCCGATCCCAAGGCCACCGCTACGCTGGCCGACAATGTCAGCAACGCCACCGTGGGCGGGGCCGCCTATTACAAGAGGGTGCAGCAGCGGCTGCAGACCTTTGTGGACAGCGGACAGCTCGGTCCCTTCAGCAACGCCTATTGGGGGCACCCGGCCTACAAGCTTCCCCCGGAGGCCAACCTGATGGCCGCCGCCCATTACATCGAGGCCCTGCGCCTGCAGGCCCGCTCGGCCAGAATGCACGCCATTTTCGGCGCCAAGAACCCCCATCTGCAGTCGTTGGTGGTGGGCGGCGTTACCTCCGTGAAGGACCTGACGCCGGATCGCATTGCCGAGTTTCTCTACCTGACCAAGGAAACCCAGGATTTCATCGAAAACGTCTACCTGCCGGATCTGCTGGCGGTAGCCTCGTTTTACAAGGAGTGGGGCGGTATCGGCGGCACCACCAACTTCCTGGCCTGGGGCGACTTCCCCTTGAGCGAAAAAGAACCGGAAAGCCTTTACATGCCGCGCGGCGTCATCAAAAAACGCGATATCGGCGGCGTGAAGATGGCCAAACAGGAAGCGGTCACCGAGCACGTCGCCCGCGGATGGTACAAGGGCGATGCCGCCCTGCATCCGTTCAAGGGCGTGACCGAGCCGCTCCAGGAGAACCCCACATACCAGCCCGGCAACGGGATGTATTCCTGGTTCAAGGCCCCGCGCTACGAGGGCGAGCCTTGCGAGGTCGGCCCGCTGACCCGGGTGCTGGTAGCCTACGGTTACGGCCACAAGGACATCAAGCCCATCGTGGACAAGGTGGTCACCACCCTGGGCATCCCCACCAGCGCGCTGTTCTCCACACTCGGCAGAACCGCGGCCCGCTGCATCGAAACCGTCGCCATCGGTCAGGCCATGCAGGGCTGGGTCATGGAGCTGGAGCGGCAAGGGATTCGGGCTCAACGACGTCCCCCGGGGTTCTCTGGGGCACTGGATTGAGATCGAGAACAAAAAGATCAAAAACTACCAGTACGTCGTGCCGTCCACCTGGAACCTGGGTCCGCGGGATGAAAAGGGCAAGCTGGGACCGGTGGAGGAATCGTTGATTGGAACACCGGTTGCCGATCCGAAGCGACCCCTGGAGATCCTGCGAACGGTGCACTCGTTTGACCCGTGTATCGCATGCGGTGTCCATGTTATCGATCCGGACTCCAACCAGGTCTATAAGATCAAGGCACTGTAGCATCGGAAACCGAACCGATCCTGCGCCTCCTTGCATTCAGCATTGGCAAGGGGCGCAGGACTCGCTTCCCGCCGCTTCCCGCTGTCGTGGGTGGGAGCAAATGCCTCCCGCCTGTCGCATGCAGACCATTCCCCGGAGACGATCCGTGCAGAAGCGATAGTTGCGATCGCCTCGGGGAATGCCGGGCAGTTGGCGTTTTTACCACCCGGGGCGGAAAGACCGGCAGCCGAATGTAAAAGGCGAAACATGGAACCAAGCACCAGACAGGTGATGATCCTGGGCGTCGGCTGCATCCTGTATTCCGACGAAGGCTTCGGCGTTCGGGTGATCGAGGAAATCCAGCGACGCTATGAATTTCCCGATTATGTGTCCGTGGTGGACGGAGGGGTTCTGGGGGTCAACCTGCTGGGCGTTATTTCCCAGGCCGACGACCTGATCGTGGTGGATGCCGTCCGCAACAAGGGCGAGCCCGGCCATATGTATCGTCTGGCCGGCAAACAGATCCCGGAGCGGATCCGGGCCAAAAATTCCCTGCACCAGGTCGATTTTTTGGAAGCCCTGACCCTGTGCCAGGCCCTGGACAAGGTGCCGGAAACGGTGATCGTTGGCATAGAGCCAAAAGACATCGACACGATGAGTATCGAACTGACCCCAACCACCCGGAGCAAGGTCGATGCGGCCATTGATATGGTGCTGGCCGAGCTCGACCGCCTGGGGGTCCCCTATAAAAGAGGAAAAACTGAGGATGTGCCTCGCTATCCCATCTAAAATCGTCAAGATCGAAACCGGTATGGGCACCATCGACGTGGACGGCGTGCAGCGGACCTGCAGCCTGCTGCTGCTCGACAATCCGCAGGTTGGCGATTGGGTGATCGTCCATGCCGGCTTTGCGCTGCACAAAATCGATGAAACCGCTGCCATGGAAACCCTCCGGCTGCTCAAAGAAGCGGCCGCCTTCGCGGAAGGGCCGCCGCCGGATGAGCCACCGCATGAGACCGACTAGGTGACACCGCCCCGAAAGCCTCGCCGCCCGCATGAACCGACCGATATGTCCCCCGATATGTCAAAACAAGTCGTCGCCCGCAAACTCGAAGTCAACGGAATCGTTCAAGGGGTCGGTTTCCGTCCCTTTGTCTACAACCTCGCCAATCGATGCGGCCTGAAAGGAGAGGTTGCCAACACCTCTTCGGGAGTGGTGATTTGCGTGGAAGGCGCACGGTCTGCGGTGGAAGCCTTCACCCGCGATCTTGCCGAGCAGCCCCCGCCCCTGGCGCATATCGTGGAAGTGACATCCACAGAGGTCACACCGGCCGGGTACACCGATTTTTCCATCACCACCAGCAGGGGCGAAGCGGCCATGGCGACGCTGATCTCCCCGGATGTTTCCATCTGCGACGATTGCCGCAGCGAGCTGTTCGACCCGGCCGATCGCCGCTGCGGTTATCCCTTTATCAACTGCACCAACTGCGGCCCGCGCTATACCATCATTGACGATATCCCCTATGACCGGCCCAACACTTCGATGAAGCATTTTACGATGTGCGGGCCCTGCCAGTCCGAGTACGATGATCCGCAAAACCGGCGCTTTCACGCCCAGCCCAACGCCTGTGCGGCCTGCGGTCCCCGGGTGACGCTGTTCGACAACCGGCGCAATGAGGTGCAAGCAGCCGATCCGATCGCCGCTGCCGCCGAGTTGCTGCGGCGAGGCAAGGTGCTGGCCGTCAAGGGCCTGGGCGGGTTTCACCTGGCTGCCGATGCGCAAAACGACGCTGCGGTAACCCGCTTGCGGCGTCTCAAGCATCGTGAGGAAAAGCCGCTGGCCCTGATGGCGGCCGATCCGGCCTCCATCCGATCCTTTGCCGCCATGACGATAGAAGAAGAGCGGCTGCTGACTGCCATCCAGCGCCCCATTGTACTGCTAGTGAAAAAAGAGCCGAATGCGATCTCGAAGGCGGTTTCCCCCCGCAACCGTTATTTCGGCGTGATGCTGCCCTACACCCCGCTGCACTATCTGCTGCTGGCCCATGGCTTTGCAGCCCTGGTGATGACCAGCGGCAACTTGAGCGAAGAGCCGATTGCCATCGACAACAACGACGCCTTTGAACGGCTGGCCGGCATCGCCGACTTTTTTCTGATTCACAACCGCGACATCTATTTGCGCAGCGACGATTCCATCATCCGGCATGCGGCCGGAGAGGCCCGTCTGGTGAGGCGCTCCCGGGGATACGTGCCGGTGCCGATTTTTTTGAAAAAAAAGGTGCCGCCGATCCTGGCCTGCGGGGCCGAGCTGAAAAACACGGTCTGTATTACCAAGGGGAAAATGGCGTTTGTCAGCCAGCACATCGGAGACCTGGAGAATCTGCCCACCTATGACTTTCTGGATCTGACCATCCGGCACATGAAGCGGATCCTGGCGGTCGAGCCGGAAATCATCGCCCACGACTTGCACCCCGATTACCTGAGCACCCAGTGGGCCTTGCAGCAGCCGGATGTGGAAAAAGTCGCGGTGCAGCACCACCACGCCCACATCGTCAGTGCCATGAGCGAAAACCGGATCGACGGTCCGGTGATTGGCCTGTCTTTCGACGGCACCGGCTACGGGCCGGACCACAGCGTATGGGGCGGAGAGGTTCTAATCGCCGACGCAAAAGGGTTCACCCGTGCCGCCCACCTCGACACCGTTCCGATGCCGGGCAGCGCGGCGGCCATCAAGCAGCCATGGCGCATGGCGCTAAGCTACCTTCACCGGGCATTCGGGGAGCAATACCGCCGCCTGGAGCTGCCGCTGCTGCGTTCGGTCACAGCCGAGCAGGTGCGCATTATCGACGAGATGATGGAAAAAAACGTCAATGCTCCCCCGACCTCCAGCCTGGGGCGGCTGTTTGACGGTGTGGCGGCCCTTGTAGGGCTGCGCACCGAGGTGGCTTTTGAAGGCCAGGCCGCCATGGAACTGGAGATGATCGCCGCCGACACCGTGGTCAAGCCATACCAGGCCGGGTGGACAGCAGGCGATCCGCTGCGGGTCCCGACCGGGCCGATCATCGAAGCCGTGGTTTCCGACGTGCTGGCCGGACAAGACGCGGCAGTGATCAGCGCCCGCTTTCATCAGACCCTGATCGGGCTGTTCGCCGGGCTGTGCGACGCCCTGCGCAAAGCCAGCGGCCTGCAGGCGGTGGTGCTCAGCGGCGGGGTGTTTCAAAATGCGATCTTGCTCACCGGCCTGATCAAAGCCCTTGAACAAAAGCGCTTTGCGGTGTACACGCAGAAGCTGGTTCCCTGCAACGACGGCGGGATCAGCCTGGGGCAGGCGGCGGTTGCCGCCGCCCGGGCGAGGCGATGACCGCGGCAACCGACATGCCGCAGCAGTTCCGGCCGGAACCGGTGCGGATTCAGGCGCTACCGTGACGGCGGCAACAGATAAGGGGCTGACAGCATGGCTCTGAAACACATCGACGAATACCGAGATGCAGCGCTTTCCCGACCGTTGATCGACAAGATCAACCGGATCAGCCGCACCCCGGCGCGCCTGATGGAAGTCTGCGGCACCCACACGGTGTCGATCTTTCGAAGCGGGATCCGGTCCATGCTGCCCGACACCGTTTCTCTTCTTTCCGGTCCGGGGTGCCCGGTCTGCGTGACCGACCAGAAAGAGATAGATGCCTTCATCGCCCTGGCGCGACTCGACGATGTCATCGTGACCACCTTCGGGGACCTGATGCGCGTGCCCGGCACGCTGTCTTCCCTGCAGAAGGAAAAAGCCGACGGGGGCGACATCCGCATCGTATACTCCACCACAGATGCGGTGGAGATCGCCCGAAAAAACCCGGAAAAACAGGTGGTCTTTCTGGGCGTCGGCTTCGAAACCACGGCGCCGACCATTGCCGCATCGATTTCCACCGCCCGCCGGCTCGGCCTGGACAACTACTCGGTTTATTCGGCCCACAAGCTGGTGCCGCCGGCCTTGGACGCCCTGATGGCCAACCCGCAGGCGCAGATCGCCGGTTTCATCCTGCCGGGGCACGTGTCGGTGGTCATCGGCCTGGATGCCTACCGGCCCTTTTTCGAAACGCATCGGATCCCGTGCGTGGTTGCCGGGTTCGAACCGGTGGACCTGCTCCAGGCCTTGGCGATGCTGGTGGAGCAAATCGAAGGCGGCGCTCCCGCCCTTGCCAATGCTTACGGACGAGCGGTTACCGCCGAGGGCAACCCCATCGCCCGCAAACTGCTCGATGAGATATTCGAGCCGGCCGACGTGGCCTGGCGCGGGATCGGGGTGATACCGCAAAGCGGGCTGAAAATCCGCGAGGCCTTTTCCGATATGGACGCCGAGAAGATTTTCGACATCCAGCTGCCCGAATCCCGCGACCCCAAGGGCTGTGCATGCGGCGAGGTGCTCACCGGCACCAAAACTCCGCCGGAGTGTCCGCTGTACAAGACGATTTGCACCCCCATCGATCCGGTGGGGCCCTGCATGGTGTCGACCGAGGGGACCTGTGCGGCGTACTATAAATATTATGACGACCGGTAATATGAAACGGCGGGCGGGACTGGGATCTGTTTTGGGGCCAACGGCAACCCATCGGCCATAACGCGGAGTGCGTATGAAGTTCGATAAAATTTTACTGGACCACGGCAGCGGCGGGAAGATTTCCCACAGCCTGACCCGCGACCTGTTGCTGCCGATATTCGGCAACCCCATACTTGACGATCTCAACGACGGGGCCATAGTCGAGCTCAACGGCCTGCGGCTGGCCTTTTCCACCGACTCGTACACGGTGGATCCGATTTTTTTCCCCGGCGGCAGCATCGGCGATCTGGCCGTCAACGGAACGGTCAACGACATCGCCATGTGCGGCGGCAACCCGCAGTATTTGAGCGTCGGGCTGATCATCGAAGAGGGGTTTTCCCTCGAAGACCTGGAAACCATCCTGCGCCAGATGGCCGCAGCGGCCGAGAAAGCAGAAGTGACGGTGATCACCGGAGACACCAAGGTCGTGCCCAAAGGAGCGGTGGATAAGATCTTTATCAACACCTCCGGGTTCGGGATCATCCCCGACGCTGTGCGGGTCGGCAGCACCAGGGCTGCGGTCGGCGACAAGATCATCCTCAGCGGCACGATGGCCGATCACGGCGCCACCATCGTCACCCAGCGGGAAGGCCTGAGCTTCGAATCGGCGGTGGCCAGCGACAGCGCGCCCTTGAACCACATGGTCGCGCGGATGTTTGCCGCCGGCCCGCAAATTCACGTGCTGCGCGATCCCACCCGCGGCGGCGTGGGCACGGCCCTGAACGAGATCGCCGAAAAATCCGCCGTGGGGATCCGGATCGTCGAAGAGGCCATGCCCGTGAAAAAGGAGGTCGCCGGCATCTGCGAGCTGCTCGGATTCGACCCGCTCTACCTGGCCAACGAGGGCAAACTGCTGGCATTTGTTGCCCCTTCCGACGCTGAGCGAGTCCTGGAAGCGATCCGGGCGGATGAGTTCGGCAAAGATGCGGCGATCATCGGCGAGGTGATCGACGGTCGGCCCGGCCAGGTGGTCATGCTCACCCGCATTGGCGGGCAGCGGATCGTGGACATGCTCACCGGGGAGCAGCTTCCGCGGATTTGCTGAAAACACCGGAACATCGATACAGACGATATAACCAGGGAGATAACTTGAAAAAGATCGTTTCAACCGCAGCGGCGCTGATGCTTGCCGCCCTGTTTTTCTCCTGCGATCTGCTGCGGGAGGAAATTGCATTCACCGGCAGCACCATGGGCACCACCTACCAGGTGAAGCTCGTCACCGGGTATTTCAGCGGGTCCGAAGGCTTGCAGCAGAAAATCGATGCGCGGCTCAAAGAGATCAACCAGAGCATGTCCACCTACCTGCCGGACAGCGAAATCAGCCGGTTCAACAGCCTGACGACAGCCGGGGAAAGTATTCCGGTGTCCGACGATTTCCTGCAGGTGATGCGCACCGCCCGTAAGATCTTCGAGATGAGCGGCGGTGCCTGGGACGGCACGGTCGATCCGCTGGTGCGGCTGTGGGGGTTCGGGCGCGGGCCCAACAGCCCCGGGATTCCGGATGAAGAACAACTGCAGCAGCAGCTGCAGCATGTCGGCTTCGATTTCATCCGCATCCTCGACAGCGGCGAGCTGGCAAAGACACAGCCTGCGGTCACCCTGGACCTGGGCTCGATCGCCAAGGGCTTCGGCGTGGACCAGATCGCCGCGCTGCTGCAGGCTGAAGGCCACACGGATTTTCGGGTGGAGATCGGCGGGGAGGTCTATGCGGCCGGCAGCCGTATCGACGGCAAACCCTGGCGCATCGGCGTGAATCATCCCGGCAAAGATGCCCCCATCCACAAAATCTACCGCGTGGCCGAGCTGAGCAACCGGGCCCTTGCCACCAGCGGCGACTACCGCAACTTCTTCGAAATCGACGGCCGGCTCTATTCTCACGTCATCGATCCGCGGACGGCCTACCCGGTAGCAAACGGCGTGGTGAGCGTTACCGTCACCGCCGAAAGCTGCACTTTGGCCGACGGGCTGGCCACCGCGGTGATGGTCATGGGCCACCGCCAGGGACTGGCGCTGGTGCAGCGCCTTGAGGGCGTGGAGTGCCTGATTGTGGTCCAGGCCCCGGACGGAAGCTTCACAGACCATGTCTCCTCCGGATTTCCCCCGGATATCTTCTACAAAAAGCCTTCCGAATGACGGCTTCTTTGCCCCTGGCATCGCCGCGGGTTTTTTGATTTGACACAGCCGGGCTAGTAACGTAAGAAAATTACCTAGTTGAATTTCTTTCCCCCCTGAACTTTTTCCCATGTGACCGGATTGCCACGAGGCGACCGGCCTGAACATTTTCGATTCTGCGGTGAGGTGCTCGAATGCTGACGGCTTGAAACCAGCCGTCCAATTCTCAAAGGAGGTGACCGGCCATGTTGAACCTTCAGAAAGTAAAAATCGATTACTGTATGGACCAGCTCAGCCGGGTGTATGAGCGCAATTACAGCGACATCGAACAGCAGCTGGGCAACATCATCGTCTGGTCGGCCCACCTGGCCCTGGAGAACATTGCCAACTCCGATGCACTCTACCATGACGTGGAACACGCAGTGATGGCCACCCTGGCGGGCCAGGCCATCCTGGAGGGCCGGCATCTGGCCGAAGGGGGCGTAAAGCCCAAGGACTGGGCCCATTTTATCATCGCGATGCTGTTTCACGACATCGGGTATGTGAAAGGGATCTGCAAGGCGGACACCGACGGGGTGGTGTCGACCGGCATCGGCAAAAAAACCGCCAAAGTCCCAAAGGGGTGCACCGATGCCGCCCTGGCCCCCTATCACGTGGATCGCAGCAAACAGTTCGTGCGGGAGCGGTTCGGCAAGGGGATGATCACCGAGGGGATGATCGACGTGGAGCGCGTCGCCGATTATATCGAGATGACCCGTTTTCCCATGCCCGATGAAGACTGGTACAAAGATACCAAGAGTTACCGGGGACTGGTGCGTGCCGCCGATTTCATCGGCCAGCTGGGCGATCCCAACCGCCTGCAAAAGTGCACGGCCCTGTTTTACGAGTTCGAGGAGATCGGGCTCAACAAAAAGCTGGGCTACAAGCGTCCCGGGGATCTGCGCAACGGCAACGCCCGTTTTTACTGGAAGGTGGTCAGCCCCTATATCCAGGAAGCCCTGCGCTACCTGCGCGTCACCCAGGACGGCAAGCAGTGGATCGCCAACCTGCAGGCCAACGTGTTCGGGCAAAACATGGAGTCCGACACCGAATCCGAACCGGCACCCTATCCGGCCTAGTGCAACCGGTGACCGATGAAGCCTGCTTTCAAATCGATCTTCTCCATCAACCCGTTCACCCTTACGGTTGCCGCAACGCTGCTGACCATCGGGCTTTTTTTTACCGGCATCTCCATCCTCGACCTGGTCGAGTTGAAAACCTATGATCTGCGCTTTCGGTCCCGCGGGCCGCTGAATCCCTCGCCGGTCGTGGCGCTGGCGCTGATCGACGAAAAGAGCCTCGACACCGAAGGCCGTTGGCCCTGGCCTCGCTCCAAAATCGCAAAGCTGGTAAACATCTTGTCTGCCGACGGGGCGGCGGTAATCGGCTTTGACATTGGCTTTCTGGAGCCGGACGAAAACTCCCAGCTGGAAATCATCGGACAGTTCAATCAAAAAGTCGACGAGCTGCGTATCTACGACTCCCGGTTGTACGGTTTTCTGGAGGAGAGCCGCAAAAAGGCCGACCACGACCAGGTCCTAGCCGAGGCGATCGGCCGTTCTTCAGCCGATGTGATTCTCGGCTATTTTTTTCACATGACCGAAGCCGGGCTCGATTACCAAATCACGGCCGAGGAGATCGGCCTTCAGCTCGCGCTCATCAAAAAGTCGAAGTACCCTTTTGTTCTTTACTCGGATCCGGATATCAAGAGTGCCCCTTTCCCGCAGGCCTTTGTGCCGGAAAGCAATCTGGAGATTCTTTCCTCGGTCGCCGAATCGGCCGGCTACTATTCGGTAAAAAGTGATCCGGACGGCGTGGTGCGCTGGATGCCGCTGATGATCCAGGCCGGCAAGCACATCTACCCGCCCTTGGCGGTCTCCTGCGCCTGGCACTTTCTGGGCAAGCCCCAGATGATGATCGAGGTAGCCCCTTACGGAGTGGAGGGGATCCGAATGGGGGAGTGGTACATCCCCACCGACGAATCCGGTCAGCTGCTGATCAACTACCTCGGCCCGCCGAAAACCTTTCCCCACATCTCCATCAGCGATATCCTCGCCGGCCGGATTCCCAAGGGAACCTTCAAGGACCGGATCGTGCTGGTGGGCGCTACCGCCATGGGAACCCATGATCTGCGCACCACACCGATCAGCCCCCTGTATCCAGGTGTGGAGATCCACGCCACGGTCATTGACAACATCCTGCTGCAGGAGTTTATGACCAAACCCCGCTGGTCGGAGGTCTTCGATCTGCTGGCGATCGTTGTGCTCGGTGCGCTAACCGGTGTGGCTCTGCCGCGCATGAGCGCGGTCAAGGGACTGCTGTTCACCGCCGCCCTGTTTGTGCTTTACATCATCGCTGCCACCTGGCTCTTCGTTCAGTGGCGGGTGTGGCTCAACATCGTCTACCCCCTGCTGGTGGTGGCTCTCACCTACACGGTCTTGACCGTTTACCACTACGTCACCGAAGAGCGCGAGCGCAAACGCATCAAGGGCGCCTTTCGTCACTATGTCGCACCGCTGGTGATCGAAGAGATGCTCAAGGACCCTGACAGCCTCAAGCTCGGCGGAGAGGAAAAGACCCTCACCGTTTTGTTCAGCGACCTGGAAGGATTCACCCGCTATTCGGAGAAGTACGCGCCCCATGAGATGATCGGTTTTTTAAGCGAATACTTCGAAAAGATGTCCGAGCAGGTTTTCCAGTATTGGGGCACATTGAAAGAGTATGTGGGTGACGAGCTGATGGCCATCTTCGGTGCCCCGCTGGAGCAGACCGACCATGCCGAGCGGGCCTGCGCGGCCGCACTGGCCATGCGCGCCCAGCTGCAGATCATGCGCACCGAGTGGGCAAAAGACAACCGCCCGCAGCTGCGGGCCCGCACCGGCATCAACTCCGGGCCCATGCTGGTGGGCAATTTGGGTTCCCGCTACCGCTTCGCCTACGGCGCCCTGGGCGATCACGTCAACCTGGGCTCTCGGCTGGAGGGGCTCAACAAGTTTTATGGAACCGATATTCTTCTCGGGGAGAACACCGCCCGGCTGGTGGAAAAAGCCTTCCGCCTGCGGGAGGTCGATTCGGTTCGCGTGGTGGGCCGGCAGGAGTGCGTGGTGGTCTACGAACTGGTCGACAGGATCGACACACCGTTGTCTAAAGGACCAGCACTGGGACGACGCGCTGGGGCTGTTTGGCCGGGCGCTGGAGGCCGACCCCGGCGACGGGCCTTCCACCACCATGGCCGAGCGCTGCCGGCAGTTCAAAAACCAGCCGCCGCCGGAAGACTGGGACTGCGTGTTCAACCCGGACAGCAAATAAGGACCACCGCTCTTTTTTTACTGCACGGATAAAGAGGCAGGAGGAAAGTGCATGCAACCGTCATCCGGCAGATTCATCGGCTTGTGCCTCGTGGCCTTGGGCCTCTGCTGGGCAGCGCCCCTGCAGGCTACCGGTGAAACAGACGCTGCATCCCATAACCGATTGGCGGCTCCTGGATCGCTGGCCCTTCAGTCCGACCCGGCACCCGAGTCTTCATCCGCAGATGGTGACAAGGACCGTTTCGGACAAAGTGCACTCATCGGTCCGGCGACCAAGCGTCATTTTGCCACCTTTGCTCTCGGCGCTGTCTACTGGCCGAAACTGGCCGATGTCGATCCTTCCCAGGCAGGCTTTAATCCCGAGCAGTTCGGCCGGTTCGAGCAATGGGGCTACAACTTCGAAATTGCCTACCACTACCTGGCAACGACCCTGCTGGAGCGGGATCTGTGGATCGGTTTCGATTTTGGGCTGTTTTACAACGAAAACAAGGGAACGGCGACCGCTGTTATCCTACCCTCCGGCGAGATCATCACCGGCGATATCGGCTCCCGGGGCCTGTACCTCACACCGAGCCTGAAATGGTTCGTGCTGGGACAAAGAGGCTCCACCCGCATTTCCCTGGGTGCCGGCGCCGGCTACTACATGCTCGATTTTGCGGAACTGTTTGGCTGGGGCACAGGCGGGGAGCTTTACGAAGACAGCACCCTCGGGGGCTATGTATCGGTTGGTGTCAGATTCCCATTTGCGGACAACCCGTCCGACAGCGCAGCGGTCGTGCTGGAAACCAAAATCCACTTTGCCGACTTCGGCGAATTTGCCCCCAACACGGGTCAAATCAAAGGCCCTATCTACCTATTCCAGGTGGGGATCTCCTTTTAGATTCGGATGCCGCCATCCGCTGCGATAGGTGGGCAACAGGCAGATGGAGCCGCCCTTTCAACCATCGAAGCCCTAACCGACATGCGGCATCATTGATGGACCTGCACTGCTCCCACGCATTCGTAACTTGCCAACCAGCAGACGGCCGTCTCAATGGTTGGAGGTTTTCATCACCATCCCGGCTTTCTCGATTTTCTGTTTGAACTCTTTCATCAGCCGATCCAGCTGTTTCTGCTGTCCGGCCTGGTGCAGGATGGAAAAGGTGGTCCGGTTGTTTCCCTCCGGCGCCATCGGTCCGCTGGCAATGTCGAACACCTCCAGCAAAGGGGAAAGCTCATCGATGATTTCATCGATGGTCTGGTAGCGCTTTTCCGGATCCCGGGCGCAGGCCCGAAGGATCATGCTGCGCAGCGGATCGGGGATGTCGGCAACGATGCCGGCCGGATCCGGGATGTCCTCGCTCACGTGCAGATCCATCACCTTCCAGGCGTCTTTTTCCGGAAACGGACGGGCGCCGGTCACCATTTCATAGGTCATGATCCCCAGGGCAAAGATGTCGGCCCGAATGTCCACCGGCAGGCATTCGATCTGCTCGGGCGACATGTAGTAGGGCGTGCCGGTCATCATCGCCTCGGTGCCGCAGGGAACCGACAGACCGAAGTCGACGATCTTGACCTGATCGTCGGGCATGACAAAGATGTTGCCCGGCTTGATGTCCTGGTGGACGATCTGCTGCCGGTGGGCATACTGCAACCCGCTGCAGATCTGCTGCACGTACTTGACCACTTTTTGCGGCGGCAGCTTGCCGTCTGCCTCCATGATCTTTCGCAGCGGGTTTCCTTCCAGGTACTCCATGATGATGAACACCGTGCGGTACTTTTCCTCGATGTCGTAAATCTTCACGATGTTCTCGTGGCGAAACCCGGCAATGGTTTTGGCCTCCTGGTGAAAACCGTCTATAAACTCGGCTTCCATGGCCATGTCGTGGCGCATCATCTTGATGGCCACCTGCATGCCCAGGTCCCGGTGCAATCCCTTGTAGACGATCGCATAGGCCCCCTGGCCGGCAACATCGGTCAGGGTGTACTTGCCGATGTGCCGTTCGGCGATCACCTCGCGGGTGTCGAACCAGCGGGTCAGCACTGCGGTCAAAAAGGCCCGCAGCTCCGGATAGTGGGGATCCAGCTGGTCATATCGGGCCCGGGTCAGCCCCCACAGCTCCATGTCGGTTTCGGCCACCACGTGCGCGCTTCGCGGCTCACCGGTCAGCAGGGACATCTCCCCTACGATGCTGCCCTCTCCCAGCCGGGCCACGGTTTTCACCTGGCCTTGTTTTTCCACCCGGGCGACGCATTTGCCCCGCTCGATCAGAAAGCATGCATCGCCGGGCTCGCCCTGGGTGATAAACTGTTCTCCGGCTGCAATCTTTTTGTGAGACACGTTGTTGATCAGCGGTACCACCACCTCCCGCGGCAAAGAGCGCAGCAGTTCGGTCCGCCGGAAAAAGGCGAAATCGTCTTCTCCGGGAACCCTTTTTTGACGCACCATTTCAAACACTGCAACCGGTGCATCGCTCGAGTCCGGGACCAGGGAGGCTCCGATCAGGAAATAATCCGCCTTGCCGACGGTTGTCGGTTTCACCCAGGCAGCAGTGCCGGTAAATTGGTCCCAGGTTTTGTCAGCCGGGTTGTAAACGCTGAGATGAAAAGTAGAGGCTTGATCGATTTCGATGGTCGATTTGAGCAGCGCCCCACCAAGGCTTCGGTTCAGCAGATCAACGAAAAACTGCTGGGGGTGATCCACCAGGGTGGTGCCATCCACATAGCCGGCTCCCCCGATGCGCACGATAGCGATATCCGGGGTTTCCAGGGAGGTTCTTGCCTGTTGCCGTCGTTCCATTATCACAGGTCCGGTTCAGCCGGGCTGGTATATTCTGCTGGGGGAGCGCAAGTCCAACCAGGATGCGGTGTCGGGTTGCTGAATCGCTGCGATCGGCACAAGAGATGACTGCTTTCAACGGTTCAGTTTGGCAAAGACAACAGCTGGCTGTCAAGATAAAATCGAAATGCAGCCCGTTCTGCTGCTAAAAAACACTGATCATCGTTTGGGTGTCCGTCCGATTATATGCAATTCGTCAATGGAATTGTTCAATAGGAGGAAAGATTTCTATTGATTTAATTTAATTTTCTACACTATGAACCATTTAGCAGAGTCCGTCGATGTTTCCTTCCAGCCACTTGAACAACTGAGCGTTGAAACGGTTGCCGAAAGCATAAGAAGGTGTGTTTCAAATTCGTATTCAATCAAATCTAATTATGCTGGAGTTCTTCATATAAGCTTATTGCTGCGTCAGGTGTATTTATAAAAAGTTCAACCGCTTATTTATAAGCGGTAAAAAGTAGCAGAATAAGCGTGGTTTCTTTTCATTAGGCATACAGGAAAGATGGTGATAGGAATAAGTGGCGAGGGCATTGATTTTTGATGACAGGAATGCCCAATATTGCATTAATACATGAGAGGAGGTGCATCATGAAGAAAAACGGTTCGAAGTATATGAAAATCAAGATCAGCACAGAAACCGGCGAAGTTGTAAAAATCAAGGACGAAAAAGGAGTGGATGCGACAGAGGTGAGTGCAGAAGAACTTGAGGAAGTTCAACAAAATCCCAATACGGATCAAATTGCCACTATCTTACATGCCCATTCCAGCCCAGGTTGTATTTATGTTGTTATAAGAGGATGGGCAAAAAAGATTTGTTATTAATGGATAGCTCTATATAAAATATGTTGGAATTTTTTGGATGTTTTTATGATTTTAAAGTGGTTGGAACCAAAGCGATTTGGTCGGTAATTATCACCAAATATTTATTAAGTAATTTTAAGCCATCCCTCTTTTTTATAAAGTCAGGCAAAATACTGAAATGAAAAAATCCACATTCTTTATTCTACGATTTATTATAGTCATTGTTTCTCTATTCATAATTTCAAACGCTACATTTGCTCAAACAGCAATCTCGAATATTTCAGAGGTAGAGTCAGCGGTTGTGGCAATTTGCCACACAGAGCCATTGCTGAAAAACCGTATTGGAACAGGATTTTTAGCTTCTCCCGACGGGATGGTTATCACCGCTGATCATGTAATTCATAATAGACGCAAGATTGTATATGACAGTTTATATTGCATTCGACCGAACTATCCCCATCACGAGAAATATGAATTGGTTTTACTGAAGAGACTGCGCCGCGGGCACACGGGGCGAGATGTCGCAATACTGAAGATAAAGACTGAAAAAAGAGTTGATAAACTACCGTATCTATCCCTCGGTGAAACCTTTCAAACGGGTCAGCAGGTGGTGGTGGCAGGTTTTCCTAATGTTTTTAAAGCAATTTATTTATGGCCATTGTTTCGAAAAGGGTCCGTAAGTTCTATTCGTTATAAATACGAAGATGCTGATGTGGTCATTTTAGATATCAAGTCACTAAATGGTTACAGTGGTGCCCCAGTAATTGCCGAAAAAAGTTTGCACGTCATTGGCGTTATGAAAGGACAAAACATCAAATCATCTCCAGGAGATTTTTCGGTGGCCACCCCGATTAGTCAAACAGATATTGAATTCCATAAGTAAAATTCTTGGGTCAAAGATAGTAGAAGTAAAAAAAAGAGGCAGGGAATAAGATCCCCTGCCTTCTTTTAGTAGAGTTTACTTAGTTCTTAAGCAAAGTAATCGGTTAAGCCTCTATGGACATGCGCATTTAAGATAACCACGTATAGAATATTTTATACACGGGGGGCAGGTGCATTGCTGAACTTGGGTATCCAACACGGACTTGTCGATCAAATGGTCCGTATAACTTGCTGCAATTGTACCTCCCCCGTTGAAAAGTGCATCCAAGTATTCTTGAGGAGGAACGTCCAACGTCTGGTCACAGGCTTCCGAAGCTATTGGTGTGCCCGTGTAAATGGGATTCTCCAGCTCATATGGAGGGTCATAAGGTTCAAATTCTACCCAATTAATAGAATCTACATCTGTACAGTCCCCACTTGCTGGCAACTGAGCATACCAGGCGTCAGTGATGCATTTTGTTAATACGTTTTGCATGGTTTTGAGACAAA